>Ga0164242_10007985_pt1 | contig 11529 bp, 16 predicted proteins | sample OricomgcompostMG_FD_108783 | JGI IMG/M metagenome (GOLD analysis project Ga0164242, IMG submission 108783) | Miracle-Growth compost microbial communities from Emeryville, California, USA - Original compost - Miracle growth compost (MG) ...
CATTTGCCGTCGCCACGCAATGATCTTGGCACAGCCGTATAAGAAAGGATGCCAATATAGTTTTCCCAGCGCCAGGGATTCCATGGATCCAAAGGAAGCGGGTGGACTCGCTCCCTTCAAGCCATAGTTTCCATTGGGGCATGCGTACTACCCACTCTCCAGTTTGGCTTTCATAACGCTTCCAAGCTAGGTTATGGTATTCGCTGGGATTTGTCTTTTCAAGCCAGGTGTAAAATTGTTGTCTCTGGCCATCTATCTACCCGAACAGTCAGCTCCATTCACTCACACGCCTCGTAAATCCCATATAGGAGCAGGGATACTCGCATGTCACGTCCTTCTCGATTTGCTGCACAGACTTCTTAACCTCTTCTACATCACGACTGCGGTTATTAGGGTTTGAGTCTTGGGCTGTTAGATATCGAGGAAATGGGCGGTGAAACTCACGCAGTCTGGCTGAGGAGGCTGAGAGTAATGGTAGTTTTGTACTGGAGTACATCGTTCAAGAGTTTCTTCGCCGCACCCTCTCTCCAGGTCCACTTAACGGCAGTCTTTACTTTTTGTCGCTTGCTAGCGCCTGTTTGAGTCGCATCTGAAATAGATAAGCTTCCGAGTTCCTTGATGAGATCGTTGAGTGTGCCTTGGCAGCCTACTACGGCGTTGCTTATACCATCCAGATTGACAGCCTGCTCAGCAAATCCACAGTCCACATCGGCCAAGAAGCTGAGGTTCTTGAGCGCGGCCTCGAGCGACGAGACCTCGACAAGAATCGTTCTAAGTTCCCGTGGCGCGTCTTTCGCAGTGCTAATGATATGTTTGCATCGGAGGATGACTTTGGCCGAAAGGTCTAGCAGGGCAAGGCTGCTGGCAGCTAGACTGAACGGGTCGGCCATTCTTCGTCAGTCAGTCAGTCAGTCTGCCTGTCCGCCTGTCTGGCTAAGCTTAATTAAAAGATGTCGCTGGAGATTGAGATAATAGTGAGGCAGGTATCTAGAAATCGGCTCTTGGTGTTCATTTGAGACCGACGCTGTAGCAGTGGCTTGAGAGCCTGATGCACAGCATTGAATCTGCGGGGAGACTGGCGGGATGACTAGGCAGAGGCGTTGAAGAGGTGGTTCCTGGCAGTGGGCTGACAATCACGCTTTCTAGCACCAAGGTTCTCTCGCAATTCGCCGCTTTCATTGGTAGTTTGCTAAGGCCAATAGGCGAGCGCAGTCGCAAGTTTCCCTAGGTTGCAGCGCAAACCCCTTGTCCATCTACGCCACATACTACAATGGTCGGGATTGATGGCGTTTCCAGAAGCTGAGTGATTTCGGGGTTCAATGCTTCCGCGTTGTTCTCCCTACACTTGAGAAGCGTAGCTTAAATACGGACGCATACGTAGCTAAGGTGGCTAAGCTAGAAAGTTGCTGCGAGTAACGCTAGCTAACTAACTGTTCACAATTTCAACAAATCCTCCCATCTATCTGCTGGTACTCTTCATCGTTTTGAGCAACAAACCCGCTGGTGTTTGTTTGTTGGCGAGGTATTAAAACTTGTCAGCGTGAAGGAAGTAGACGGTATCGTTGTATTAAGGGGCCTCTATTTTGTGATTATATTTCTAGTTCCAAGCCCCAAAAGCTAGTGAAGCTTCTCTCCATCAGGCCATGGTAGCAATGATACCACAAATCGCAACCACCCGCTCTGCGTACTTGCCACCCATTCCGGAATAGAAGAGAAGGCCATCATGCAGTAAAGCCTGTAACCAAACGCCCATCAAATGCAACCCGCCAAAAAAAAATAAAAAATTTCAACCTTTTGAGCCCGTCTCGGCAAATCCAAAGCTCGACTCCTGGCACCGGGCCTAGGGTCGAACACAAAATATGTTCATGAAGGGCAACTACCGACGTAGCAAGGTTGAGATCGTCCCGTCCCCAGTATTGGAGCATGGCCCTCGGAGCAAACATCTCGGCTCGGTCGAGAGAGGAGTCCTCTCGGAGGGTACATTTTGCTGTTGAAAACATAGTACCGTCCCCCAGCCGCTGAGAGAAATACAGCCAATTCTGGCCCAGAATGGGACTCCGTGATATGCGCCGCGCTGTAAAACCTGTCAAAGAAAGAGCCGACCATCCGCCCTCTATGAATTGGACTCCTGGTCGAAATACTGTTGGCAATCACCAAGGCCAAAGACCTGGCACTTGCACGCTTGGTAATCGGGGCAACTGAAGAGAAAGAGGAATGTCAGTTACAAATGAGCGAGGGGACATCTGATTCGGAGCAGAACTCACTACTCGGCCGTCTCGCCCAGCCATATGTGCCAGGTATGCTCCATCAGCCTACCGCTGGTCATGTTATCCAGCGGCGTATCAATTAACCACTGGCGTAAGCGAACCCACCACTCTCTCGGCCTTGCGGTGATGGCGGCTCTACTAGCGGCGAACTGTGCGCAGCAGGGGGCCGCTAGGCGGGGAGGGACGCGCTCCCCCCGGGAGCGGTCGAGGAACTCGTCGAGCAGGGTGGTTAGGTGCACGTCGCGGCCGACGTATACGAGATCGTCCATGGCCACGCTGGTGTCGGCCAGCGGGATCAGGTTTTCGCAGCCAGGGAGGCAGCGGGCGGAGACATATCCTCGGCGGGCCACGTGCGAGGTGCGCAGGCTAGTCACCTCGGTTAAGGAGTCGAGGGACTGGTGCCAGCCCTTGTGGTGGCCGTGATGGAAGAAGACGATGTCTGGCAACCGGTCGTAGTGGTCGATGATGTAGGTTAGGTAAACCATGGCCTCGTTGGCCTTGTTGATTGGCACAGAAAGCTCCGGAGAAGTTGGCGCGTCGGCGACATAGTTGTAGACAGTCCAGTCGACGGGGACCTGGGATATCCAGGCAGTTTGGGAATTGTCGAGGTCGCTGGTCGATGCGATCACCAGAGCCTTAGTCTCTTTCGGGACTCGAGGTTTCGAGGGCTTAGAGAAGAGCATACGGAAAAGCAGAGTGACTAGGACGGCGAGAAGGAGGGGCCGTAGAACGAAAGAGAGCGCAGCGCGCAGCTGGCGGCGACTCTGCACACCCATTGCGACTAGAAAGATGAGGACTAGAGCGACCTTGCTTAGGAAATATGAAGCAAAGCTGGCGAACACACTCGAAAGGGGCAACGTCAAGATAGGAAACTGGGAGAAAAATAAAGGAAGCAGAAGAGGATCTAAAAATGCTTGGCAATAAGATCTCCGATGGAGTTTTAAGAGATCGAGAGCTTGTGGACTGTCGTCACCTTTTTCGGAGCTCGATTCCTCCCTCCGCCAGAGTTGAGACGACTCCTGTTAGAGGAGCTCAGATCCGTGGGCGGCTGTACCGCAGTTTGGACAGCAGACTTCTGCACATCATTGAGCAGGGACGTCAATTGAAACGTTCTGGGCTGACGGAAAGGAGGCAATGGTCCTTATGATCGACGACGAAAAAAAATACAGCACCCCCCTTACACGTAAAATTATTTGTGTAGTCTCGACGTCTGTTTTTTCACTCGTGGGAGCTGGCCTTCATGGCGCGGCGGCATGGCCGAGGTTTCATTGTTGGGCTTCCGGGGAGCGGGTATCTTTACCAGCCACCAAAACGCCCAACATCGTCGCATGTACGGATGTAATGTACGTGCATACTTGCTGTTTGAACGTACCTACCTACATAGTTACGAGGCAGTAGAGATAGGGAGCTCTGGACGCACGAAATACTTGATATTCGTTGAGTCGGAGCGAGCCGGTTGAAGAGGAAGCGAAGGTCGCACACTACTGGGAAAATGGCCCCTGATTATCGTCGCCCGGTAGCAATTTCCCGCTGGAATGTGCCGATTGCCGCACGGGTACGGAATACACCGGTAACTCCCCCCCTCCACCCCCCAGGCTACCCCACACTGACGCCAACGATTACTATGTACCTCGCCGATCCTGCGACGTTTGTGTTTACGAGAACACGCGACCCGTGCTCCCACGCCATTATTGCTCCAACGCTTTGAATGACAGGTTTCTCGACGTCATGGGCCTCATCAAGAAGACGGTCTACACGGGTATCCTCACCGGCGCCAGCCTGGTGGGATACCTGGGCATGACGACCACCATCACCTGCCCTCTGCCGCGGGACGATCCCCTCTGGCGATCGAGGACTTTCGCCAAGTACAACAAGCATGCAAACCCGTCGACACAGGATATTGTTACCAGGACAATTCCCATCAGCAAGATCAAGCCAGAACTGCTCCAGCACGAGGGTGACCTCGTCGTCGAGTTCTGCAGGGGAGTGTGGAGCGGCTGGGGTAAGTTCGGCTATCCTCCCCGGAGCAGCCGGTGATCTCCCTCGACGGCAACAGCATAGACTGACCTCGGAATCCACTGCAGGCTACCGCTTCCAACGATCCTATCTCTCCCGAAAGTACGAAGGGCCAGCGACGTCAGACCAGCTATGGACAGTCGACCAGCTCGCCAAGTCCCGATACGACCCCTCGGTCAAGATCACGGACCACTTCGAGGTCGTCGAGAAGACCCCGACGGAGATCACCGTGCGATGCGGTGACACCCCGCGGAACGGGGGCCCGAGGGACTCAGACGGCCTCTTCATCATCAGCGCCGAGATAGACCGGGAGCGCGGGGAGGCCGTGCTCGGATTGAAGTCGTGCTTCTTCACGAGCGCCCACAGGGTCGAGGGCATCGCGGGGCCCATGCCTGCGTGGATGGAGGAGCTTCACGCGTGGTATTCGCGGCTTTGGCTCGCGACGGGGTCGTGGAAGGTGATGCGGTAGGAGGCTTCGAGGGGAAGGTAAAAGAGTCGGCGGCAATGGCGGCTCTCGCAGGGCGGACTATCAGAGGAGGACTCGCCATACCCCAACCCTCTTTTTCCGGCCCAACAAATGGGGTTCGATGTCAAAAGGCTCGCGGAGTAGGTAGCTATCCCGTGGATATGGGAACTAGCACGCGCGCCTATCGCTACTCACTGGATTATCCATCCGCCAGGTGGCGCTCAATTGACTCCCCAATCACCCCTCGTTCAGGTTCCGATTCCTTATGGAGCGCGTCTGCGGCCCCGGTTGGCATCTCAGGACACTAACGAGCAGTTCCACACGAATCGCGATCGTCCCTGAACTCCTTCATGCCTCGGCCCGGTTAGCATCGGGCTGGCTCGAACTCTGTTATCGGCAACGCGAATGCCCATTCCTCAATCTGACTAATCTAACTGGCTAGTAGGCGATAGTTTGCAACGTTGCTCGAATGATTAGGTTGGGCTAAAGCGTTTTTATCTAACGACCTCCTCTCTGTTTCCTATTGTAGGAAAACTCTTTTTGTTCATGCCTACGTGATTTATCTTGCAAATATTGAGTCTGTCTCGGCTATGGACTCCCACACGGCGGCACGAACTGCCGGCGCTGACGCCGATGCCGGCGTTGACGGCGCGAACGGGGCCGAGAAGCGGGCACCTTTCCCCTCTCACCCCCTTGGCCCCCTAAGTGCCGATGAAATCGCGCGATCCTCTCACCTGATAGCGCAGGAATGGCCCCAAGGTACATCGCTCCTATTCAAGGTGGTGAAGCTCCGTGAGCCGGCAAAGAAGGAGCTTGTCCCGTACCTGGAGGCGGAACGGGCGGGCGGGGAACTTGCTCCGATCGATAGGCGGAGCGATGTGCTTTACTACATCAAAAACACAGTCTGTTTTGCAACCGGTGCGCCTTGTATGCATTCGATTATACTGAAACTATTTACAGGATAAACTCCACGAGGCCGTCGTGAACTTGACTCAGAGCAAAGTTGAGAGCAATATCCTGCTCGGTCCTAACAAACATGCCAATGGCGACGGAGAAGAGATTATGGCCATCGAGAAGGTCGTGCTGGCCGATCCCGGTGTCCTGGCCGAGATAGCCAAGCTTGAGCTCCCGGAAGGGGCCGTCGTGGTTTGCGACCCATGGATATACGGTGAGTGCACCATTGCCGTTAGCCCTTAGCGTTACGCGGTCGGCCTGGCTGACCATTCCAGGCTCGGACGGGGTCAAAGAAGGCAAGTTCTACGACGACAAGCGGGTCATGCAGTGTTTCCTCTACATGCGGGATCCCAACAACTCGTCAGAGCCCGACAGTTGCCACTATGCCTTCCCGTTGCCGATATCCCCCGTCATTGATACAATCACCTTTGAAGTGATCCGCATTGATATCATGCCGACCGGCCTTGACGAAAAGATCAAGCCCCTTGCTCCGTGGAAGCCGGTCGGACCCAACGAGTACATCCCCGAAGCTCAGACGCTGCGGACGGACGTGAAACCTCTACGTGTGGTGCAACCCGAGGGTGCCTCGTTCACCGTCGAGAACTTCTCCGAGATGGGCCACCTAGTCCGATGGCAGAAATGGGACCTCAAAGTCGGCTTCAACCAGCGCGAGGGCATGGTTCTGTACGACGTGCACTACGACAACAAGCCACTCTTCTACCGGCTCAGCCTGTCGGACATGGCCATCCCGTACGCTGACCCCCGCCATCCGTTCCATCGCAAGCAGGCCTTCGACCTCGGCGACGCCGGCGCCGGCACCATGGCCAACAACCTAGAGCTTGGGTGCGACTGTCTCGGTAGTATTTACTACATCAACGGAGTTATCTCCGATAGTCAGGGGCAGCCGATGCAGATGCCCAACGTGATCTGCGTGCACGAACAAGACGCCGGCATCCTATGGAAGCATACTAACTACCGCACGAACCGGCCCTGCGTGGTCCGCAACCGCGAGCTGGTATTGCAAACGATTCTGACGGTGTCTAACTACGAGTACGTGTTGCAGTTCGTGTTCAACGTCGCGGGTGATCTCGCCTACGAGGTGCGCGCTACGGGCATCCTGTCAACCCAGCCGGTCGACCTAGAGCTCACCAAAACGCCGCACCCATTCGGCACCGTCGTGCACCCGGGTGTCTTGGCTGGAAACCACCAACACTTTTTCTCACTGCGCGTCGATCCGATGGTAGGGGGCCACGGAAATTCCGTGGTATACGACGACGCCGTCCCGATGCCGCGCGACCCAGCCCTCAACCCGCATGGTGTGGGGTACACGCTATCGCGCACGACGATCGAGACCTCGGGCGGCCACGACCTGGACGTTGCGCGCGGCCGCTCCTTCAAGATCATCAACCCGTCCGTGGCCAACAGCGTCAACGGCGCGGCGGTCGGGTACCGCGTGTCGGCGCCGCCGATGCAGCCGATCCTCGCGGACCCGGAGAGCTTCCACCACCGGCGGGCCGAGTTCGCGGACCGCGGGGTCTACGTGACGCGGTACGCGGACGGCGAGCTGTTCGCGGGCGGGACGTACACCAACCAGAGCCGCGGTGGCGACGGGGTGCGGGGCTGGGCGGCGAGGGGGGACCCGCTCGGGGCAGGGGACCCGGTGCTGTGGGTGCAGTTCGCGATCGGGCACGTGCCGCGCGTGGAGGACTTTCCCGTGATGCCGTGCGAGACGGTGCGCGTGGCGTTCCGGCCGGCCAACTTCTTCGATAGGAACCCGGCTATCGACGTGCCGCCTAGCAGACAGGAAGATAACTGTAGCGTTGCGCTGAATGGGGCGATGCAGGGGGTGAAGCTGGATGGGGAGAAAGGGGGTTGCTGTGGGTCGAACTGAGAGGTGTGGCTGTTGCTCGGTGGCTAACCGGGGGGGAGACATGTACTTGATATTGTGGGGTTATGCTTCAGCCGCAAGTTATAGTGCGGTTGATAATGCTCCATTTGCCAGGCTGATTCTTGCCAAGGTCGAGTATCCCATAACTTAAAGAGTCCTCAGCTGAGGGCAACATGGGATCGGAGGCCTTCCACATGCCGCCCTTGATGTCTTGACCGGATCATTCGAGCCGAGCTATATCTCATCATGTATTGGGAACAGACGTGGCTCTCTCCCTTTGAACGTATTGACCATGGCATCATCGGTGAGAATCCTTTATCAAGACTCTAATAATAAGGAAATCGGCACCACTACAAAGACTATTCGCGTCCTTCAAAGTCGCAGCCGACTCGATGCCGAGGTTGATCGGCAGCAACAACACGCCATCGCTTAATATCGGCCGTATTAATATACATTTTGCCAACCTCCCTTCCCAGGTCGCATCTGCACAGATGCCTAGGCGAGAAAACCGGAGGCCACCCACCGGGATGTGCAGCTACGGAACTTTCCAGCCTCGAGCCAGCCATCAGCAGACAACATAGCTTGTGGATTTTGACGATCAGCTCGAGTGTCCGTTGGGCCTGCTAGACTGCTTTATTCCATTCAAGCCGCACCAACAACTGGAATTTTTGGGTTTGCGGGCTGGTTGGGAAGCTCATAAGATGGGAGGGGCGTGGTCAAGCGGCCGGCAAAGAGGCAACCCAATTTATTGCACCAACCTCTAGCTGCACAATTAGTGCACGGCTAGTGCACGACCAAGACCCTGGACAAGGCTGGTGTGACCCCAACAAGGGTGGGGAGCTGAGGGGATCCCTGTCACCAAGATTGCGGAAGGGCCTGATGACGGAATTTGTAGGGAGGAGGTGGAGGTGGGCGCTATGACGCCGTTGATGGCGCTTGGGGGGATTCTGGAAGGTTAACATACGATCCGAAGGTTCAGAGAGACAAAAGGATCATCGATAGGTACGGACAAGAAAAGTCCAAAAAGACGGCGGGGAATGCCAATAGAACAAGAAATGAGGAAAGGCATGCCAGGAACAGGAATGCCAGGGTCCAAGATGTCTCCATCCGTGTTCTTATCGACTTATCCACACCCGTCGTCACCAAGCATCAACCCTGTGTTACACTGATTGGCATGCAAAAACGGCGCTAATCGCCATGTCCCGCATGTTTGAAAATGCGCACATGAGACACCCCAAACCCTGCCTGAGCCACCCGGTTCTGGCAACGGCAGCGCCAATACGGCCTCGCGAATCCAGCCAAGCCCCCCCTCCTTGGTGGTTAGCGAGGACCACCCGATCTTTGCGCCTTTGTGGTACGCAAGTGAAGGGCTCGGCGGTCCGGCCACCTTGGCTGCGGGCTTCCCATTACGTATTAAAACCCCGGCATCTTGCCCGCCGTTCGCCCCGCTGGTTTTGGATAAGAGAAAGTTGGCCGCTGGGGTGCAAACCATTTTTCTATTCGGGCTCCGATCTCTTCTTCCATCTCCTTTCTTCGTAAAAAGAAATCTTGGCGAGTCCAATACCAACATACATCCCCCCTTATCGACGACGACAACGCCGTCCGTAACGTCTAGCGATTATCATCAGCTGCCTCGCGCGCGCGATCTGAAACCATGGTCGACTTCGCCGACAACGTATGGACCTTTCGCGGTCAAGATGGCCTCAACCGGTCGCATATCCCGGCCCATCCCATCTGGCTCGGCTTCCTCCGCATCGCGCAGCTCCTGGTCGCGTTTATCGTCTTTGTCCTGACAGCGTATGCTGCCGGGGAGCTTCATGCTAGCGGTGTAAGTGACCACCGGCTCGCCCGCAAAAGTCTTGTTGGGTCTCTTGGGGGACGCGGGCACTCGGATGAAGCTGACTTCCCTCTCCCCTCTCTAGCTTGCGGGCTTCGGTATGGCCTGGTTCACCTTCATCTGGATGCTCGGTTATTTCGCCTACCTCGCCGTCGCCCTGCTTTTCCAACCGGCCATCTACAACTACTGGGCACACCTGTAAGTTCTCCCGGCTAACCACCCAACCCAACCCCTCTCCGATTTCGCAACTTTCACCACCGCCGATCGCGCGGGGTTTCCCACCCCCTCCACGATATGACGAAGGCTTTTTTTCCTTATCACCCTGGTTGCTGACAATTACATCCCTAGCGGCATCGAGGCCTTGACCGTCATCTGGTGGCTCGTCACCTGGGCGCTGCTCGCCAGCGAGGCCTCTTGGTGGACCGGCGTTAGCTTGCGCTTCGCCCCCAGTGGCTTCAGGTCGGCGATCGCCTGTATCAAGGCATCGGCTGGCCTGGGCGCGTTGGTTTGGTTGATGTTCCTTGCTTCGCTAGCCTTCCTCGGTATGTCCTTTCCCCCCTGACCCTGCACATGCCCTGAATCTTTACCCGTCGTGCGCGGCATTCGCTGTATTCGCAATCGTCCCGGGAGCTGACAAATCCGGCTTGCTAGTTCTGTCTCTCCTCAGCCATCGCAAGACGGAGGCTAGCCAAAATCCCCCTGCGGCGCCGATGTCCAACATCCCCCCCGGAGGCCCGACCGGCGCGGTGCCGCAGCAGCAGCAGCAGCAGCCAGTGTATCCCCAGCAAGCGTACCAGCCGGGCCCGGCCGATGGCCAGTACCCTCCGCAGCAGTACCCTGTTCAGCAGCAGGAGCAACAGTACGCTCCCCCGCAGGAAGTTCCTGGTCAGCAGGGATATCAGCAACAGGGATCTCCATATCAGCAGCAGGCGCCCTACCCGCCTCCTCAGCAGCAACAGCAAGCCCCGTACCCACAGTAAATTGATACCCATGGTTCGAACGTTGGCCAGAGGCGGGGGAAAGCAGCCGTTGACGTTCGCTATGCGGTGTGACGGAGGCCGATTGGTGGCGCGAGGTGACCGAGCTTGAATCTTTCCGGGCGCACTTTTTTTTTCTTGAGATACCACTTCAGTTGGATTGATATTGGCAGACCCCTTGATTTGAGTTGTCTTTTCAGTTTCATCCTTCCAACCTGATTCTTCATTCGCGCTGACACAAGGCTGGGATTCTATCCTCCCAGTAATATTAATATGGGAAACCATGGTTTTCTTCTCTTCATTTCACGGTGCGAATCGGGGGAGGGGCTGCCATTTGGCCGGATACCTTTTAGCCATCTTGTGTTGATGTAGCATCATAGCTATCTCACAATGTCACTCCTTGTCGATGAGGTCCTGAATCGAGAACGTCTTTCGTATGTAGGTATCTTCATGGCCCATGATCTGTCCACACCAACCCCTTATTACTTTGCCTCCCGCGAAAGAAACCCGATAAATTAGCTCCTCCTGCACAACCTCCCGTTCGTAGTCGGGTAATACTCCAGCTGGCCCGTGACATACCAGTCTTCGGTTCCTACGCCATTGTACGTGTAAAACAGCCCAAAGGGATCATACCTCTTCTTGATCTGAACCAACCTATCGTACGACTCCCCGTAAAACGCCTGCTGGAAGTTAGGCTCGTTGATATCCCCCTCATTCATGTATGATCCAGCCCCAGGCGTGACGTCCCTCCATACTTTCGACAGCTCAACGAGCTCCTTTCCGCTATCCGCAATCTCCTGCGGTGACGAATCCGGCCCAATGGTCGGGTTCGCCATCATTGCGAACATGATGGCGCGCCTCCACGCCGGATGCGCCGCGTTCGCCTGGCTAGCGCGCGCGTTCGGTGCCGCGCGGTAGTTGTACGCCAGCATCTTGCCCCCCGCCTCCAGGCTGTTGCGGATCGCGGCCGCCGTGGCGTCGAGCAGGTCCGGGTCTTCCCAGTTGGCGCGCGGGAAGAGGCGCGAGGCGACGTGCGTGGTGGCCGTGCCGGCGCCCTCGTTCGCCTCGGGGAAGGTGCCGTCGAAGGCGGCAAGCAGGGACGGGTAGCCCGTGTACACCGGGTC
>Ga0164242_10007986_pt1 | contig 11528 bp, 1 predicted proteins | sample OricomgcompostMG_FD_108783 | JGI IMG/M metagenome (GOLD analysis project Ga0164242, IMG submission 108783) | Miracle-Growth compost microbial communities from Emeryville, California, USA - Original compost - Miracle growth compost (MG) ...
ACGTCGAACGGCTTCGCGACGTGATCGAACAGGAAACGGCGTTCTGGGCGGAGATGTTCGAACGGCTCGTGCGCAACGATTACCTCGTCGAAGGGCTGCGTTTCGTGATGATCCAGCGCTGGAGCCTCGCGCCGTCCCGGCGCGTCGCGGTCGGGCGCGCCGTCGCATCGGGCTGCTTCGACAGCGTGTCCGAAGACGATCGTCCGGACGTCGCTTCGCAGGCGCGGGATCCGCTGCTCGCACGCGTGGCGGAGTTCGTCGGCGTGACACGGCGTGAGCACGCGTACTGGCAGTTCTATCTGCCGACCAGCATGGCGAAGTGCAATCTTCTGTATGCCCTCGGCTCGCGGCCGGATCGCGCGTTCGCGCTGCTCGGCGCGGCGTTCGTCGCCGAAGCGGAGGCGGTGGCGTTCGCGGCGGCCCTCGCGAACGCGTGTCCGCACCTGGTGCCGACGGCTGCGGCGCGTACGCCGGCCGATCGCGCGTCGGCAACCGAGGCGCTGGTTGCGCGGTTCTCCCGCGCGCTCGCGCAGATCGAACGCGGCTTCGGCGGCGAAGGGCTGTTGCGGGCCGGACAAGGCCTGGGCGCGGCGCAGAAGCTGGCCGAGCGCGCACGCTGGGATCTCGGCGAGCAACTGAAATGGCTGTCGTCGATCGAGCGCTACATCGCATTCGCGGAGAAGATCGATAGTCGCATCGCCGCCGAGTGCCCGGGCATCGACCGCGAGACGTTCATCGAACCGCGGGACATGTGTTCGACCACGCACGTCCACAACGATCACCGGCTCGTGGTGATCAGAAGCAGCGCGCCGCGGGACACGATCCAGATGCACTTCTGGGGCAACCTCGGCATGCGGCTCGAAATGAAAGAGGGTGACAAGGTGCTGATTCCGGACGGCCGGCTGCACGGCTCGACCGTGCTGTGCGAAGAATGTACGTACGATCAGCCGATCATCCCCGACGAATGGATCGCCGAACTGCAGGACCAGACGCCCGCGCCGGTCTCGGCGGCGGCATAGCGGCCGGCAAGCGTCGCATCAGGCGCCGGATGATGTCGCCAGGCAAGTAATCTCCCAGCCCCGTTCTCCCGAAGAACGATCCGGATCACTTAAGAAAGCAGATCGGCCCGCGTATGGCGGGCCGACGGGGTTTCTTTTATCCCGCGCTTTGTGGTGCTGCACGAAGCGCGCCGGAAACCCGGCACAGCAGCGTTTCTACGGAGAAGGTCATGGAGGCTGGAGAGAGCAGCAATCGAGCGCTGGACAACCGCAGGCAGCCGGCGAGCGACTGGCGCACGCGGATCATCGTCGGGGACCGGATCGGCCTGGCCGACTTCCCCTCGTGGCTGGAAAGCTCCTACGCGAGGCTGCATTCGCTCGTGATGCATCCCGAGTACCCGTGTTTTTTCGGCACGATCGCCGAGCGGCGGGGCGAGATGTTCTATTCGTACGTGCGCGGCAAGGATACGGGCGACCTGCCGGCGACGATGACGACGTTCACGCGCCTCGCCGCCCAGCCCGAGTATCGGCGAAACAACATCGCGATCTTCTTCGAGCCGGATCCGGTGCCGCTGCCGCATCGGGCCTATCACGGCCTGTTCTGGGACACGCTGCAGTTTCTGCATGACGTCGATCCGGACCCGCTCGCGGGGCAGCAGCCCGATCCGTCGGACGAGACGTGGGAATTCTCGTTCGGCGGCGTGCAGATGTTCGTTGTCTGCGCTTGCCCGTCGTTCGGGCAGCGTCACAGCCGCAACCTCGGGCCGGGAATGGTCCTGCTGCTGCAGCCGCGCGCGGTGTTCGTCGACACGATCACGAACAAGGTGATCGGCCGCGAAGCACGCAATCAGGTGCGCGAACGTTTGCGCAAATGGGACGACGTCGCGCCGCATCCGGATCTCGGCTTCTATGGCGATCCGGGCAATCTCGAATGGAAGCAGTACTTTCTCGCGGATGCAAACGAGCCGGCCGCGGGGCAATGCCCGTTTCTCAACCGGCGGCGTCTTGCCGAAGCGAGGGACCTCATGCGTCGTCTGGACGAGGACACGCAGCCCGTTGCTGCGGGAGAGGCGGCGGAACGGCCGGCGGAAGACAGGTGACCGGCATGCGGAAGGATATGAGCAACGAGGCCCTGTCGATTTCGACCGCGTATGCGGCGCTGCCTGCCGAACGACGGGCGCTGTTCAGGCAGCGGCTGCGGGACAAGGGCGTCGCGGGCGACCGTCTGCCGGTCGTGCCGTTGTCCGATCGCGGGCCGGTGTTTCCGCTTTCCTGGGCGCAGGAGCGCCTGTGGTTCCTGTGGCGCCTCGAACCGGAAAGCGCGAGCTATAACCTCGCTCAAGCGGTCCGGTTGAGCGGCGATACCGACGTCGACGCGATACGGCGGGCGGTGAAGACTCTGGTTGCGCGGCACGAGGTACTCGGCTTTCGCTTCGGCGCCGACGAAAACGGTTTGCCGCGCCAGACTGCGGGGGAGCCGGATGTCGGCTGGCGGGAGCACGACCTGTCCGGAGAGCCTCGGACCGAACGTGACGACGCGTTGTCCACGCTGCTGTCGCAACTTTCGGCCGGGCCGTTCGACCTCGAACGCGGGCCGCTGCTGCGCGTGTCGCTGGTGAAGCTGTCGCCGCACGAGCACGTGCTGCACTTCGCCATGCATCACATCGTGTCGGATGCCTGGTCACTCGGCATCCTCACCCAGGAATTCGCGCGCACCTACGCGGCGCTGCATGCGGGCGTGATCGATGCGCTGCCGGCGCTGCCCGTGCAGTACGGCGACTACGCGGCGTGGCAGCGCGAATGGCTCGACGAGACGCGGCTCGACACGCAGCTCGGCTACTGGCGCGCGCGCCTCGGCACCGAACATCCGGTGCTGGAACTACCGGTCTCGCGCAAGCGCGCGGGGCTGCGCGGCGCGGCCGGCGGGCGGGTCGCACGGCGGCTCGATGCTTCGCGCGCCCATGCGCTGCGCCAGCTCTCGCAGCGCCACGGCGCAACGCTGTTCATGACCCTGCTGGCCGCGTACGACGTGCTGCTTTCGCGCTACAGCGGACAGCACGACATCCGCGTCGGCGTGCCGGTGGCGGGACGCGACCGGGCGGAGACCGAAGGGCTGATCGGCTTCTTCGTCAACACGCTGGTGATCCGCACGGAGCTGGAAGGCGCCGCCCGCTTCGATGCGCTGCTCGCGCAGGTGCGCGAGCGCGTGGTGGAGGCGCAGGCGCACCAGGACCTGCCGTTCGCGCGTCTGGTGGAAGCGCTGCAGCCGCAGCGCAGCCTCAGCCACACGCCGCTGTTCCAGGTGATGTTCAACCACGCGGGGCTCTCGCGCGCGGCGCTGGAACTGCCCGGACTGACGGTGTCTCCGGTGGCGGCGGAAGCTTCAACTGCACGCTTCGATCTCGTGCTGAATACGACCGAGGACGGCGACGGCGCGCTGTCGGTGTCGTTCACCTACGCGCGCGACATCTTCGACGAGGCAGTCGTGCAGCGGATGCTGGACCACTACGTGCAGATCGTGGAGCAGATCGGCGCCACGCCAGACCTGCACCTCGGGCAGATCCGGCTGACGGCCGGCGCGCCCAGCCGGCCGACGCCCGTGGAGCGTCCGTTCGAGCCGGTCGTGCGCCGCATCGCGACCCAGGCGCGGCTGAACCCGCACGCGCCGGCGCTGCACTGCGAGGGCGAACGGCTCACGTATGGCGGACTGGACGGCTGGGCGAACCGGATCGCGCGTCGCCTGCTGCGCGCGGGCGCGCGCGCCGACGAGCGGGTCGGCGTGTGCATGACGCGCTCGGCGGGACTGGTGGCCGCGCTGCTCGGCGTGATGAAGTCCGGCGCGGCGTTCGTCCCGCTGGACCCGGAGTATCCGGAGGACCGGCTCGCGTACATGCTGGCCGACGCGGGCGTGCGCCGCGTGCTGGCGGACGCGGGAACGGCGCAGCGGCTCGGCGCATTGCTGCGCGCGTGCGAGGTGATCGTCGTTGCCGACGTGGAGGACGAATCGCCTGCGCCGGTGGACGTATCCGTGCACCCGGACCAGCTCGCCTACGTGATCTACACGTCGGGCTCGACGGGGCGGCCGAAGGGCGTGGCGATCAGCCAGCGCGCGCTGGCGCTGCACCTGGCGGACTTCATCGGCACCTACGAAATGACCGCGCAGGACAGACAGCTTCAGTCGTCGACGGTGAACTTCGACGTGTCGCTGCACGAGATGCTGCCGGCGCTGATGAGCGGCGCGCAGGTCGAGATGCGCGGCGCGCAGGCGTGGGACCTGGAGACGATGAGCCGGCACCTGTCGCAGGCGCGCGTGACGTTCGCGCGGATTCCGACCGCGTACTGGCAGCAGTGGCTGCGCGAGCCGCCGCCGGCGCAGGCGCTGGCGGCGCTGCGGCAGATCACCGTGGGCGGCGAAGGGTTGCCGGGCGACGCGCTGCGGCAGTGGCGCTCGGGCCCGCTCGCGCACATCCGGCTGGACAATCTGTACGGGCCGACGGAGACGACGGTGGCGTGCATGTACCGGCACACGACCGCGCAGGACGTGGACCAGGCGATCGTGTCGATCGGCGTGCCGTACGCGTCGCGCAGCGTGTACGTGCTGGACAGTGAAGGCAACGAGGCGCCGGTGGGCGGCCTCGGCGAGCTGTGCATCGGCGGCGCGACGCTGGCGCGGGGCTACCTCGGGCGTCCGGGGCTCACCGCGCAGCAGTTCGTCCCGGACCCGTTCCGCAGTGACGGCGCACGGCTGTACCGGTCGGGAGACCTGTGCCGTCGCCGGGAGGACGGGACGATCGACTTCCTCGGCCGGATCGACCAGCAGGTGAAGCTGCGGGGTTTCCGGATCGAGCTGGGGGAGATCGAGGCGGTGCTGCGGCAGGTGCCCGGGGTGGAGCAGGCGGCCGTGGAACTGCGTGGCGAGGGCGAGGCGCGGCGGCTGGTGGGCTACGTGTCGGGCGCAGTGGACGTGGAGGCGCTGCGCGCGGGGCTCGAAGGCAAGCTGCCGGCGTACATGGTGCCGGGTGCGTTCGTGGTGCTGGAGCGTCTGCCGGTGATGCAGAACGGAAAAGTGGACCGCAGGGCGCTGCCGGAGCCGCAGGCCGGGGCGGGGCTGGCGCGGGTGGCCGCGCGCACGGCGCGCGAGGCGCAGTTGCTGGCGGTGTGGCGCGCGGTGCTCGGACGCGACGACGTCGGCGTCACCGACAACTTCTTCGAGGTCGGCGGCGATTCGATCCTGAGTCTGCAGATCATCGCCCGCGCGAAGGACGCCGGGCTGAAACTGACGCCGCGCCAGGTATTCGAGCATCCGACCGTGGCATCGCTGGCCGCGATCGCCGAGGTTCAGCAGGACGAACCGGCAGCCGTGTCCGAGGTTCACGACGCGCTGCCGCTTACCCCGATCCAGCAGATGTTCTTCGAGCGCTTCCCGATGGGCGAGGCGCACTGGAACCAGTCGGTTCTTCTGAAGGTCGACGGACACCTCGATCTGCCGCTGCTCGAGCGTGCATTGCTCGCGCTATCGGATCTGCACGATGCGCTGCGGCTGCGTTTCGAGCGCGACGGCGGCGGACGCTGGCAGCAGCGCGTCTCGACCGATGACACTCACGCAATCGTCGAGCGGGTGGATCTGCGTCGGAATCCGCGATGGACACAGGCGCTCGAACAGCAGGGAAACCGGCTGCAAAAGAGCCTGAATCCAGAGGCCGGCCCGGTGTTGCGGGTCGGCTATTTCGAGCTTGAGCGCGAGTCGCGTCTGTTGCTGGTGATCCACCACCTTGCCGTCGATGGCGTGTCCTGGCGCATCCTGCTCGACGATCTGCAGACGCTTTATCAGGCGCTCGCCAGCGGCGGCGCGCACCGCCGTCCGTCGTCGATGCCGTGGAGTGCCTGGGTTGCACAACAGCAGGCGTGGGCCGCGAGCGACACGTTGCAGTCCGAGGCGGCGTGGTGGCGAGCGCAGTTGAAAGACGCGCGCACCGATCTGCCGGTGCGCGACGACGTTGCGACGCGCGCAGCATGGGCGCCGCAGACTGTGCGTACGGAACTGGATCGCGACACGACCGGCCTGCTCCTGCACGCCGCGCCGCGAGCGTGGCGCGCGAGCGCGGAAGACGTATTGCTGGCCGCGCTGACCCAGACGCTTTCAGCCTGGAGCGGAACGCCGGGCATCCTCGTGAACCTCGAAGCGCACGGGCGCGAGTTGCCGGATCGCGACGTGGACGTCAGCCGGACCGTCGGCTGGTTCACGACGCAATTTCCGGTGTGGCTTCCGATGCAGCACGATTGCGCGCGTGCGATCCGCGACGTGAAGGAGCAGCTGCGGCTCGTTCGCCCGCGAGGAATCGGCTATGGCTGGCTGCGGGACCAGCTGCGCGATCTGCCGGCTCCGCGAATCGGCTTCAACTATCTCGGGCAGTTCGACCAGAGCCTGGAGGCGGGAGGACGCTTTTCGTTCGCGGGCGAATCGGCGGGTTCGCCTGTTTGCGCGACCGAGCCGGCCGACATGACGCTCGATCTGAACGGCATCGTCGTCGAAGGCCGCCTGTCGTTGACCTGGCGGTATCGCGACGGCGAGCTGGCTCACGACATCGTCACGCAACTCGCCGCGCAATTCGACGCTCGGCTTCGGACGTTGATCGCGCATTGTGCGTCGGCTCAGCCCGGCGCGACCGCGTCGGACTTTCCGCTGGCGCAGTTGACGCAGGATCAGTACGAGCGGCTCGATCCCGATCTTTCGACGCTCACCGACATTTACGCCGCGTCGCCGATGCAGCAGGGGGTCGTTTTCCATACGTTGCAGGATGGCGACGGCTCGGGCGTCTATGTCAACCAGAAACGCTGGACGGTCCGCGGCGACCTCGATCATCGACGCATGAACGAGGCATGGAACGCCGTGATCGCGCGACATGACATCCTTTCCACCGGGTTCGAGTGGACGCATGGGAGCCAGGTGCTGCAACTCGTGCACCGGAACGTGGCGGCGCCTTACGACGTCCACGACTGGTCACGGTCCGGCGAACGCTACGAGGACGATCTCGCGCGGTGGATGCAGGCGGACGTCGCGCGCGGGTTCGATCTGACGCATCCGCCGCTCATGCGGATCAACGTGTTTCGTCGTCCGGACGAATGCCACGATCTGGTGTGGACCGACCATCACGTGCTGCTCGATGGCTGGAGCGTGTCGCAATTGCTCGGGGAAGTGCTGCGGCACTACGCGGGCGAGCGCCTGCCGGCGCAGGATGGCCGCTATCGCGATTACATCGGCTGGCTGCAGCGACGCGATACGAAGGACGACGACGCATACTGGCGCGAGCAGATTGCGAGGCTCGACGGGTCGACGTGGCTTGCGAATGCGCTGCCGCGCGAAGCCCGTCGGCCGCATCAGGAAGCCGGTTACGGCGAACGCCGCGTGACGCTCGACGCGACGCTGACGCAACGACTCGAACACCTGGCGCGCGAAGAGCGCGTGACCGTGAACACGGTGATCCAGGCGGCGTGGGCATTGATGCTGCAACGCTATACGGGACAGCAGGCGGTGGTGTTCGGCGCGACGGTGTCGGGGCGTCCGGCCGGACTCGCCGGCTCGCAGCGGCTGTTGGGTTTGTTCATCAACACGCTGCCGGTGGTGCTTTCGCCGCGTGCGAACCTGCCGGTCGGCGACTGGCTGCGCGAAGTGCAGGCACAGGGCCTGTCGATGCGCGAGCACGAGCACACGCCGCTCAACGAGATCCAGCGATGGGCGGGGGTGGGCGGCCGCGGACTGTTCGACACGCTGCTCGTGTACGAGAACTATCCGGTCGACGCGGCGCTGAAGGACGCCACGCCCGGCGGGCTCGAGTTCGAGATGCGCTCGGCTCGAGAGCAGACCAACTATCCGCTGAGCCTCATCGCGACGCAGTCGGGACGGATCTGCCTCGAGTATCGATACGAGCGTGAGTGGTTCGCGGACCGTTCGATCGAAGACATCGCGACGCGCATGACCGCCGTGCTGGACGCATTCTGTGACGGCGCGCGTCGTGCGATCGGCGCGGTGACGCTGCCCGGCGAAGCGGAGCGGGCGGAACTGGCGGTGCTGGGTTCGTGTGTGGAGCGCTACGTGGGTGTGGGGCCTGTGCATCAGGGCATCGCTTGTCGGGCGCAGGCGCATCCGGAGCGGGTTGCGTTGGTGTATGGCGAGACGCGCCTGAGTTATCGCGAACTGGACGTGCAGGCGAATCGCCTGGCGCAGCGGCTCGCGAAATTCGGTGTCGGCCCGGAGGTACGGGTCGGGATCGCCGTGGAGCGGTCGGTCGAAATGGTCGTGGGGCTGCTGGCGATCCTGAAGGCGGGCGGCGCGTATGTGCCGATGGATCCCGAATATCCGCGTGAACGTCTGTCGTACATGCTCGAAGACAGCGGCGTTGAATTGCTGCTCACGCAGTCGTGGGTGCGCGATCGCCTGCCGGTGCCGCAAGGCATGACGGTACTGGAACTGGACACGGTGGACGTGTCGGCCGAATCCGAAGAAGCGCCCCCAGTGCGTATGCACGGCGAGAACCTCGCATACGTGATCTACACCTCGGGCTCGACCGGCCGCCCCAAGGGCGCCGCGAACCGGCACAGCGCGCTGTCGAACCGTCTCGCGTGGATGCAGTCGGCGTACGCGCTCGACGAAACGGACGTGGTGCTGCAAAAGACCCCGTTCAGCTTCGACGTGTCGGTGTGGGAATTCTTCTGGCCGCTGATGACCGGCGCGACGCTGGCGGTGGCCGGGCCGGGCGCACATCGCGATCCACAGCGGTTGGTGGAGCTGATCCGCGAACACGGCGTAACGACGCTGCATTTCGTGCCGTCGATGCTTCAGGCGTTCGTCGCGCATGAAGGCGTGAGCGGATGCACGAACCTGAAGCGGATCGTCTGCAGCGGCGAGGCGCTGCCGGCCGATCTGGCGAACCGGACGCTCGAACGGCTGCCGGGCGTGAATCTGTACAACCTGTACGGCCCGACCGAGGCAGCAATCGACGTGACGCACTGGACCTGCCGGGCGGGTGACGAGGGAGTGCCGATCGGCAAACCGATCGGCAACGTGAGCACGCACGTGCTGGATGCCGGAATGAACCTCGCACCGCGCGGTGTGGCGGGCGAACTGTATCTCGGCGGAGCAGGGCTGGCACGCGGCTACCTGCATCGTCCGGCGCTCACCGCCGAGCGTTTCGTGCCGGACCCGTTCGATCCAGACGGAGGACGCCTGTACCGCACGGGCGATCTGGCGCGCTGGACGAACGAAGGCGCGCTTGAGTATCTGGGGCGCATCGACCACCAGGTGAAGATCCGGGGCTTCCGCATCGAACTGGGCGAGATCGAGGCGCAACTGGTGCAGGCCGGAGCACGCGAGGCGGTGGTGACGGCACAGGAAGGCCCAGGCGGCACACGCCTCGTCGCGTACGTGACCGCAGACGCAACCCAGGCTCCCGAACCGCAGACGCTACGCGAGGCACTCGCCCAGCAGCTTCCAGACTACATGGTCCCATCGGCGATCATGATGCTGGACGCGCTGCCGCTGAGCCCGAACGGGAAGGTGGATCGCAAGGCCCTGCCCGCACCGGAACACCGGATACGTGATTACGAGGCGCCGCAGGGCGAAACGGAAGCGGTGCTGGCGCGAATCTGGTCCGAAGTACTCGGCGTCGAGCGGGTGGGCCGTGAGGACAACTTCTTCGAGCTGGGCGGCGATTCGATCCTGAGCCTGCAGATCGTTGCGCGGGCGCGCCAGGCGGAGTTGCATGTTTCGCCCCGGCATGTGTTCGACGCCCAAACAGTGGCGTCGCTGGCCGAGGCGCTTGTGGGCGCAAGCGACGAAGACCGTGTACCGCCGCTACGGCGGCTGCCGGCCGCCGAACGGCATGCGCTGCCGCTGTCGTATGCGCAGCAGCGTCTATGGTTCTTGTGGAACCTGCACCCGGAGAGCAGTGCGTACCACATCGCAGGCGCGCTGCGTCTGCGCGGCTCGCTCGACGTCGACGCGATGCACGCCAGCTTCAGTATGCTGGTGAACCGTCATGAGAGCCTGCGCACGACTTTCGAGGCGCAAGCCAACGGGCAGGTCGTGCAAAAGGTTCATGACGCTGGACGCTTCGACTGGCGCGAGGTCGATCTGCTGGATGCGGGACCGGACGCACGGCCGCGCGTCGAGGCCGCGTGTGCGTCGCTGGCTGGCGAGCCGTTCGACCTGACGACTGGCCCGCTGCTGCGCGTGGGCCTGGTGCGGCTACAGGCGGACGAGCACGTGCTGATCGTGTCGATGCATCACATCGTGTCGGACGGGTGGTCGGTGGATGTGCTGCTGCGCGAGTTCGTCGCCGGTTACCGCGCGCGGGTGACGGGCGAGACGCTTTCACTGCCGACGCTGCCGCTGCAGTATGCGGACTACGCGGTATGGGAACGCGGCTGGCTCGAAGCCGGCGAGCGCGAGCGCCAGCTTGCGTACTGGCGCGAGACGCTCGGTGACGCTCACCCGGTGCTGGTGCTGCCGGCGGACCATCCCCGGCAGGCGGTCGCGAACTATCACGCGGCGAGTCTGCCGCTCGAGTTGCCCCCGACGCTCGGCGAGGCGGTGCACCGCACGGCGCGCGCGCGCGGCACGACGCAGTTCATCGTGATGCTCGCGGCCTGCATGGTGTCGTTGCATCGATATACGGGGCAGACGGATATCCGCGTCGGCGTGCCGGTGGCGAATCGTAACCGCACGGAGACAGCGGGCCTCGTCGGGCTGTTCGTGAACACCCAGGTGTTGCGCGCGCAGCTGGACGCGCACACGCCGCTCGCGACGCTGCTCGCGCAGGTGAAGACAGCCGCGCGCGGTGCGCAGACGCATCAGGAGTTGCCATTCGAGATGCTGGTGGAAGCCTTGCAGCCCGAGCGCAGCCTGAGTCACACACCGTTGTTCCAGGTGATGTTCAACCACCAGCGCGAAGACGGTCGAGTGCTGGGCGAGATGCCGGGCGTGTCGGTGGAGTGGCAATCCCCTGGCGAGGGCATGGCGCAGTTCGAGCTCACGTTGACGTCGGCGGAGAACGAATCGGGCCAACTGTCGGCAAGCCTGACCTATGCGCGCGAACTGTTCGAGGTACAGACGATTGCGCAGCTCGGACGACACTACGTGGCAGTGCTGGAGGCGCTGACGGGCGGCCAGCAGCGGACCGTGGCGGAGGTGCCGCTGCTGTCGGAGCCGGAACGTGATGAGCTGGCGGCCCTGGGCGCGCGCAAGGAAGCGTACGGGGACGTAATGCCGGTGCATGAGCGGATCGCGCGTGAGGTGCGGGCGCATCCGGAGCGGGTTGCGTTGGTATATGGCGATACGCGCCTGAGTTATGGCGAACTGGACACGCGGGCGAATCGCCTGGCGCAGCGGCTCGCAAAACTCGGTGTCGGCCCGGAGGTGCGGGTCGGGATCGCAGTGGAGCGGTCGGTCGAAATGGTTGTCGGTCTGCTGGCGATCCTGAAGGCGGGCGGCGCGTATGTGCCGATGGATCCCGAATATCCGCGTGAACGTCT
>Ga0164242_10007987_pt1 | contig 11526 bp, 10 predicted proteins | sample OricomgcompostMG_FD_108783 | JGI IMG/M metagenome (GOLD analysis project Ga0164242, IMG submission 108783) | Miracle-Growth compost microbial communities from Emeryville, California, USA - Original compost - Miracle growth compost (MG) ...
ACCTGGATTTTTATAATAAGGATTTTAACTATCAGTATTCTATCGCCCTCAGCAACCTGAACCCAGCTATTATAAGCGACATAGCGATATTTGAAGAGGAGTTATATATCACTGCAGGCAGAGTTTACCTATCCGTTCCATTATAAAGTAAAAATCCATTTATTAGTAATCAATACCACCTCATCCATGCATAAAAAGCGACCAAGCATTCCAAATATATGCCGAACCTTATGGGTCGTAATAGTCATATTATTACTGGCACCAGCGAAGTCGGTAAAGGCGCAGGTATCCATACAGCGGAGTTTTTATGTAGAAGACAGCATAGACCATACGCCACTTGGCTTTGCTCTGATTAAATTCACTAAAATTGGCAATCCGGTACCTAAAACGATGGAATTAAGAGCCAATAGTGCAGGCATTATTGAGTTAACAGGCATACTGGCCAAAGACTCCATAGCTTTTACCATTGAGCTGCCAGGTTATCAAAGTTACAGGGGGCGCTGTCTGACAAAAGATTTATATTTACGGCACATTCCACTACAATCAGATACCCATGAACTCCATGGGGTTACTGTCCATGCGGACAGTAGACGCATCAGATTTAAGCCAGCAGAGATGCGGATAAACTGGAATAAATTTACAAAAAGTCCTTCGGAGCCTCTAGCCAGCGTTATTAAAAGAGTCCCCACCATCATTAATAAAAGCCCGGACAAAAATACACTATCCTTACAAACCGGTGGCGGTAAAAAAATCGCCATATTTTTAGATGGCCGCAAACTAAGCGACCAGGAAGTTCAGTCACTACCGGCTATGATGATTGCTAAAGCTTCTCTCGTTACTTTTCCCTCAGTCTTGGATGCAGCAGATAATACCGCTATTTTATATCTAAGCAGCAATATGTTCGCCTATAATTACAGCTTTGACGAAATCAACCTTAACTACGATATAGGCAGGACCGGCCCTAGCTTTACCTTTAGGCATACCCAGAAAAAGGGCCTGTGGAGCAATAACGTCTTTATAAACGGCTATCATTATAAAATGCCCGAGTCTTATACAAATATCAATATAGACGGACAAGATTTTCAAAGAGACACTAGTAAGTCCAGCGTAAATACGCTGCTGATCATGGCTTCCCTGACTAAAAAATCCGTCAAAAACAATCTGTTTACAATAGGTGTTTTAAGTAATCTTTTTAAAGGCGGTAGCGACAGCAGGCACCTTCAAAATGACAATACAAGTAGCGTTAGCAGCTTTAGCAGCCATGGCAATAATACGCTTATAAATGCTACGCTATACGCTGCCTGGCGCAATAAAGCGGCTAGCGGTAACACCTGGCAACTACACGCCAGCAGCACTTTCCAACCGAATTCAAAATCTGATTATCAACAAAAAACACCCACATCTATATATTCAAGCACCAATACCCAGGAGCAGCTATATGCTCTAAGTGGTAGATATCTACTCAAAAAGACAAAACTAGGAGATCTTGACTGGAGCAGTAGTTTCTCCTTAGGGGCTAAAGCCAGCTTTGATAAAACAGCCAATCTTTTTAATCAAAACACAAACCCGGCTACTTCCATTCAGAGCAGTCAGCAATATGCGACTTATGGCGGTGTGAGTAGTGCTATTACAGGGGAAAAGCTGAAAATAGAAGGAAGTCTGTTAGGTAATTACGCCTGGCAAAAAGGCTATAGTTTCACCCATTTTAGCAACGGGTATATATATCCAAAACTGGTCTTTTCCTACGCTCCTGATGACAAGCAAAGCATCTCATTATCGCTCACTGCAACAACTCTTCGGCCCAGCTTTAAAATGGCGGTAACAGACAGCAGCTATAGCAATAACTGGATGACCAGTAAGGGCAACCAAGGGCTTAGAACCGAGCATAATTATCACCTGGATTTACTTTATAATTTATCGCTGAGGCATTTTACCTTTGAAGCGGAGGGAGAGCAGATATACTACAATAACGGTATTGTCCAGGTATGGGACCTCCAAAAAACGCCTGTAATCCAGCTCACCAGTAGTTACCAGAACCTAAATTACATAGATCGAAGTTTGTCTGTAACGACCAGTTACGACCTGGGAGATGCACTATATTTAACATGGAGTGGACAGCTGCATCATTTAAGTTTTAAACAAAAAGAATTACCTGCTGATTTTCAAAACGGATATTACTTAAGTTCACAGTTAAATATAAATTATTACAGCAAACATGCAGGTAATTATGCACTCATTGGCAGCTGGGACGGCAATCCGCTTACCTATCTTAAGCAATCAAAGACGCACCCAGAACTTAATTTCAACTACGATTACGACCTGACTAGGACCCTTAATATATCAGCAGGACTATATGATATTTTAGGTACTGGCGGCTGGAGAAAAGTGGTTATCTATAACCGCTATAATCAGCTAACTGATGCCAATAAGCGAACCTTTAGTCTGGGGCTTACCTGGAAATTCGGGCAGTTGTTTGGCAATACACAGGCCGGCTCAGTCAATTCTGCAGCCGTTCCTAATGACACCAAAAAGTTGTGAAGGGGGCGAAAATTTAGGTAGTCAAAATTTTCAAAATCGAACAGAACCTGTTTCAAAACCGAACACATATTTATTTAAAAAATACACAAATATTTGTTTATCAATTGCTATATTTTTGATCTCTTTTTAGAGACCTGATAAAAAATTCCGGTCCACGAAAAAAAAATCAAATAATAACAGCTATTCGGTACATACTTAGGAGCAAAGCGTATAGCCTTGTTGAGATTATTGGCTTGACCATCGGTTTAACAGCTTTCTGGCAGGTACTTTTATTTGTCCAGAGAGAAACCAGTTATGACCATTTTCATAAAAAAGGAAATCAGATTTACAGAGCATCAACAGACATTGAAACTCAATCAGAAAAGTTGGTGACGGCCTACTATTCAGGGGCATTGACCATTGATGCCAGACAGGCATTCCCCGAAATAGCATCAGCCGTCAGAATAGCTCCTGCCAGTTTCCATTCCACAAAGACCCTTTTCTTACTATTTTGCTGATGATTATTTTGAAAAACAATACCGCGCAGACGAAAATTTCGGAAGACTATTTATTTGTTTTTCCATCTTGACTATTCTCATCTCCTGTCTCGGTCTAATAGGGTTATCGTCTTATACTATTTTACAAAAAAAAAAGAAATTGGTATAAGAAAGCTCCTTGGCGCAACTATTTCCAGCATAATAAGCCTGTTATCCAGGGAATACTTACAACCTATTTTGATGGCATTTGTATTAGCTTCTATAACAATCTGGTATCCTATGCATACTTGGTTAGAGGCTTTCCCATTCAGAACTCCCATTCATTGGTGGATATTTTTAATTGCCGGAAGCCTTGTTATCATCATCGCATTTATTACAATAAGTATTCAAATAATTAAAGCTGCTTTAGCTAATCCAGTCCATTGCCTGAAGTCCTCTGAATAGATTTCCTGCACTGATAAATGCATTGAGAGCAGCCATTCCATACAAACGCCCGAAGACTTTTGTCCCGGGCGTTTGTATGGAATGGCTGTTTCTGTTTTACCAGAGGTTAATATTAAATCCGGTTCGGATAATGGCTGTAGGGCGGGAGCGGAGGGTTCCCGCATTATCATAATAATTTTCTCTATAGGGAGAATTCTTATTATTTAAAAAGTCCATGCCTACGCTAAAAAAGAAACTGGACTGTCCAAATATTCGGTTGGTATAACCGATAGCACCTATCAGGCTGGGCGCCGAAGCGTTTTGTCTGTCAGATTTTTCCCCTTCCTGGCTGATATATCTGGAGCTGACCAGGTTTTCCTCAAAGGATCCTTCAAAAAATAAAAAATCAATCGGATAAACCCGCACAAAGGGAGCCACCCCCAGGTTCCAGGTCCGCCATTTACCGCCGTTATAATAATCTTTATTGTAATTATATACGGCATTAATCCCAAGACCTACATCCACATAAGGACTAAGAGAGTAGCCTATGGAAGGGTTGATTCCAAATGCACCTCCGCCATCACCAAATGAGGCAATAAAATTCCCGCCTACAAAATAATGCCGGAACTTGGCCTGCTTTTGCGCCGCTGGTTGCGGCTCATCCGGTTGCTGGTCATATTCATCCTGATTGCCATATCTGTTATCATTCTGATATTGTCCAAAACTACTGTTTACCAGTAATGCTAAAGTGATCACTAGTAAAAACTTTGGCAGTTGTCTGAAGCTTCCTTTGTTTATGTATCGCATGATAATCTATTATTTATTTACCAACAAACTAAAAAACGCTAAAGGTCAAAAATTTTGCCGGCATTTAAAATATTATTAGGATCAAATGCCTTTTTGATGCCCCGCATTAAATTCAGTTGTGCATCATTAAAGATAATAGGCATATATTTTTTCTGAATCAGCCCGATACCATGTTCACCGCTGATGGTTCCGCCCAGACTGTGTACCAGTTTAAACAAATCCTCCAGCACAGCGGTCATTTCCGGATTTCCAAAACTATTAGGCTGTCCTTCTTTATTAATACGGATATGGAGGTTACCATCACCAGAGTGCCCGTAGCAGACTACCTTAAAATCGTGTTCCTTGCCCAATGCCTTTACCCCTTTAATGAGTTTGGGCAATTCAGCTCTTGGCACAACAGTATCTTCTTCAATGGTGTAGCCTTGCATTTTTACCGCTTCCGCTACCCGGCGACGCAATTTCCAGAGTTCTTCTTTTTGCTGTGCATCTTCAGCAAAGAAGATTTCTCCGGCCTCAAAATCACCTAACAGCACAGAAATCTCTTCCATTTCCTGCATCAATACATCCATATTATTGCCGTCCACCTCAATGATCAGATGCGCTTCTATATCATCAGACACAGGCAGGCTGTGGCTATCGACCATTTCACTGACGATTTTAAGCGCATTGATTTCAACCAGTTCCAAGGCACTCGGCGTAAATCCGGCTCTGAATATAGCACTCACGGCCTCACTGGCCTTTTCCACACTGGCAAAAGGCGCCAGCATTAAAAGATCATATTTAGGCAGCGGAATGAGTTTCAAAACGATTTTGGTCACAATTCCCAGTGTTCCTTCGCTGCCCACTAAAAGCTGCGTGAGATTATATCCGGTAGAATTTTTCAGTACATTGGACCCTGTCCAGATAATGTCACCGGTCGGCAACACGACTTCCAGATTCAACACATAATCCTTGACCACACCATATTTTACGGCTTTAGGTCCGCCGCTGTTCTCTGCAATATTGCCCCCGATAAAACAAGAGCCCTTACTGCTTGGATCGGGCGGATAAAAAAGATTCTTTTCCTTGACGGCCGTTTGCAAAACTTCAGTAATTACACCAGGCTCTGTGGTTACCTGCAGGTTGCGCTCATCTATGGACAGGATCTTGTTGAGTCTTTCAGTTGATAAAAGAACACCTCCCAGATTGGGTAAGGCACCTCCGCTCAGTCCGGTACCGCCACCTCTTGGCGTAACAGGGATTTTATGCGTATTACACAGGCGCATGATTTGGCTAATCTGCTCTGTAGATGCTGGTTTTAAGACGACCCATGGCAGATATAACAATCTTTCTGTTTCGTCATGTCCGTAATTATTTCTTGACTCTTCATCGGTCAGTACATTCCCGGCACCTACAATACCGGTGAAAGCTTCCAATAGTTCTGCAGAAATCATGATAATGGATTTGCGTTTTTGTTATTTTGTTTATGAGATGATGATTTTTGAGATGCGGTTTGCCTTATTATACTGGGTTTCCGGTACCGGATTAGCCAAACAAAACATCCCGCATGGAGTAAATTCCTTTTCTGTCATTTAAAAATTCAGCGGCCACCACTGCTCCTGAAGCGAAGCCTTTACGGTTATGAGCAGTATGTTTGATTTCAATGTCGTCGATGTCGCTGGTATAGGTAATGACATGCGTACCAGGCGCAGGGTCCACTCTTTTTGAAATAATGGACAGTTCCTCATTATTTGCAGCAGGCTGATTCACCCAGTCTTTTTTACGACCCAGATTTTCAAGTATCTGCTGGGCAAGACTGATGGCTGTTCCGGAAGGTGCATCTTTTTTCTGGGTATGATGGATTTCTTCCATCTGAACATCATACTCAGGATAGTCTTTCATCAGACGAGCCAGGTAAGTATTCACTTCAAAGAACAAATTGACACCAATAGAGTAGTTGCTGCTATATAAAAATGCCCCGTCCTTGTCGTTAACAGCGTCCTCCACTTCTTTTAATCTATCCAGCCAGCCCGTAGAACCAGATACCACTGGAACGCCGTTTTCAATGCATTTGATGATATTATCAAAAGCCGTTTCTGGCCCGGTAAATTCAATGGCCACATCTGCTTTTTTAATAGCATCTGCAGTAAATTCCTGGATATTATCAATATTAACTTTAAGTACGATTTCATGTCCTTTGGCCAGTGCAATTTCCTCAATGGCATGGCCCATTTTACCATATCCTATTAATGCTATTTTCATCTAAAATAAGTTTTCAATTTTATATTGCGCTTACTAAACAATTATTGTAATCAGTGGTGGCTATCCGTCCATTTTACCAATGACTTAAGGCCGTTTTTATTTCAGCGTAAAGCTGACCCCGATACCCGGGATTTTTGCATACTGAAAATAAACCGGCTTTACCTGCATGGATAGATCATCGCTCACATCAAACCCGTATAAATGTCCAAATACGGTTGCATCCGCAATTTGCAGTCCCCATCCCAGCAGAGCCGCCACAACAGAATAGTCCCTGTATTGCCTGAAAGTATTGCGGTAACTTTGCAGTGTAGACAGATAATTGGTTACATAATTCCCACCTTGTTCTTTATAACTATTATAAGCATCCTGGAATTTCTGATCCAACTTGGCAAATTTGGCGGCGTCCAGCTTACCCTTCCCTCCGGATATCACCGGCATCTCCTCAAAGACCACATTATAGGCAGTTCTGGCAGAATTATATTCCTTACTATTACTAAAATATAGGTAAACCGGTATGCCTACTGCGGCCACTGCCAGCGGTACCTTCCAATACTCACGATTATAGGCCTGACCCCACCCGGGAAGAATCAGGGAACGAATCGTGGCTCCCTTGGGTGTATGCTCTTTACTGCCGGGCAGATGCAAGGAAAAAGGTCGCAGCGCTCTTTTCAGCGTGCTGTCTTGTTGTAAATGACTGGAATCCGTCTGGCTGGCTACAGGCAGCACAGCAGTGTCTGCCACTGAAACATTGACCGAACTCGGAGCAGTTGTATCTATTACTGCCTGGGCATTTGCGCAGCAAATACCTAAAAGCATGCACCCCCCCGTACCCAGCGTTGCCACACGCTGTTTAACCAGGGTAAAGATTTTTTTTTCTATTGTCAATTTATTATTCACTACAACTGCTGCTCTAAAGAATCCACGGAGGCGAAAGGCTGTCATTCAAGGAGTATTTTCCGCTAAATATACGGTTGAAAATCACATCTGTTCAAAGGATTTTCCCGATCCACCAAACCTTAACGTTGCCTTTGCCTTAATTTTTATTTTTCTTAGCCTACCTGCACATTCATGCTATCCAGCAGTTTATTTAATTCCTGTAAGGAATAATATTCAATCAGGATGCTTCCATTCCCTTTTTTGCTATGTGCCAGTTTGACCTTGGTTCCAAAATGGGATGCCAGCTGGTCCTCAATTTTCTTATAGGCAGGAGGCAGGCTGGAAGGGCTGGTTGCCTTGGGCTTGTCTGTCTGAGCCCCTTCATTTTGCATCTGACGCACTAAAGCCTCTGTCTGACGCACACTGAGTCCCTTATCCTTTATCTCCTTGTAGGCATATAACTGTTTATCTACAAGATCCAGACTAATCAGCGCCCGGGCATGCCCCATGGAGATAATGCCAAACCGGACTGCCAGTTGCACATCGGGCGGTAATTTTAACAGCCGGATATAGTTTGCGACCGTACTTCTTTCTTTACCCATCCGCTCGGCAACCTGCTCCTGGGTATAGCCCAATTCATCCATCATGCGCTGATAGCTCAGGCTAATTTCAATGGCATTTAAATCTTCGCGCTGCAAGTTTTCCAGCAGGGCCAATTCCAGAATTTCTCCATCGTCCGCATTCCTGATATACACAGGAACATCCTTTAATCCGGCAATTTTAGCGGCTCTGAACCTTCTTTCACCCGCAATTAACCGGTACCTGCCGGTTGAAAGCTTGCTGACCGTTAACGGCTGGATAATATCGTGAATGGTGATAGAAGCAGCCAGCTCTTTTAACGCTTTTTCATCAAAATCATTTCTTGGATTTCTTGGATTAACCTCAATTTCCTCCACCGCAATCCGAAGCGAAGTGGTAGCTTCTTCCACCACTTTAGGGTTCAGGTTACCGGAGGTTGTCTTCAGGTCCGCATGAATATTATCCAATAAAGAGCGGATACCTTTTCCCAGGGCTTCTTTGCCCTGTTTAGGTTTGGCTTTTGCGTTAGGATTTAAATTCAGACCTGTTTTAGGTTTTGATGTTGCCATGCCTTTAATTTAATTGTTCCAGATTGTCAGGGGTTTAGGTTATCATACAGCAAAACCGCCAGTGGCGGTTATTAGCTAAATAGCTACTGCTGAAATTCCTGTATTATTTAATAATCTTCTTTTTTTGCGGGATTTTTGTCATATTGTTTTTCTGTAACACCTCCTTGGCCAGATTCAGGTAATTAACGGCCCCTTTGGAGTCAGAATCATATAAAACGACTGGTTTGCCAAAACTGGGCGCTTCACTCAGTCGGGTGTTTCTGTGAATAATGGTATCAAATACCAGTTCATCAAAATGTCTGCGCACTTCACTGACCACCTGGTTAGACAGACGCAGCCGGCCGTCATACATGGTCATTAATATCCCTTCGATTTCCAAATCCGGATTTAGCCGGTTCTGCACAATTTTGATGGTATTCAGTAATTTACCCAGCCCTTCAAGTGCAAAAAATTCACATTGAACCGGTACGACCACGCTATTGGCAGCCACCAGCGAGTTCACGGTAATCAGCCCTAAAGAAGGAGAGCAGTCAATAATGATAAAATCATATTGATCTTGAACAGGTTCCAGTACCTTTTTGAGTACGTTTTCCCGGTTTGGCGAGTTGATCATCTCAATTTCAGCCCCCACCAGATCAATATGGGAAGGGATCAGATCCAGATAAGGTACATCACTTTTTAAAATCACCTCACTGGCAGGCGTTTCGTTTACCATTACATCATACAGACTGGTAGTAATATTATGTAAATCAAAACCAATCCCTGTCGTACTGTTTGCCTGGGGATCCGCATCAATTAATAACGTCCTGAATTCCAGCACAGCGAAGCTGGCCGCTAGGTTTATGGCTGTGGTGGTCTTGCCAACACCGCCTTTTTGATTGGCTACGCCAATGATTCTTGCCATATATTATAAAAATAAATTTATCCGCTTCAAAGATAGTATTTCTGGACGGAGTTAAAGATTCTATTTTAGGTTTTTATTGAGTAAAATTAGGCGTTCCACGTGAATTTTAATTTTCGTGGAACATTTTAGACCTCGGTTGTCTTCCCAACTTCAGGCAGAATAAGGGTTTTACCCGCCTGCTGAAAAAGGGATACGGCTGCAGCTGTGTCTATTTTAATGATATCAAAGGTATTATAATGAACCCCAATGATTTTATTGCACTTGATAAAATCCGAAGCGATAACAGCGTCCGCTGCATCCATGGTATAATTGCCGCCTATGGGCAGTATGGCAAAATCCAATATGGACCAATATGGAATCAGTTGCATATCCATGGTTAAAGCCGTGTCGCCGGCCGCATAGAAATTACCTTCCGGACTGTTAATGACATAGCCCAGCGGATTGCCGGCATAAGTGCCATCTGGCAAACTGGAGGAATGTATAGCGCTGACGGCTTTTAACTTGCCAAATTCAAAATCAATAAATCCGCCCTGATTGACAGGATGAACATTTTCCACCCCCTGCGTAGGCAGCCAGTCTGCGATTTCAGCTGCCGCAATCACTTTGGCCCCCGTTCTTTTTGCAATCGGCACCAGATCCGCCACGTGATCCCCGTGTCCGTGGGTCACGATGATATAATCCGCCTGAATGGTATCCGCGCTAATGCCATTAGCAGCCGGATTGCCGGTAATATAAGGATCAAAAAGAATGTGTTTATTATTAATTACCAGAGAAAAACTGGCATGGCCATAATAGGTGAGTTGCATATGATTGAATTTTAATAGTTATCGTAATACTCAGGTAAGCAAATATAATTTTTGTCCCTGATTTAGCCGAATGTTTCACAATGTTTCACAGAACATTTACCGAAAATAAGGATTATAACATTTTCAGGTAATGATAAATGCTATTTTGCCTTTAAATTTGATAAGCACGAGCAAAGCACCCTTAAAAATCAAGCAATATGTATAGATTTTTACACGTCAGAATCATCCTGGCGCTATTAATAATTATCGTTGATACCTATTTATATTTTGTCCTGCGCTTTATCACCCAGAACTATGGGCCCAAAACCCGTCTGACCATATTCTCTGTACACTGGGGCATCAGCGTTATTAGTATCATCAGCCTGTTTTTTCTGGGAATGGTCCAAGAGGATATCCGCAGATATCTTATCACCTTACTGGTTGGTATCCTGGTCGCAAAACTGCTTACTTTAATTGTTTTACTGATCGATGAAACCAGAAGAGGTCTTTTTTGGACCGTTAAAAGGCTGGCGCCGGCAAAATCCGAGGCCGCAAAGCAGCTGCAGGAAAAGATTCCCAGGTCAACCTTTCTGGTATGGCTGGGTATGATTATCGGCGGAGGCTTTTTAAGTGTGTTCATGTATGGTATGACCAATAAATATAATTACAGGATCCGCCGCGTGAAGCTTAAATTCAACAATTTCCCCAATAGCTTTAAAGGGCTTAAAATTGTTCAACTCAGTGATATTCATAGTGGTAGTTTTTCAAATAAAGCCGCTGTGACCAGAGGAGTGGAAATGGTTTTAAAGGAGAGACCCGATATGATATTGTTTACCGGTGACCTGGTCAACGACCGGGCCACTGAAATGGATCATTACAAGGATCTGTTCAGCCGGCTTAAAGCACCCATGGGGGTTTATAGCACGCTTGGCAATCACGACTATGGAGACTATGCACATTGGGATTCCGATGCAGAAAAGGCTGCTAACCTGGAAGCCTTAAAACAAGTCCATGCGGATATGGGCTGGGACCTGATGATGAATACCCATAAAATTTTTGAGAAAAACGGCGAGCAATTCGCGCTGCTGGGCATTGAAAACTGGGGGGCCAAAGGCCATTTCCCAAAATATGGCCGGCTGGATCTGGCCTATAAGGGCACGGAGGATATCCCGTTTAAATTGCTGATGAGTCATGATCCCAGCCACTGGGACGCAGAAATCCGCCCTAAATACGGTTTAATTGACCTTACCCTTGCCGGCCACACCCATGGGATGCAGTTCGGGGTGGAGTTGCCGCACTTCAAATGGAGTCCCATTCAATATATGTAT
>Ga0164242_10007988_pt1 | contig 11526 bp, 6 predicted proteins | sample OricomgcompostMG_FD_108783 | JGI IMG/M metagenome (GOLD analysis project Ga0164242, IMG submission 108783) | Miracle-Growth compost microbial communities from Emeryville, California, USA - Original compost - Miracle growth compost (MG) ...
ACCAATATACTGGCCGATTTCTTCCAGTATTATAATCTTGGCCAGGTGGCAAACTCAGAAACGGATATCGTAATAGATCCGGCAAATCAGTATCTGAATGAATATGGCCTGAACTCCTGGATGGGACGTGCGATGTACGATTATGACAATCGTTATATGCTGTCAGTTGCTTATAGGGGTGACGGATCTTCCCGGTTAGCACCCGGTCATCAGTGGCACAGTTATCCTGCGATATCTGCTGGATGGAATGTTACCAATGAAAAATTCATGAAAAATATCCATGGGATTGACAATTTAAAGTTGCGCATTGGCTGGGGCCAGACTTCCAACCAGGCGATCAATCCTTACCAGACCATGGGACAGCTTTCTACTCAGCCATATAATTTTGGGTCAACCACCGCTACAGGCTATTATGTCTCCAGGGCTCCCAATCCGGAGTTAGGCTGGGAGTATTCTAAAACCTGGAACTTTGGGGTGGATTTCGCTTTCCTCAATAACCGCCTGACCGGTTCGGCCGATTATTATCTGGTAAACACCAGCAATATTCTCTATACCGTTCCATTGCCGGCAACCTCAGGAGTGGGCAGTGCTACGCAGAATGTGGGAAGTACGCAGAATAAAGGCCTGGAGTTGGGATTGAACGGTACCGTTGTGGACAACTCAAATGGATGGAGCTGGGATATAGGGCTGAACTTTTCTGCCAATCAGAATAAAATCACCAGCCTGGCTTCAGGAGTAACCGAAGATGTCGGCAACTTCTTCTTTGTGGGCCATCCGATTAATGTAATTTATGATTTTCAGAAAGTGGGTATCTGGCAGCAAAATGATCCATACCTGGATATTCTGGAACCGGGAGGAAACGTGGGAATGATTAAAGTAAAATATACAGGCGGTTATAATGCTGACGGTACACCCGTCCGGCAAATAAACTCAGGAGCAGGCCATGAAGACAGGCAGATCATGAAAGTTGATCCAGATTGGCTGGGTGGTTTTAATACAAGGGTTGCGTATAAAAACCTGGATCTGACGGTATTGGGTATTTATCAACATGGCGGTTTGCTTATCAGCAGTCTTTATAACTCCGCAGGTTATTTGAATAACCTGACCGGCCAACGTGGCAATGTGGATGTCGATTACTGGACGCCTACCAACACATCCGGAAAATATCCATTACCTGGTGGCGCTCAAAGTGGAGACGGTCCCAAATACGGTTCTACACTTGGTTATTTCAGCGGATCTTATCTCAAAATAAGTACCATCTCCCTTGGATATAATCTGGGTACGGCCAGTTGGTTCCGGCAATTGGGATTGGGTGTACAAAGCGCGCGCATCTACTGCACCGTACAGAATGCATTTGTTCTTTTCTCTCCCTACAATAAGGAATCCGGACAGGATCCGCAGCCCAATTCATTCGGTAACCAAAACGTGGCGACCTCCAATATGTCAAATGTGGGCAGATCCTCTGTATTACCGATTGTCGGTGCTAATACGCCCTCCACGCGCACTTTCCTTCTGGGATTAAACTTATCATTTTAAACCACTAAAAGCTATCAATTATGTATAATATAAAAACTAAAATAGGAGTGGTATTAGCCGGCGTTGCGATTCTGACGGCAGCCTGTTCAAAAAGCCTGCTGAAAGAAACCCCGCGCTCAACTTTCACGCCTGAATATTTCCAGACAGCCGATGGCGTACAGGCAGGCCTGACGGCATTATATCAGAATTTAAGGCAGGTATATGGGGGGTATTATTATTCCGCATGTGAAAACGGCACCGATGAGTATACTTATGGTAACAGTGCCGACAATAATCAAAAAGATATTGACTTTACAGCCGGCGTTGGTAATGGTGTAACCGCTTCCTCTTCCCGTTCAGATGTGTTATGGGGCGCGGCCTTTACCAATATAAATACGGCCAGCGGTATTATTCAATACGGTGCAGGAGCCGGTGTATCAGGCGCTCTTATAGCGGAAGCAAGATTTTTCCGTGCGTTCGAGTATTTTCAATTAGTACAGACCTTTGGTGGCATTCCGCTGGACCTGGGCTCAGGAGAACTGGCCTTTAATACAAGCGCTATTACCACTTCCGTGCGCAACACGGTTCCTGATGTGTATACCAAGGCCATTTTTCCTGATCTGATCAAAGCGGTGGACAGCCTTCCGGTAAACAGCAGGCTTACCGGTACTGCGACCAAAACAGTGGCACGACTGTTCCTGGCAAAGGCGTACCTGACCTATGGCTGGTGGCTTCAAAACCCCAATAATATACCTACTTATCCGACTACGGATAGAAAAGATCCTGACGGCCATAACGCTGCCTGGTATTTTCAACAGGCTTACGATGTTGCTACAGGAGCCATTGCCGATCCCGGTCCGTTTGGCTTACAACCTACTTTTTATGACGTCAATGTAGCTACCAACGATCGCAATAATGAAATCTTGCTTTATGCAGATCATATTGCTGACAATAATTACTATAATCAGGGTAATGACTCCTATGGCGTTGGCGTTGGATCGCCTGCCAATGATGCAGGATGGCTGACCACGTGGAATTATGGATTAATTGCCGGTGGCGTTCCCGTTCAACGTGATCAGGCTCAATGGGGCGGACGCCCATGGACGAGGATGGCACCTCCCATTGAAGTATTTACAAAGACTTTTGCAGATAAATCCAATGACTCCCGCTATGATGGCACATTTAACACCGTTCTCCGCGGTAACTGGAATAAAACGGGAGCCAGCGCTTCCACTATCGACAAAGCCACATTAACGGGTGCAAATGGTCTGACAATCGCACCGGGTGATCCGGTGCTGACTTTTTTAAGTACAGAAAATAGTAGTGTCTCCTATCCAGCAGATAATAAAGGTGCCAGTAGTGTAGGGGCGGGCACCTTGCCGGGCCGGGCAGATTATGTAATAACGCCCAGTGCCATAAGCCGGGGAGTTTACCCTAATCTCTGGAAAATAGGGCCCATGTCCTTAGACCCCACGAGCCTTGGTCAGCCTAATGGAGACGGCGTCCGTCCATGGAATATTGCCAAATTTTCAGAACTATTTTTTATCGCCGCGGAAGCTGCCGTAAAAGGCGCTGCTACAAAAGCAGTAGGAGGTACTTATGCCAATGATGGTTCTGCCAGGGGATTGATCAATATAATCCGTGCAAGAGCCGGAAAGTGGAATTTCAACAATGCGCTCAATGAATCTGTCAGCATTGACAATAGTGCCGCAATGGTAGCGGCCACTCCAGCTACCATTGACATCAACTATATTATGGCCGAACGTAGCCGGGAATATTTTGGAGAAGGCTATCGCTGGTATGACCTGGTCCGTACACAAACCTGGTCAACTATTGCCGCCTCTTATACCATCAGTGAATCCCCGGCGACCAATACCACCGACCACACACCGGTTAAATACACCCGGACGCCCATAGACAGCCATTTTTATCTGCGCCCGATACCACAATCGCAGTTGGACAGGCTGACGGTTGATCAGGCAACAAAGGCTGCTTACCAGAACCCCGGATATTAAACCGTTGATTATAGCATTGATCAACGTTTAATTGTCATCAAAATTCAAACAAAAGAAAGGCTGAGTCCTGCGAAACCAGCCTTTCTTTTTCCATCCCAATACCAAATCTACTATAATGAACCATATACAAAAAATTGCAGCGCTCACCTGCCTGGCTGTTACCGCGCTGGCTGGCTGCAGTAAAAATAATGATTTAGCTCCGACCCAAAGTCATGCCGCTAACGGGGCTATCAAGGCTAAGTTGCCAGGAGGCCTCTTATTTGGATTTGCCGTAAATTACCAACAAATGGCCAGCGATGAAAAATATGCCGCCACTGTTGCGCAGGAAGCCAATACGGTTACTTTTGAAAATGAATTAAAATATGGCTCCGTTGTTCAAAATGACGGCAGTTTTAATTTTACTACGGCCGATGCATTATATAATCTTTGCGCAGGGGCTGGCCTGAAGGTTTTCGGGCATAACCTAGTTTGGTCCCAACAACAAAATACTGTTTATCTGACCAGTATTGCGGGCGGGACGACTTCCGCTAAAAACCAATTGGAAAATGGCGGCTTCGAAGCCTGGGCCAATGCGGCCGGCGCACCGGACGGGCACACTTTTGCCAATGGCCAGACTAATTTCTCAAAAGCTACGGATGCCGCAAACGTACATAGTGGAAAAAATGCAATTGCCGTCAGCGGCTATGGTGCAGCAGGTGGGAGTGGTTGGCGTGTACAATTGGTAATGCCTGTTCAAACGGTGCCTGGCCACAAATATACGATCAGCTTTTGGGCAAAAGGATCACAGCCCGGGGCCAGCGGCGGACCTTCTTCTGCCCCCGGATGTTATTGGCAAGGTGAATGGGACAACGGTGGAGGGAATACCCAGTATACGGGCGATCAGCCCATCACCAGTACCGGATGGGCAAAATATGATATGAAGTTTAATGGCAGTTCAGTCAGTCCCGCCGCAACGGCAGCAACCACCAAAATTTCTTTTGATATGGGCACGATCGCCACCGGACAGATGGTATGGATTGATGATGTTGTGGTCAATGATTTTACGCAGGATTCAATCGATGCTGCCAATAACGCATCGGCAGGAGCAGTGGCCGGAAGGTTGGATTCCGTATTGCAATTATGGATTCACACAGCAGTCGCTCATTATGCAGGCAAAATAAATGCGTGGGATGTGCTCAATGAGATACTGGCAGATGACGGTTCTATCAGAAATAATAAAAATACAGCGGCCGGTACAGGTGTATTTGTCTGGACTGAATATCTTGGAAAAACGATCGGTGTTACTTCATTTAAGGCTGCACGTCAGGCAAATCCGGATGCCACTTTATTTATCAATGATTACGGGCTGGAATCCAATAATAGAAAACTGGATTCTTTGATTGCCTATGTCAAATGGCTTAAGGATCAGGGCGCTCCGGTTGATGGCATCGGAACACAGATGCATATAACGATCAGTACTGCTAAGGACGGCATCGACAATATGTTCCGCAAACTGGCAGCAACAGGCCTTAAAATCAGGATATCCGAACTGGATGTTGCGGTCAATAATGTAACAGGTTTTGTATTGACACCTCAGGTGATGGCCTTTCAACGGATAAAATATCAGGAGGCCGTCGCTTCCTTTATGAGGAATGTTCCGGCGGCGCAGCGATATGGCATTACTATTTGGGGCGTGGATGACCCGCATAGCTGGCGCTATAAAAACGGAAATGATTTTCCCTTACTCTTTGATAGCGCGTATGTAAAAAAAACCGCCTATGACGGCGTTCTGCAGGGATTAAAAAATTAACAGCAGATGTTTCATAATAAAAGAGGGCAGGTCTTAACACCTGCGCTCTTTTTCGGTTTTTGTCCTGAACCTTATTTAAGAGATTATAACCCAGGCAAGTCCAGGCATTCGATTTTTAAAAAGAAACCTAGGTAATGAACACTTTCTTCCATGCGCTGTCTGGAAAACAGTCAAGCATCCCAAGCTGGGGTTTTATAGGCAAAAGCGGTCAATTTAAATAAAAAATGGAGTGGATTAAAATTAAAATGCGATTAAATAAAAATTTTACATAAGGGGATGCCTATTTGTTGTCATACCCAGGATGTAAAATTGAAAAAATTGAAAATTTATGGCTTTGATCAGGATCAATATAAGGAATATGCGCAAGTGCGCTTTTTGGATGGCCGCAACTTTAATGGCGCTGTTGATAATGGTCTTCGCAGGGCCCGTTGCTCAAGCACAGACAAGCCCTGCGGCTGGGGAAAACCCCACTAGGGCGCTTCAGATAACAGATAAAACGTTTAAACTTCAGAATCCGGTTTTGAAAGGGTTTTATCCTGATCCCAGCATAATACGCGTGGACAGCGCCGGCCGCCCAAATTATTACCTTATTAATTCAACTTTCAGTTATTTTCCGGGGATCCCTGTATTTCACAGCAGTGACATGGTTCATTGGAAACAAATAGGTAATGTAATCAACCGCCCCACTCAAATGAATTTTCTCGGCGCCAGAATGACCATGGGGTTATTTGCTCCTTCCATCAGCTATCACAACGGGCTTTTCTATGTAGTATGTACCCAAATCGATAAGGGTGGAAACTTCGTGGTCACCGCTAAAAATCCGGCCGGTCCATGGAGCGATCCTGTTTTTCTACCACAAGTAAAAGGCATTGATCCTTCTTTGTATTTTGACCGACTGACTGACAAAGCCTATCTGGTTTATAACGGAGATCCCGATGGTAAGCCCCTTTACGAAGGTCACCGTGCAATCAGAATGGTTGACTTTGATTATAAAAACCTAAGAGTCACCGGGACGAGCAAAGTAATTGTCAATGGCGGAGTTAACATAGCACTAAAACCTATATGGATAGAAGGGCCGCATCTGATGGAAAGAAATGGCTGGTATTACCTGTATGCAGCTGAGGGCGGGACATCTGTCAATCATAGTGAAGTCGTCTTCAGAAGTAAAAAAATAAGCGGTCCGTTTTCACCTTATTCAGGCAATCCTATTCTGACACAAAGAAACTTGCCGGAAAACAGAATAAATCCGATCACTTCGGCCGGGCATGCTCAGTTTGTTAAAGGGCCCGATGGAAAGACTTATGCCTTTTTCCTGGCGGTGCGGCCCTACGAAAACGATTATTATAATACCGGCAGGGAAACATTTGTCGCACCTGTTAAATGGGTGGACAACTGGCCCGTGGTAAACACGGGCAATGACGGTGTACAATATACGTACGCGGTGGATTTTCAGGCTAAAAAGCCTGAAAAACATTCCTGGCCACTCAATGGCAATTTTACAATAATGGATTCGTTTAAGGGCCCTTTAGATCCTTCCTACCTGTTTTTAAGAACAATAGACAGCAGCAGCTTTAAAACTGCTGCAAAGGCGGGCAGCGGACTCTTGCTTAAATTGAAACCGGAAACCATATTAGAATACGGGAACCCCGCGTTCATAGGTAGGCGGCAGCAACATTTATACGGTAGCTTCACTGCCGATTTTGATTTTTCGGCTAATAACGCAAACGAGAAGGCCGGTGTTGTCGTTTTTCAAAATGAGCGTCATTTTTATTATGCCTGTAAATCTGTTGATACCATTCAGGGACAGCCACTGATCCAGCTTTATCGCGTCGATAGTTCAGGTGCCCATATGGAGCTGATGGCACAAAAGGTCCTGTATGAGCTTCACCATAATAAAGGCAGAGAAAGAGAACCTGGAAGCATATTAAGAGAAAGGATCGCCATACAGATTAAAATGCAGGGCAAATATTACAGCTTCTATTATAAAGCCACTGGAGATAAAGGCTGGCAGGTTTTAAAAGATTCTGTAGACGCGAGACCTTTGAGCACACATGTTGCCGGAGGATTTATCGGTTGTATTTTCGGGCTATATGGAACCTCGCAGGGACAGCACACTCATAATTCCGTCCTATATCATTTTACGAGGTATACAGGTGCTGACAAAACGGATTCATTACAAGGACAAACAGCCGTGCGTTTCAGGTAGGTCTCTTGCATTATGACTGGCGTTTTGTAATTGTCGCAGCGATAAAAGTTGCTACCTCGAAATGTGGGTTTGAAGCAAAGCAAGGAAAGAAAAGTAAAGTAAAGTAAAGTAAAGTAGGGATACTTAACGTGTTTAACGTGTTTACCGGATTCAGACAGCGGGAGCATAAAAAAGAAAGTCGCAATTACAAAAATAACACCATATCATGCCATCTGGCGCCGCCATGCTGAGATGTGCTGATTCCTGCATTTTTATAGCCAAAGTGCTCGTAAAACGAAACCAGATGCTGTTTGCAGGTGAGCGTAATGCCCGTCCTGGCCTCAGCCCTTGCTTGCATCGCTGCCTGATTAAGGAGTTTGCCTGCCAATCCCTTTTGGCGGTATGCAGGCGCAATAGCCAACCCTAACACGGATAACCATTTTGCACTAGGATCATGTAAGCTGGCATGGGTGAACATCTCATCCAAAATCCGATCATGACCAGTTACGATGCCGCCAATAAAACCAAGTAATATATGATCCTTTTTATTCAAAGTGCTATTGTTTTCTTCCAGCACCCAGAACTGGTCTGGAAAAATACGCAACCGTTCTGAAAGCGCTGGATAACTGGCCGCTTCATTGGGCAGGAAGCTTTCTTGTTCGATGGCGTAAATGTCATCTAAATCCTGATATGTTGCTGTTCTGATGCGCATAATGGAGTGATAAATAAAAAGATAAACTAACAAAAACTTTAATGCCAGAAAACGTTATTGTAAGCCTTCCTGTTTTAACGGTGGAAGCAAAAATAAGGAAGTTTAGACAAGGTCCGTCCTAACTTAGGATCTCCCAATTCTTCTAAGGGGCCTGCGTAACAGTAAATAGCTGAAAAAAAGATTCATAAATATTGTTGGCAGATCGGACTGTTTATTTGAAATAGACAACACAGGCGCTTTATGGTCGGCTGTAAACCGTATAAAATCCTTGCGTTTGGGCCACGCAATTATATGGTCAGACAAATAAAATTTATCTCAATCGGACCAAAATCGTTAAATTTACCGACTGAAAAGTCGAAAATGGCAACAGCGAAACCTATTATTACAACAGCTTTTAGCTATGAAACGCTGGAAGAAACACTGGATATTAAAAGAAGAAGTGCCCGGTTAGCCATTGGGATTCCCAAAGAAGTGGCATTCCAGGAAGACCGGATTGCCCTGATTCCGGAAGCGGTCAGCGTACTGGTGAGTAACGGTCATCAGGTCGTCATTCAATCAAAGGCCGGAGAAGGAAGTAAATTCAGTGATAAGGATTATAGTGAGGCAGGCGCCCGGATTACCAAAGATCCGGACGAGGTTTTTAAACAGCCAATGCTGATAAAAAGCGCACCCATAACCTTATCTGATCTGCCGAAATTGCAAAAAGGGCAGATTATTATGAGCCCTATTAATCATTCCCTTATCCAAAGAGAGATATTGGAGGAACTTTCCAAAAAGAAAATCACCACACTGGCCTTTGAAATGCTGAAAGACGACAGCGGGACTTTTCCCATTGTCAGGTCCATGAGTGAGATAGCGGGAAGTGCCGCCATGCTTTTGGCAGGCCAGTTCCTGGCCTGTTCCAATAATGGCAAAGGCGTATTACTGGGTGGTATTAGCGGTATCCCGCCAACGAAGGTCATTATTATCGGTGCGGGAGTGGTGGGAGAGTTTGCAACCAGAACGGCCCTGGCGCTGGGCGCTTCTGTCAAGGTCTTTGATAATAACGTGTACCGGCTCAAAAGATTACAAAATAACCTCGGGTTCAGGGTCTGGACCAGCGTGATTGAGCCCAAAATCCTGGCAAAACAGTTAAAAACCTGTGAAGTAGCCGTAGGGGCGCTTTCCAGCGAAAAAGGGCGCGTGCCTGTTGTTGTATCAGAAAACATGGTGGCAAAGATGCGGCCAGGCAGTGTGATCCTGGATGTCTGTATTGACAGGGGAGGCTGTTTTGAAACCAGTGAGCTGACCTCCCATGAGGAGCCAGTTTTCAGAAAGCACGATGTGATCCATTACTGCGTACCCAATATTGCCAGCGGGTTTGCCCGTACGGCCAGCCACGCGATTTCCAACGTTCTGATGCCGATGCTGCTTAAAATAGCAGATGAAGGAGGGTTGGATTCCATTTTATGGCACAATTTTAACCTGAGAAACGGCATTTATATGTTTAAGGGTCAGGTCACCAATTTTTATCTGAGCGAAAGGTTTAACCTGAAGTATACGGATCTGAACCTGCTGCTGGCAACCAGTAGGCGCTAAATCTCCTGTGATGGCCCATTTGCGCACTCGATCTTAAAAATTCTCCGCCATATTTTAAACAAAATCCTAATGCCGGGGTCAAATGTTTTAGTTCTTTAAAGCATCTTTTGAATTCTCACGGGAAATTAAAGCGCTTTTAGAATTATTCGCTATTTTGTGGCCGCAACTCCAACCTGGAATCTCACTAAAAGGGGTTCAACTGAGAATTATGATGAGAAAATGGTGTTTTTTGGTATTGTGTCTCCCTCTGTGCCTGGTTGCCAGCGCACAAGGGGACGCCGCTGCCTGGAACACTGCTTTCCAAAAAGCTAAAAATGAGCTCCGAAGCCTCGGCGGAAAACCGGCCGAGGATTATGTTGCTACGGGCCGGTCGCTTGAAGAGCTGGCAGTAGAAAATCCTGGCAACCCGGAAGTCTGGTATTTTCTGGGCAACGCCATCGACAAGTTCAATACTTCCAGTTTAGAAAACTTACATGCATCTAGGCTAGCACTGGCCAGAAGGGCATCGGATTGTTTCGTCAACAGCATAGAGCTATCGCGTAATAATACGTATACAGGGGAGAAGATTTTATTTGACCCTCACACGAAAATCCTGTCCGTCTGGGGAGCCCAGGCAGAAAGGTATTTGAGTGCCGGCGATAAAGATTCTGCCATCTGGTGCCTGCAACAGGCCAAAACCTACGGCGGGGTAAATGCCAGTGTGAGTGCTTATTTTAAGCAGGTCCTGGATGAATGTACCGACAGCGCCTATTTATTCACCAATGGCGATGTTTATTTTTACTATATTTCTTATTTGCAGCTGGTAGAAAATTATAAACCTCATGTACATTGCATCAGCCTGAACTTCCTTAACACCCAATGGTATCCGGAATACCTGCGCAAAAAAGGTTCCCTGCGATTTCCTTTCGGCAAAGAGGATCTGGCTAAGATTCGTTCCAGAAAATGGAAACAAGAGTCATTTACCGTTAGAAATAAGACAGCTATAGCCGGCGATACAGCTATCGTTTGGAAAGCGACCCCTAAAGATGATAGCTATATGCTTCGCAGTGATATCATCCTGAAAGATTTTCTACAGGAAAACGGGTTTAAAAGCGACGTGTATTTTGCGGCCGACGTGCCGGAAAATATGCGGCTCTACTTAGGTGTGGACAATTATGCTGCGCTCCAGGGGCTAACCTTAAAAATCGTTCCCAACTGGAGAGCCACCTCTTTGACTTATCTGGAAAACCGCCTGGCCATGCTCAATGAACTTTCTCCGGAAGACGATGGCGATTTTACTTTTAATAAAGACAATATCCAGGTATTGAATAATTACCGATTTGCCTATACGGCTGCTGCTGACCTGGCCATGAGTCAGAATCAAATGAAGGCGGCAGAAAATATTCTTTTATTTGAGGAAAAAAAGTACCCCGAAACGCTATTGCCTTTTTATGCAGATGCTACCCGTAAATGGTTCGACGGGTTTAAAGAAAAGATTTTAACGGCTGCTGCCGATCACTAAAAAATTAAAGTTTCCGCATCAAAAATAATCTGCTATTTTCGCTGCATAATCTATGATAACCGGATGGAAAAGCGCTGGTGGTGTTAAAATAACGCAAACATTTATAATGTGTAAATATTTATAAAAATCTGTTTTGTTATTTCACTATATTTAGCGTCACTTTGCATCTTCAACACAAAAAACGCAGCAAAAAAAAGAATGGGACTTTTTAATTTTTTTACACAGGAAATA
>Ga0164242_10007989_pt1 | contig 11524 bp, 8 predicted proteins | sample OricomgcompostMG_FD_108783 | JGI IMG/M metagenome (GOLD analysis project Ga0164242, IMG submission 108783) | Miracle-Growth compost microbial communities from Emeryville, California, USA - Original compost - Miracle growth compost (MG) ...
ATGCCGCGACCGCGCTATCATCCGAGACGGCGGACGCCGCCTCGAGTTGGGCGAATGAGTCCCTCGTCGCCACGGGCGGGCGCGTGCTGACCGTGTCGGCGCTCGGCTCGACCTTTGCCGAGGCGCGCGAGCGCGCCTATCGGGCGATCGATTTGATCGGCCTGGAGGGCGGCCAGTTCCGCACCGACATCGCCGGACGCGTCGCACACCGTCCCGAATAGGTCGCGCAGCGACCGCATCGAGGGAAGCGCCTCGGCAACGGGCGGCGCGGAACCTGCTCAGCTCACTCCGTGGGCACCTCGGTCTCGGACGCGTCGCGCGAGCGAGCGAGCCGGGCTCCGATCGCGGCTGCCGCTCCCGCCGCGGTGACGGCGGCCGCGCCCAGACCGAGTCCGAGCGCATCCGAACCGGTGTCGGCAAGGCCGCCGCCGGCATCCGACCCGCCGGAACCCTGTCCGTTGGACGAACCGGAACTCCCGGTCGGCGTCGGCGTGGACGTCGAGATCTTCTCGTAGACGAATGTCACGGTGATCGGCTGGTCTCCGATCGTGCCGTGTGCGTTGTCCGGCGTGGTCACCAACCGATATCCCGCGGGATCTGCCGCGACGGCGGTGTACGCGTCGCCGAGGTCGCCGGTCAGCGTCTTGTCGGGAGCGACCGTCGCGCCCGAGCCGTCCACGTACCGCACGGTCACCGGCTCCGGCGTCGCCGGGCTGGCGAACGTGACACGACGCTCCGCGCCGCGGTTCGCACCCATGTCGACCGTAAGACGCAGCGGTGATGTCGAATCGATCGTCACACCATCGTCGACGCTGAGCGTCTCCCCAGGCGCGTCGAACGGGAACGTCACCGTCACAGACCCCCCTGCCTTGGTGGGCTGAGCGAGCACGACCTCGGTGACACGCGCGCCGACGACGGCCATCGGCCGAACGCTGTCGACCACAGTCGGCGCCGCCGGCGCGGTACGGTGGCCGATCGCGCACGCGCCGGTCACGGTGTATCCGGCCCACTGCCCCGCGGCAAAGAAGTGGCCGAGCCGGGCACCGTCCGCCTCGATCAGGTGGGCTGACGCATCGGCGACGAGAACGCGCACACCGGGGTTCGATGCCGCGGCTGTGGTCTGAGCGGCGCTGGCCAACGGCAGCACCTGATACGCGTACCAGCCGCCGGGCTGCGGATGCGCCTGTTCGATGCGCACAAAGTCGCGGCTGACCGGGTCGCTCGTGCCACCCGTGTCGCCGCCGGAGTTGATCGCCTCCCAGTTGCCGGTGCGGCTTTCCGAACGGACGCCGAGCTTCTGTGGCTGCAAGCCGTCCGGAGTGAGCGCGATGAACCCGGCATGCCCGTCGACGTGAACAGTCGCGGCCGACTGCAGAGTGTCGGTCAGTGAGGCGGCCGCATCGTCGATCCGCACGACAGGCAGCTTTCCTGGCGCGAACGCGCGGTTCTCCGCGATCGTTCGCACGCTCGTGCCGGAGGTGTCCGTGATCCCCGAACCGACGCAGACCAGCGAATCCGAGAGGAAGTACCAGGATTTGTTGGCAGAGAGCTTTCCGGTGGCGTTCTGCAGATCCATCGCTGTCGTGCCGATCTCACCGCCGAGCGTGACGCCTCCGGCGTAGCCGTTGCTGGCGCCCGGCACACTGGTGCCGTTGCCGGGGCCGATCGCGCGCGTCTCGCCATTGACCGTGATGCCGGGAAGAGCATACGGGTCGACCGTGGGCCAGAAGTCATCCGAGAACTGACCGGGATCGGAGCGGTGGTACAGGTACAGCACACCGTCTCCCTGATACCAGCCGACACGGTTTTCAAAGTTGCCCCACTCGTAGCGCCCGATCCGCTTCGACGACGTGCTCACCACCGCCGCCCAGTCGCCACGGTGGTGCACGATGCGTTCTTGTACGACGGTGTTGGTGATGCCGATCGGCGCTGGAGCGGGTGACACGGTCGCATCCTCCAGGACACCCAGGCTCCGCGCCGACTCGGCGAGGCTCTGCCTGTTGGAAGCGACCGGCTGGTCCGTGGTCCGGCTCAGCCACCCCTTGATCAGCGCACGGTACCGTGTGCGCTGTGTCTCAGACGCCGAATCGGAGAGCACGAGAATCGCCGACGCAATGGCGAATCCGGAATCGTAATCGCGCTCGAATTGCCGCGAAACGGCGCGGCCGCGTGTGGTGTCCATGGCGCGGACATCCCACTGGAAGGGGGCGAAGGTCTTTTCGATCGCGTCAAGCAGGTTCTGCATGTCCGGGTCGTTCACTGCCCATTGGCTGCCCGCTAGCAGAGCCATGCACTCGGCGGTTCCGGCGATCGCGACCCCGCCGTACGTTCCGGAATACGGCAACTTGCTGTGCTGCACGAACGAGCCGTCGGTGTAGAACCCATCTCCGGAGGTCACCAGGCCGAAGAGGCTCAGAGCGCCGCCGCCGTCCACGTCCGACAGAGCGTTCCGGCCGAGCACGATGTCATCTGGGTTCTGCGAGAGCAGGCCGCGTGCGATGCATGAGAACGCTTTGTCCGCGCGGTTGGCGCCGGCCTCTCGCAGTGAGCTTCCGGTGCGCTTGTTCGGGTCGGGCACGAAATAGCGCACCGCGGTGATGAGCTTGGACGACGCGTCGCTCGGTGCTGAATCTCCGAGCAGCGTCAGTGTGTCCGCCACCTGCCGCGGCGCGCCGATCTCCCAGAACCACCAGTTGCCGGCCTTCTTGGTGGTTGAGGCGTACTTGCCCGCCATGAAGGTGAGCGCGCCGGTGAGGTCGTCGAGCAACGCGGGGTCCGCATGGTGTGCGCTGCCGGCAGACGCCCAGGCCAGAGCAAGACTCGTGATCTGGTTGAAAGTGAGGCCCATGTTGTCGGTGGCGGCCGCTGCCGAGCCGAGCTGGTTCAGCGGCAAGTCCGGCCAGAGGCCGACGCGACCAGGGCTGCGATCGAACGACGCCCGTAAGGCGCTGACATTCGCATCGATCGAGGCGCGCTTGCTCGCGAGAGCCGCACTCGTCGCGGCGACCGCGCCTCCGGTCAAGAAGTCGCGTCGCCGGTCCAGCAACGGGGCGTATGGATCGGCTGCGAACGCGGGGGCGGCGGCGCCGCCGGCGGTCGCAAACACGGCGGCCGCGGCGGCCGCACCGAGAAGAAACGAACGACGAGAGGGGGTGAGGGGCATGGCGGCGATCTCCGTTGATGGTAACCAGGGTTGACGAAAACCTAACGAATTATGATCAGGCGGTCAACAAACCAATCACATTCGATCACCGCGCGGGCATTTCAGCTCAGGAGCCGTTCCAGATATGGGTTGCGGAACACGCCCCGAGGGTCATAGCGCTGCACCAGTGAGCGGAAGTCGCCCATACGCGGATACAGCGACGGCAGCCTTCCGTCGAGATCGACGAAGGCCTTGCCCCAGTGCGGGCGTGCGGCAAACGGTGCCAGCGCCTCCTCGATCGCGGGCAGCACGGCTTCGACACCGGCGTGGTTGCGTAACCAGGTGAAGTGGAATGCCGCGGTGTCACCCCCGGATGCCTCGCTGAGCCACAGGTCGTCACCGGCCATGGTGCGGATCTCGGCGATCTGCAGCACCGGCGCCAGCAGCGCGCCGAGTGGACGCATCGCCTCCATCGCCGCGGCGATGTGCCGCCGCGGGAAGAGATACTCCGACTGGATCTCCTCACCGTTGCTCGGCGTGAACGCCATCCGGAAGTGCGGCAGCCGCGCATGCCACGGGCCGGAGACGCCCAGCTGCTGGGTGCAGTTGGCCGCCGAGATGTCGGGAAGCATATGCACCGGCTCGGTCGCTGCGCGACCTCCGAAGAAGTCACCGCGGCCGACGGCATCCGCATCACCCACGCGCGCCTTGAGCCACGCCTGGTACACGGTGTCCCCGCGCCAGTCGGTGAACAGGCTCACGCTGTACGCCGACGCACTGATCGCGTCGAAGTCGGCGAGCACGCGGTTCCACGGCAGGTCGAGGTAGACGCGCTGGCTCACGTCGTACGTCGGCACGATGTCGAGCGTGACGGCGGTGACGATGCCGAGTGCCCCGAGCGAGACGACCGCGCCCGCGAAGTCGACGTCGCCACGGCGCAGCGCGACGAGTTCACCCGAGCCGTTCACGAGTTCGAGGCCGGCGACAGCGGCAGGGAGCGTTCCGTTCCGGTCACCCGATCCATGCGTCCCGGTCGCGATCGCTCCGGCGATCGAGATGTGCGGCAACGATGCGAGGTTGCCGAGTGCCCAGCCGGATGCCTGCAGCCGCTCGGCGACGTCGCCGTACCGCATCCCGGCCGTGACGGTCACAGTGCGGGTGGATGTGTCGAGTTCGAACCGTTCCGGCAGCCGGGCGAGCGAGATCAGCTCGCCCTCGGTGTCCGCGATGTCGTTGAAGGTGTGCCGGGTGCCGAGCGCGCGAACGCGGCCGGCCGTGCCGACGGCATCCTGCACCGCCGCGACGAACTCGGGATGCCGGATGCCCGCGGCCGCGTAGCGGTAGTTGCCTGACCAGTTGGTCTCGTCGGACACGGCATCTCCTCGAAATGTTGTTTGTCTCTACAATTATCAGCCCGGCCGCTCGTTCCGGCTGGTCTACCGTAGAGGAGGACGAGCGCGGTTGCGCGAAGTGGAGCGAAAGCGGTGCGGATGTTCGGAGCGAGGAACGGCTCCGTGTGGCGCCGCGGGCTGCCGGCGTTCGGCATCGCCGCCATGATTACCGTCGCGCTCGCGGGCTGCTTTCCGGCCACCTCGCACGCCGCCGCGCACGTGAAGCGGACCCACTCGGCATCCGCATCCGCAAGCCCGACCGCGACCGCAACCGCCACCCCGGACCCGGCACTGTCACATCCCGCAACAGCCGAGCCCGCAAGCACACCGCAACCCAGCCCGACCGTACGGCCCGTTCCCGCGGGAACCGTCGTAGCCCAGGGGTCCGTGGCCTCACCGAAGGGAAGCATCCACTTCCACTATCGGATGGTGGCGAACGGCGACAACACGTACTCCGCCCAGTACTCCGGCTTCACCTCGACCGTGCCGGTGCCGGTGTCGGTCACGTTGATCGACATCCCGCCGAAGGTCGGCGACGGTCTTACCTATCACGGCGTCGGCGACCATCAGCTCGGCGGCCCCACGACCACGGCAGCACCGGCATCGTCGGCATCGTTGGGGTCCGAGGACCAGCCGTCGTACCTCGGCACGCTCGTGACCTACTCATCGGCGATCTCGAGTGACGGCATCCCGATCGAACTCGGACCCAACAAGGTCCTCGCCGTCGATAGCGTGAGCTGGAACATCCCGGTGCGCCAGTCGAACGTGCACCCCGTCGACGGCGGCCCGCGCACCTATGCCGCTGGGAAGGTCACCGCGACCACGGCCGGCGCTCCGAAGAGCTACCTGATCGCGCCGGGTGATGTCATGGCCGTGGTCGCGCAGCGGTTCGGGATCTCGGTCAAGGACCTGATCTGGCTGAACGCGAACCTGCAGGTCTTCGGCGATCAGCAGTATCTCTACCAGGGCACGACGATGAATCTCGATCCCGACAGCCTGTAGCGACGTCGCGACCGAAACCGCCCGACTACGGCACGAGGACGATTTTGCCGTGCGGCGCCCCCGACAGGCTGAGCCCGGCGGCGTCCCGCCATTGATCCAGCCGGAACGTCTTCGCCACGGGGATCGTGAAGTCGCCGGCCGCCGCCAGAGCCGCGTACTCGGCCAGGAAACCGGAGGAGGGGATCGCGTCGGCTGCCACCAGCTCGTCGATGTTGACGCGCGCGCCCTGGCCGCGAGCCTCATCGTGATTGCTGATCGTGACCACGCGCCTCGGATCACCGGCGATCTCGATGAGGTCGGCGATCGCGCCCGCGTTGGGCCGGGACGTGTCGAGCACGTGATCAATCGGGCCGTCGGCGAGCGACCAGGCGCGTTCGACCATGCCTGCGCCGTACGACGTCACGCGGGCCCCGAACCCCTCGAGATCTGCCGTGAAGGTCGGACCGGCGGTGGCGATCACGTTGACGCCGCGCCGCCGGGCGACCTGCACGGCGGTGTAGCCGACCATGCCGCCCGCCCCGTGCACCAGCAGCGTCTCGTCCGCCTCCACATTCATCAGGTCGAGGGTCCAGACGGCGGTCTGCAGCACCATCGGCAGTACGGCCGCGCGCACGGCCTCCAGCCCGGTCGGGACAGCGAACCACAGGCCCAGGATCGCGAAATCCGCGGCGCCGGCGCTCGGCTGCCTGGCGAAGTCCGATGAGCCGAAGACGAGATCGCCGACCGCGACGTCCTCGACTCCGTCGCCGACCGCGTCGACGGTGCCCGCGACGTCGCAGCCGATGCCGCGGGGAAGGGTGCCCGGCATGAACCCACGGCAGAGCTCCCAGTCGGCCGGGTTCAATCCGGTTGCCGCAACGCGGATGCGGATTCTGCCCTCGGGCGGGTCGGCAACCTCTGTCAGCTCTTCCCGCAAGACATCCAGTGGCTCACCCACCTCGTGGAATCGGATGGCCCGTGACTCGACTGCACCCACAACGTCCTCCTGTACGGCTCGTTTGCGCTGGTTCATAGCGTCAGTCACCGACACTACCACGTTGCGCCAGTGACTGTCGCTACGTGCGGTATGCTTCACGCATGCCGAGAAGCGGAAAGGAAGCACGCGCGCGGCTCGAAGCGGCTGCGCTCGAGCTCTTCCTCGAGCGCGGATTCGATGCCGTGACAACGGCCGAGATCGCCGCGCGCGCCGGGGTGACCGAGCGCACCTACTTCAGGCACTTTCCCGACAAGCGCGAGGTGCTCTTCGATGGCGAGCGGCGGCTCACCGAATGGGTGACGGAGGCGCTCGCGTCGGTGCCGCTCGACATGCCGCCCTGGCCGGCCATGCGCCGCACGGTCGACCTGATCGTGCCGCACCTCGAGGCGAACCGCGAGGCGGGCGACCGCCTCGCGACGATCGCCGCTGCGACACCGGCTCTGCAGGAGCGGGCCGCCGCTAAAGAGGCACGCCTGATCGCCCTGATCACCGACCTGCTGGCAACGCGCGGCGCGAGCGCCGACGAGGCCGCTCTCGTCGCGCGCACGACCTGGGGCGTTCTCGCGCTCGCGATCAGAGCCTGGCGCACGGCCCCGAACACGCCGCTGCAGTCACACGTCGACCGGGGCTTCACACTGCTCGGCCGTCTCGTCAGCGCGTGACGCCGATCCGATGCTGCGCCGTCGAGCTCGGTCCACCGAAGCCGGCCGGTGCCCTACCATGAGTGCGTGACCTCCCCCTCTCTCACCGGATGGACGCACGCCTATTCCGGCAAGGTGCGCGACCTGTACATCCCGCAATCGGCGAGCGCTCTCGAGGAAGCCGAGCTGCTGCTGGTCGTCGCGAGCGACCGGGTGAGCGCGTTCGATCACGTGCTCGAGCCCGGCATCCCCGGCAAGGGTGAGCTGCTCACGACACTCGCGCTGTGGTGGTTCGACCGGCTCAGCGGCGTGCCGAACCACCTCGTGCCCGACCACGAGCTGGAAGCCCGCGGCGCCGTCGAGCGCATCCCGGCCGAGGTCGCCGGTCGCGCGATGCTCGTGAAACCGCTGGACATGTATCCGATCGAGTGCGTCGTGCGCGGCTACCTCACCGGCAGCGGCTGGATCGAGTACCAGCGCTCGCAGAGCGTGTGCGGCATCCCACTGCCCGCCGGACTCACCGACGGCGACCGGCTGCCGGAGCCGATCTACACGCCGGCCTGGAAGGCACCGATGGGCGAGCACGACGAGAACATCTCGTTCGAGCGCACGGCCGAGCTGGTCGGGGCGGATGCCGCCGGCCGGCTGCGCGAGGCGGCCATCGGAATCTATCGGCGGGCCGCGGCGATCGCCGAGGATCGCGGGCTCATTCTGGCGGACACGAAGTTCGAGTTCGGGGCGGACCGCGTCACGGGCGCGCTCACCCTCGCGGACGAGGTGCTCACGAGCGACTCGAGTCGCTACTGGGATGCCGTCGGCTGGGCGAACGGCACGACATCCGCGGAGCGGATGGCCAGCTTCGACAAGCAGATCGTGCGCGACTGGCTGAGCGCCAACTGGGATCGCCAGGGCACGCCGCCCGCACTGCCATCCGACATCGTGGCGCGCACCGCGGCGCGCTACCAAGAACTCATCGAGCGTCTCACCGGCGACTGACGCGCAGCGCCGGCGGCATGATGCGCAATCACGGCATTCGGAGGATATACCGGCAAAACGCGCGGCGATTTGCCGGTATATCGTGCGAATGCCGTGATTGCGTGAGCCGCGGAGCATGGCCGCCGCGGCCGATACGATCGGCAGCATGACCTATGTTGCAGCGGAGGACCGCTATGCCTCGATGCCCTACGTCCGCACCGGGCGCAGTGGATTGAAACTTCCCGAGCTCTCGCTCGGTCTCTGGCACAACTTCGGGAACGAGCGCGCGCTCGACACCCAACGCGGCATCCTGCGTCGCGCCTTCGACCTGGGTGTCACGCACTTCGATCTCGCGAACAACTACGGTCCGCCGGCTGGCGCTGCCGAAGAGAACTTCGGCCGCATCTTTGCGCAGGATCTCACGCCGTACCGGGACGAGATCATCGTCTCCAGCAAGGCCGGTTATCACATGTGGGAAGGCCCGTACGGGGAGTGGGGCTCGCGCAAGAACCTGCTCTCCTCCCTCGATCAGAGCCTGGGCCGGCTTGGCCTGGACTACGTCGACATCTTCTACTCGCACCGACCGGACCCCGAGACGCCGATCGAGGAGACGATGGGTGCGCTGGCGACCGCGGTGCGAGTGGGCAAGGCGCTCTACGCCGGCATCTCCAACTATTCGCCGCAGCAGACGCGTGCAGCAGCGGCGGCGCTGAAGGCCGAAGGTATCCCCCTGCTGATCCACCAGGCCAGCTACTCGATGTTCAACCGGCACGTCGAACGCGGACTGCTCGACACGCTCGACGATCTGGGTGCCGGCTGCATCGTGTTCTCACCGCTGTCGCAGGGACTGCTCACGGACCGTTACCTTTCGGGGTCGATCCCCGCGGACTCACGTGCAGCACAGGGACACTTTCTGAAGCCGACGAGCGTCGATGAGACGTACCTTCATCGCGCTCGCGCGCTCGCCGACATCGCCGCATCACGCGGACAGACACTCGCGCAGCTCGCGCTGAGCTGGGTGCTCCGCCAGCCGCAGGTGACCAGTGCGCTGATCGGGGCGTCGAGCGTGGCGCAGCTCGAGCAGAACGTCGACGCGCTGCGCGCCGCACCGCTGACCGATGATGAGCTCGCGGCGATCGAGCCGCACGCCGTCGACGGCACCGGCCGCTGAGCCGCCTGCCGCAGAGTCGCTGGCCGCAGAGTCGCCGGCCGCAGAAAGATATGCACATGCATACTTGTGGGCCAACGCCATCCGGGTCACGACCGCTCGACGCACGCCCCGCCTCAGTCGACGCGCGGGGCGCTGGGATCCCCCACGGGTGCCGCATGGGCGCCGTGATCATGGTGCGTCGCGGCAGCGGCCGGAACCTGGTCGGGATCGACCGACGCGGCATGCGACGCGTGACCCACAACGGCGGAGCCGTGCGAACCGGAGCCGACGGCATCCGGCGTCGCACTGCCGGAGACAACGGGCGTCCCCGCTGTCGCGGCGCGGTGGCTCTGCTGCCACGACGCGTTGTGCTTCGGTTTCGCCAGGAACAGCACGACGACGGCGCCGAGCAGCGAGACGAACGCCGGCAGCAGCATGGACTCCGACATGGCGTGCGTGAAGTCGCCGTGCAGGAAGGCGGGAAGCGATCCGCCGAACGTCTGGCCCGCGGATGACCCACCGGGCAGCTTCGGCAGATCGGCCGAGAGCCGACCCGTCATGAGAGCCGCGATCGACGCACTGCCGAGCACCGATCCGATCTGACGTGTGGTGTTGTAGACGCCGGCGCCCGCGCCGGCCTGAGACGGCGGCAGGTTGTAGGTCGCGGTCGTGGACAGCGGCGACCAGACACAGGCGCTGGCGATGCCGAGCAGAGCGCTCGGCAACAGCAGCCGCGGCCAGGTGCTGGCATCCGTGTTCATCCACGAGGCGTACCAGAGCAGGCTGACGCCCATCAACAGCATCCCGGTAAAGGCGATGTAGCGCGGGTTGACGCGATCGACGAGGCGACCGACGAAGGGCGCAAGCACGCCGGAGAACACGGCCATCGGAACCATCATCAGCGCCGAGTCGGTCGGGCTGAAGCCGTAGACCAACTGAATGAAGTAGATCAGCGGAACCGACATGCTCGTCGCGGTGAATCCGACGGTCGTGATGCCGGCGTTCGCGATCGAGAAGTTGCGATCCTTGAACAACCCGAGCGGCAGCAGCGGCTCCCGCTTGTTGACCGCCTGCCACACGACGAAGGCCGCGAGCACGACGAGTCCGGCGATGATCAGTCCCCATACGGTGATCGGGCCGGTGATCGTGCCCCAGTCGTAGGTTTCGCCCTCTTGGATGCCGAAGACCAGCAGGAACATGCCGACGGCGGACAACACAACCCCGAGGATGTCGAACCGGTGGCTGTGCGTCTCCAGGTGCGGCACGAGCCGCCAGGCCAGGATGAACGCGATCACGCCGACGGGCACGTTGATGAAGAAGATCCATTCCCAGCCGAAGCCGTCGACCAGCACGCCGCCGAGGATCGGTCCGACGAGCATGGCGACACCCGCGGTGGCACCCCACAGTCCCATCGCCTGCCCGCGACGTTCCGGTGGGAAGATGCGAGTGATCACCGACATCGTCTGCGGCGTCATCAACGCGGCGCCGAGACCCTGCACGGCGCGCGCCGTGATCAGCATCTGGATGGAGTCGGAGAACCCGCACCACGCCGATGCCAGGGTGAAGATCACGAGACCGATCAGGTAGATGTTCTTCGGCCCGAAGCGGTCGCCGAGGCGACCGGTCACCAGCAGCGGCACCGCGTAGGCGAGCAGGTACGCGCTCGTCACCCAGATGACCGAATCGATGTCGGTGTTGAGGCCGTCCATGATCTTCGGGTTGGCGACCGACACGATGGTGGTGTCGATCAGGATCATGAAGAACCCGATGACGAGCGCCCAGAGCGCCGGCCAGGGGCGGATTGCTTTGTTCATGGGAGAGTCCTTGTTGTTGTTCGGGGTCTGAGTGTATGTGCGGCGTACGACACGGTGCTACCAGGCGATCTCGCCGGCTTCGAGTTCGGCGACGAAGCCCTCGATCCACGCGATCTCGGCTTCCGTCATCGCCTTCAGAAAAGCCACGTCGAGCCAGAATTTGCGCTCCACGTTCTTCTTCTTGATGTCGATGAGCCCGGTGGTCAGGAACTCGGTCTCGGCACGCAGCCGCACGATGCGACGACGCAGCAGATCGAGCACGGATGCCTTCGGCAGGTTGTGCGCCTCGGCGATCGCCAGCGGGAAGCCCGGGTACTCATTGACCGGTGTCGCCAGCATCTCGGCGACGCGCTCGCTGAGGCTGAGCTGTCCCGACTCGGTGATCTCATAGGTCGTGCGTTCCGGGCGGTTGCCCTCGCGCTCCGTTCCGATG
>Ga0164242_10007990_pt1 | contig 11524 bp, 8 predicted proteins | sample OricomgcompostMG_FD_108783 | JGI IMG/M metagenome (GOLD analysis project Ga0164242, IMG submission 108783) | Miracle-Growth compost microbial communities from Emeryville, California, USA - Original compost - Miracle growth compost (MG) ...
CGAATGGAGCATGCGATGGAGCGGCCAGGAGCTGACGGCGGAGGAGCCCGGGACGCTGCCCGGTCTCGGCCGTCTGCGGGGCCTGGTGCGCTCGGTGACGACCCCGGAGTTCGCCGGCATCACCTTCCACGAGGTGCTCGCCAAGTCCGTGCTGAACCGCGTCCCGGGGGTCTCGCGCGGATCCCCGCTGGCGTGGACCATCAACCCGTATCGCGGCTGCACGCACGCCTGCGTCTACTGCTTCGCCCGCCCGACGCACGAGTACCTCGATCTCGACGCCGGCCTGGACTTCGAGCGGGAGATCGTCGTGAAGGTGAACGCCGCCGAGGTGCTCCAGCGCGAGCTCGGCCGGCGCTCCTGGACGCGCGAGGCGGTCGCGCTCGGCACGAACACCGACCCCTATCAGCGGGCGGAGGGCCGCTACCGGCTCATGCCCGGGATCATCGCCGCGCTCGCCGCCGCCGGCACCCCGTTCAGCATCCTCACGAAGGGCGCGCTGCTACGCCGGGACCTGCCGCTCCTCGTCGAGGCGGCCGGCCGGGTGCCGGTGCACGTCGCGATGTCGATCGCGGTCTTCGACCAGGGCCTCGAGCGGGCCGTCGAGCCGGGCGTCCCGGCCGTGAACGCGCGGCTGGAGACGATCCGCGCGCTGCGGGACGCGGGCCTCGCCCCCTCGGTGCTCGTCATGCCGGTGCTGCCGTACCTCACCGACTCGAAGGCCCACCTGGACGGCGCCCTGCGGCGCATCGCCGAGGCCGGGGCGGTGCACGTCGCCTACACCGCCCTCCACCTGCGCGGATCCGTGAAGCCGTGGTACCTGGCGTGGCTCGGACGCGAGCATCCCGAGCTGGTGCCGAGGTACCAGCGGGTCTACGGCGAGGGCGCCTACCCCTCGCGGGAGTACCGCCGCTGGCTCGCCGAGCGGATCCGGCCGCTCATCCGCGCCCACGGGCTCGAGCGCGGCGAGCCGGGTCCCGGCGGCGGCGCGCCCGATCCGCGCCGCATCCCGCCCCTCGGCGGCGGCCTCATCGCGGCCGAGCTGCCGCCGTCCGCGGCCGCCGTGCTGCAGCCCCGGCTGTTCTGAGGACCCCGGTAAACTCTCCGGGTGCCAGTGAACGCCCTCGACGCCGTCATCGCCCTCGCCAAGAAGCGCGGCTTCGTGTTCCAGGCGGGGGAGATCTACGGCGGCACGCGCTCCGCGTGGGACTACGGGCCCCTCGGCGTCGAGCTGAAGGAGAACATCAAGGCGCAGTGGTGGCAGACCTTCGTCCGCGGGCGCGAGGACATGGTCGGGCTGGACTCCAGCATCATCCTGCCGCGCGAGGTCTGGGTCAGCTCCGGGCACGTGGCGACCTTCACCGATCCGCTCGTGGAGTGCACGAGCTGCCATCAGCGATTCCGGCAGGACCACCTCGAGGAAGCCTTCGAGGCGAAGCACGGCCGACGGCCGGCCTCGATGGGCGAGGTGAACTGCCCGAACTGCGGCACCAAGGGCGCCTGGACCGAGCCGCGCTCGTTCAGCGGCCTGATGAAGACCTTCCTCGGCCCGGTCGACGACGAGGAGGGGCTGCACTACCTCCGGCCGGAGACGGCGCAGGGGATCTTCGTGCAGTTCGGGAACGTGGTCACCGCGAGCCGCAAGAAGCCGCCGTTCGGCGTGGGCCAGGTGGGCAAGGCGTTCCGGAACGAGATCACGCCGGGGAACTTCATCTTCCGCACCCGCGAGTTCGAGCAGATGGAGATCGAGTACTTCACGCCGCCGGCCGACGCCGACCGGCACTTCCGCGAGTGGGTCGAGGACTGCTGGTCGTGGTTCGTCGACCTCGGGATCGACCCGGCGAACCTCCGGCGCTACGAGGTGCCGAAGGAGGACCGCGCCCACTACTCGGCGGGCACCATCGACATCGAGTACCGCTTCGGCTTCGCCGGCGGGAGCGGCTGGGGCGAGCTGATGGGCATCGCGAACCGCACCGACTTCGACCTGTCCTCGCACGCCGCCGGGTCCGGCAAGGATCTCGGCTACTTCGACCAGGCCAGCGGCGAGCGGTACACGCCGTACGTCATCGAGCCGTCCTTCGGCCTCACGCGCTCCATGATGGCCTTCCTCGTCGACGCGTATCGCGAGGAGGAGGTGCCGACCGCGAAGGGCGGCACCGACACCCGCGTCGTGCTCGGTCTCGACCCGAGGCTCGCGCCGGTCAAGGCCGCGGTGCTGCCGCTCAGCCGGAACGAGCGGCTGAGCCCCGTCGCGCGCGAGCTCGCGGCGAGGCTGCGCAAGCGCTGGAACATCGAGTTCGACGACGCGGGCGCGATCGGCCGCCGCTATCGCCGGCAGGACGAGATCGGCACGCCGTACTGCGTCACCGTCGACTTCGACTCCCTCGAGGACCAGGCGGTCACGGTGCGCGAGCGCGACAGCATGGCGCAGGAGCGCGTCCCGCTCGAGACGCTGGAGACCCACCTCCGCGACCGCCTGCCCGGCTGAGCCGCCGGCCCGCGGCCGGCCGCGCTCAGGGCGTGGGGTGCCGCCCGTCGTAGGCGCGGAAGCTCGGGGTCGCCCGGGCGAGGATCCAGATCGAGGCGACGATCGCGACGCCGCCGATGATGGGGCCGGCCCACAGCCCGATCAGCGAGGCGAAGGCGCCGGCGACCACGTCGCCGATGCGGGGCCCGCCGGCGACGACGACGGTGAAGATGCCCTGCAGCCGGCCGCGCATCGCGTCGGGGGCGGCGACGAGCATCATCGTGGAGCGGAAGATCGCGCTCACCTCGTCGCTCATGCCGGTGCCGATGAGGGCGATGGAGGCGAGGACGAGCGCGAGCCAGGAGACGCGGGAGAAGTCCTCGGCGACGGGGCCGAACCAGCCGAGCACCCCGGCGAGGACGACGAGGCCGAAGGCGATCGTGCAGGCGCCGAAGACCATGATGGCGCGTTGGATCGCCGCCCCGTGCCGGTGGATCCGCGCGACCGGTCCGGAGAAGGCACCGGTGAGGAAGGTGCCGATCGCCATCGCCGCGGTGAGGACGCCGACCGTGACCGAGCCGCCGCCGATCACCGAGGCCCCGAGCGCCGGGTACAGCACCATCGGGCGGCCGAAGCTCATCGCGATCACGTCGACGATGAAGCTGAGCCGGATGTTCGGCGCGGAGCGGAGGAAGGACAGCCCCTCGAGCAGCGACTTGAGGCCGGGCCGCGTGACGTCGTGCAGCGGCGGCAGCTTCGGCAGGCCGACGATCCCGAGGAATCCGGCGGTGAACAGCACGGCGTCGACGCCGAAGGTGACAGGGAATCCGGCGGCGGCGACGAGGACGCCGGCGATGACGGGTCCGGCGGCGACCTGGATGCCGAAGGTGAGGCCGTTCAGCGCGGCGGCGCGGGAGACCATCTCCGGGGGCAGGATCCGCGGGATCACCGCTGAGCGCCCGGTCATCGAGATGGTCGCCGCGACGGACTGCACCGTGGTGACGACGTAGAAGGGCCATAGCGGCATCCGGCTGCCGCTCGGCGCCATGATCGTGTCGGCGATGGCCATCCCGACGAGCCCGAGGGTCGCGAGCCAGGCGACGATCGAGGTGATGATGAGCAGCGCTCGGCGGTCGAAGGCGTCGGCGAGCATGCCGCCCCAGAGGCCGGCGACGATCATCGGCAGCAGCGCGATGCCGCCGACGAGCGAGACCATGAAGGTCGCCTGCTGCTCGGACATGGTCGCGCGCGCGATGTCGAAGATGAGCAGGCCGACCGCGGTGATCGTCAGCCACTGGCCGATGCCGGAGATCGCGGTGCCGATGAACAGCCGTGCGAAGGCCGGCGAGACCCGGAGCGGCGACAGGTCGACGAAGGTGCGATGCGGCGCGGTCGCCGTCGTCCCGGTCTCGGTCCCGGGCGGGACCGGCTCGGTCTCGGGACTGTGATCGCTCACCCGGCGATCTTATCGGCGGGCTGCCCGCCTCCCGGACGAGTCGATGCGCGCGGATCGGGTCGCGGGGAATGCCGGGCGCGGGCAGGCCGTTCCCCTCCTCGTGACGGTGAAGGTGGATGTCTGGTCGGACGTGGCGTGCCCGTGGTGCTACATCGGCAAGCGCCGCTTCGAGGCGGCCGCGGCGGCCTTCGAGGGCGAGGTCGAGATCGAGTACCACGCCTACGAGCTCGCCCCGGACGCGCCGGAGGAGTTCGAGGGCAGCCACGAGGACTACCTCGTCGGGCGCGGCTTCCCGCGGGAGCAGATCGACGCCATGGACACCCGGGTCGCCTCGCTCGCCGAGGGCGTGGGGCTGCACTACGACTACGCCCGGAACCGGCCCACGCGGACGCTGCGCGCGCACGAGCTCATCCGCTTCGCGAAGGAGCACGGCAAGCAGGCCGAGATGAAGGACCGGCTGATGTCGGCGTACTTCGAGCGCGGGGAGCACGTGGGGCGCATCGAGGAGCTGGCCCGGATCGCCGAGGAGCTCGGGCTCGACCCGGACGACGCCCGCGCCGCGCTGGAGTCCGGCCGCTACCGCCAGGAGGTGGAGCAGGACATCGCCCAGGCGGCGGCCTACGGCATCCGCGGCGTCCCCTTCTTCGTCCTCGACGGCAAGTACGGCGTGTCCGGCGCGCAGGAGACGGTGACGTTCCTGCAGGTGCTCCGGGACGTCTCGGCGGAGTCGTCGGGGGACTCTGAGAGCATGGAGGCATGAGCCCGAGCCTGACCGCCGCCGCGCCGGCGCTGCGCATCGGCCCCATCGAGCTCGACTCGCCGGTGCTCCTCGCACCCATGGCGGGGATCACGAACATGCCGTTCCGTCGGCTCTGCGCCGAGTACGGCGACGGCCTCTACGTCACCGAGATGATCACGACGCGGGCGCTGGTCGCCCGGAATCCGAAGACGATGCGGCTCATCGAGCACCACCCGAGCGAGCGGGTGCGCAGCATCCAGCTCTACGGCGTCGACCCGGCGACGGTGGGGGAGGCGGTCCGCATCCTCGTCGAGGAGGACCGCGTCGACCACGTCGACCTGAACTTCGGCTGCCCGGTGCCGAAGGTGACGCGCCGCGGCGGCGGCGCCGCGCTGCCGTGGAAGACGGACCTCTTCGCCGGGATCCTGCGGGCGGCGGTCGCCGCGGCGGGTCGCGTGCCGGTCTCCATCAAGATGCGCAAGGGCATCGACGACGAGCATCGCACCGACGTCGAGGCCGGCCGGATCGCCGAGGCCGAGGGCGTCGCGGCCGTCACCCTGCACGCCCGCACCTGTGCCCAGCACTACTCCGGCCAGGCCGACTGGTCGGCGATCGCGCGCCTCAAGGAGGCGGTGACGAGCATCCCGGTGCTCGGCAACGGCGACGTCTTCGACGGCGAGGACGCGCGACGGATGATGGACGAGACCGGCTGCGACGGCGTCGTCGTGGGCCGCGGCGTGCTCGGCAAGCCGTGGCTGTTCGGCGAGCTGCAGCGCGCGCTGACGGGTGCCGGTGCGGGGCGACTGGAGCCGGGCCTGCGCTACGTGGTCGAGGCGTTCCGCCGGCACGCCGAGCTCACCGTCGACTTCGTCGGCGACGAGCGGCACGGCTGCGCGGACATGCGCAAGCACGTCGCCTGGTACTTCAAGGGCTACCCGGTCGGCGGCGAGGTGCGGGCGCGACTGGCCCGGATCGACTCGCTCGCCGACATCTACGAGGCTGCGGCGATGCTCGACCTCGACGCGCCGTACCCCGGCGCGCCCGCGGAGGGGGGGCGCGGGCGCCAGGGCGGGCCGAAGCGGCCGCATCTGCCGGAGGGCTGGCTCGCGAGCCGGACGCTCTCCCGGGCGGACGCCGCGATCCTCGACGAGGACGAGAGCGACACGAGTGGCGGCTGAGCGGGGGGCGGGGGAGCCGAGCTGGCCGATCACGGCCGGCTACGACGAGCACGACATCCAGCGGCGATTCCCCGAGGAGCACTACTCGCGGCGCAGCGAGTTCGCCCGCGACCGGGCGCGCGTGCTGCACTCGGGCGCGCTGCGGCGGCTCGCGGCGAAGACCCAGGTGCTCTCGCCGGCGGCGGGCCTCGACTTCGCGCGCAACCGGCTCACGCACTCCCTCGAGGTCGCGCAGATCGGGCGCGAGATCGGCGGCTCGCTCGGGCTCGACCCTGACGTCGTCGACGGGGCCTGCCTCAGCCACGACCTCGGCCATCCGCCCTACGGGCACAACGGGGAGCGGGCGCTGAACGACTGGGCCGCCGACATCGGCGGCTTCGAGGGGAACGCTCAGACGCTGCGCCTGATCGCCCGGCTGGAGCCCAAGGTCTTCGGCCCCGACGGCACGAGCTACGGCCTGAACCTCACCCGGGCGAGCCTCGACGCGACGGCGAAGTATCCCTGGGGGCTCGCGGACGGGACGCTGGATCCCGCCAGCGGCCGGCGGAAGTTCGGCCACTACGCGGAGGACGCGGAGATATTCCACTGGCTCCGCGAGGGCGCGCCCACCGGGCATCGCTGCATCGAGGCGCAGGTGATGGACCTCGCCGACGACATCGCGTACTCGGTCCACGACTTCGAGGACGCGGTCGTCGAGGGCTACATCGAGGTGCCGGAGATCGCGGCCAGGGCCAGCCACGCCGCCCTCATCGAGGCGGCCGAGGAGTGGGTGGGGGCCGAGTTCTCCGAGGACGAGCTCGCCGCCGCCTTCGACCGGCTGGACCGGCTCGATCTGTGGCTGGAGTCCTGGGACGGCGGCCGGCGCGACCGCGCCCGGCTGAAGAACCTCGCCTCCGCGCTCATCGGCCGCTTCGCCGCGGCGGCGACCCGGGCGACCCGGGATGCCTTCGCGCAGCCGAGCCTCGCCCGATACGGGGCCGATCTCGTCGTCCCGCGACCGGTGCAGGCGGAGATCGCGGTGCTGAAGGGCATCGTCGGCGCCTATGTGATGGCGAACGTCACCCGGCAGCCGGTGTACCGCCGGCAGCGGGAGGAGCTGGTCCGGCTCGCCGGCGTGCTGCTGGAGATCGCCCCGGCGCATCTGGACCCGGAGTTCGCGAGCGACTGGACGGCGGCCCACGACGATGCGGCGCGCAAGCGGGTCGTCGTGGACCAGGTCGCCTCGCTGACCGACCAGTCCGCGCATGCCTGGTTCGGATTGCTCGCGGACAGGTGACGGGGCGCTCGAGTCCGATCCCGTTCCTAGGATGATCACGTGCCCGGCCTGATTCGTCGCTCCGACATCGACGAGGTGCGCGCTCGGACGAACATCGCCGACATCATCGGCGACTACGTGACGCTGAAGTCGGCCGGCGTGGGCTCGATGAAGGGGCTGTGCCCGTTCCACGACGAGAAGTCGCCGAGCTTCAACGTCCGGCCCTCGGTCGGCACCTTCCACTGCTTCGGCTGCGGCGAGGGCGGGAACGTCTTCGACTTCCTGATGAAGATCGACCACGTCACCTTCCCGGAGGCGGTCGAGCGGCTCGCGCAGCGCCTCGGCTACGAGCTGCACTACGAGGAGGGCGGGGGCCCCGCTCGCGACCAGGGCAACCGCGCCCGGCTGCTCGCGGCGAACGCGGCGGCGGAGGCGTTCTTCATCGCCCAGCTGACCACGCCGGAGGCGGCACCCGGCCGCGCCTTCCTCGGCGAGCGCGGCTTCGACCCGGCGGCCGCGGCGCGGTTCGGCGTCGGCTTCGCGCCGCGCGGCGGCGCGCTGACCCGGCACCTGCGCGCCGCGGGGTTCGGCGAGGACGAGATCGTGGCGGCGGGGCTCGCCGGCCGCGGCGACCGGGGGGAGACCTACGACCGCTTCCGATCCCGGCTGGTGTGGCCGATCCGCGACACCACCGGGCAGACGGTCGGCTTCGGCGCGCGCCGGCTGCTCGAGGAGGACAACGGGCCGAAGTACCTGAACACGCCCGAGACGCCGGTGTACAAGAAGTCGCAGGTGCTCTACGGGCTCGACCTCGCCAAGCGCGACATCGCGCGCGGCCGCCAGGTCGTCGTCGTCGAGGGCTACACCGATGTCATGGCCTGCCACCTCGCCGGCGTGACGACCGCGGTGGCGACCTGCGGCACCGCGTTCGGCGTCGAGCACATCAAGGTGATCCGGCGTCTGATGGGCGACAGCGCCGACAACGCGCTGCAGCAGGCCGGCGAGGTCGTCTTCACCTTCGACCCGGACGAGGCGGGGCAGAAGGCGGCGTCCCGCGCCTTCGCGGAGGAGCAGCGCTTCGCGGCGCAGACCTTCGTCGCGGTCGCCCCGGACGGCCTCGATCCCTGCGATCTGCGGCTCGCCCGCGGCGACGACGCGATCCGCGCCCTCATCGCCGCCCGGCGCCCGATGTTCGAGTTCATGATCCGGCGGACGCTCGTCGGCTTCGACCTCGACGCGGCGGAGGGCCGGGTCGCGGCGCTCCGCGCCGCGGCGCCGGTGGTCGCCGGGATCCGGGACCAGGCGCTCGGCGTCGAGTACTCCCGGCTGCTGGCGAAGTGGATCGGCGCGGACCCGAGCGAGGTGCTGCGCGCGGTGCGCGCCGCGGGGCGGTCGTCGAGGCCGGCGGCGGGGGGCTCGGCGGGACCCGCCGTCCGGGGCGCGGAGCGCGACCCGTCGGCGGTGGGCGCGCTGCCCGACCAGCCCGCGGCGAGCCTCGCGACGCTGCGGAAGGACCCGAACACCCGGCTCGAGCGGGACGCGCTGATGGCGATCCTGCAGTACCCGGCCGAGGTCGGCGACGAGCTGGCGCGCCGGGCGCTCGGCGCCGCCTTCGCCGACGCGACGCTCGCCGTGGTCCGCGACGCGATCGCGGTGACGATGGATCGCGCCGGCGATCCGGCGTGGCTCGAGGACGTGGCCGCGGAGGCGCCCGAGGCGTTCCGCTCGCTCGTCCGGGAGCTCGCGGTCGCGCCGCTGCCGGGCCGCGCGGAGGAGCTGCCGCGCTACGTCCGCTCCGTCGTCGAGTCGCTGCTGGACCGCGAGCTGCTGCGCCGCAAGCGGGAGGCGCTCGGCGCGCTGCAGCGGCTCGATCGGGCGGCGGAGCCGGCGCGATTCGAGGAGCTGCAGCGCGGACTCGTCGCCATCGACCGGGAGCGCGCGGCACTCCGGGCGGAGTGACGGCCCGCGATCGGTAGCGTGGTCACCATGGACGACGCCGCCCCGACCGCGATCCGCGCGCGGGACCTGAGCCTCCGGTATCACACCGCGAGTCAGCTGGCTCGTGCGAAGGCGATCGACGGCGTCGACCTCGAGGTCGCCCGGGGCGCGCTGCTGGCGGTGGTCGGCGAGACGGGCTCCGGCAAGTCCACGCTCGCGCGGGCCGTCGCGCTGCAGGCCGGGCTGCCCGGCGACCGGCGCGCTCCGGTCATCACCGGCGGCTCCCTCGAGGTCCTCGGGCAGGAGGTGCGCGGCATCCGCGCCCGGCTGCGCGCCCGGCTCGCCGCCCGCGTCGGCTACCTGCGGCAGGAGGCCGGCCAGTTCCTCGCGCCGCGGCTCACCGTCGAGGAGAACATCGTCGAGCCGATCTACCTGCTGGATCGCGGCTTCGACCGGATGGTCGCCGGCGAGCACGCGGCGATGCTGCTCGACGCCGTCCGGCTGCCGCTGTCGATGCTCGGCGCGATGCCGCACGCCCTGTCCAAGGGGCAGCGGCAGCGGGTCGCGATCGCGCGCTCGCTCATCCTGGAGCCCGAGGTGCTCGTCGCCGACGATCCGACGGCCGGCATCGACGTGACGGTGCGCGGTCAGATCCTCGACGTCATCGCCGGGCTGCAGCGCGAGCGGTCGTTCGCGGCGCTCGTGGTGACCGCGGATCTCGCCGAGGTGCGGCGGATCACCGACCGGGTCGCGGTCATGCAGATGGGGCGGATCGTCGGCATCGGGCCGATCGACGAGGTGTTCGAGGACCCGATGCACCTCTACGTGCGACGCCTCGGCGAGTCGCTCGGCGCGGGATCGGCCGGCTGAGCCGGGTCAGTCGGGGAAGCGGAACCGCTTGACCTGCGGCTTCGGCATGCGCATGGGCCGCAGCTGCAGCGCGCGCATCGCCGCGTACCAGCGGACCCGCTCGGCGCGGGTGCCGTAGCGGGCGTCGATCCGCCGCTGGCAGATCTGCGCGGCGATGACGCAGTCGCCGATCACCACGACGAAGAAGGCGATGAGGCCGTAGGTGATGTAGCCCTCGATGCCCGCGAAGGGGAGGTACATCACCAGGATGGCGACGAACATGCCGGGGATGACGAGCTCGCCGACGCTGAAGCGGGCGTCGATCCAGTCGCGCACCCAGCGCTTCTGCGGGCCGCGGTCGCGCACCGGCAGGTACTTCTCCTCGCCGGCGGCGTAGCCCGCGTTCATCCGCGCGCGGTCCTCGCGCATCTTCTCCTTGGACTGCTTGCGCGCGAGCGAGCGATCGGCCACCACGATCGGCTTGCGATTCGCGGCTTCCCGCTCCTTGCGGCTCGGGGTGGGACGCCCCTTGCCGGGGTCGATCTGGCTGTCGGTCATGGCCGCATAAGCTTAACGGCCATGACCGTCGCCGACCTGTCAGCCGCGACCCGATCCCGCCTGGAGGAGGCCGTCGCCGGGGGGTTCCCCTCGACCGTCGCCGACCTCGGGGCGCTGGTGCGCATCCCCTCGGTGTCCTGGGACGGATTCGACCAGACGCAGGTGCAGCGCAGCGCCGAGGCGGTCGCGGCGCTCCTCGGGGACCTCGGCGTCTTCGAGCAGGTGCGCATCGAGCGCGCCCGGCAGGCGGACGGCGAGCTCGGCCGGCCGGCCGTGCTGGCGACCCGGCGCGCGGCGGCGGGCCGGCCCACGGTGCTGCTCTATGCGCACCACGACGTGCAGCCGCCGGGGGATGACGCCGACTGGGCGACCGCGCCCTTCGAGCCGACGCTGGTGGGGGAGCGGCTCCACGGCCGGGGCGCCGCCGACGACAAGGCGGGCGTGATGACCCACGTCGCCGCGATCCGCGCGCTCACCGAGGCCCTTGGCGCCGAGCCGCAGGTCGGCATCGTCGCCTTCGTCGAGGGCGAGGAGGAGTGGGGCTCGCAGTCGTTCAAGGACTTCATCGTCGCGCACCGCGAGGCGCTCGCCGCCGATGCGATCATCGTCGCCGACTCGGGGAACTGGGACACCGCGACCCCGGCGATCACGGTCGGCCTGCGGGGCAACGTCACCTTCGTCATGACCCTCCGCACGCTGGACCACGCCTCGCACTCCGGGATGTTCGGCGGCGCGGTCCCCGATGCCCCGATGGCGGCGATCCGGCTGCTGTCGACGCTGTGGGACGAGGACGGCGTGGTCGCGGTCCCGGGGCTGACCTCGCGGCAGGCGCCGACGCCGGACTACGACGAGGCGCAGCTGCGGGCCGAGACCGGCCTGCTCCCCGGGGCGAGCCCCATCGGCCGCGACACGATCCTCTCCCGCATCTGGGACAAGCCGGCCATCACGGTGACCGGGATGGATCTGCCGAGCGTGGTGAACGCGTCGAACACCCTGACCCCCGTCGTCCGGGTCAAGGTCAGCGTGCGCATCGCCCCCGGTCAGCGCGCGGAGGACGCCTACGAGGCGGTCCGCGCCCATCTGATCG
>Ga0164242_10007991_pt1 | contig 11522 bp, 7 predicted proteins | sample OricomgcompostMG_FD_108783 | JGI IMG/M metagenome (GOLD analysis project Ga0164242, IMG submission 108783) | Miracle-Growth compost microbial communities from Emeryville, California, USA - Original compost - Miracle growth compost (MG) ...
CTGGGCAAACCGGCCCGGGCCTTCCTGTGGCCGCTTGGTGCGCTGTTTTTGTCCGATGTCTGCTTCCAATTGTTTACCTCAGTGCCGGGATTCTACGGCTGGGGACAACTGTTGAACTACGGAGCTTTTGCCGTGGTGGTGTGGATCGGTATGCGGTGGTTACAGAAGATTTCCCTGAAGCGTGTCGTGCTGGCTTCAGTGGCTGCTTCCCTGCTGTTTTTCGTCCTGTCTAACCTGGGCGTATGGCTTTTTGCCGGTGGGGTAGCGCCTTATACTGCCGATGCATCGGGACTGATCAATACGTTTATGCTAGGCATTCCTTTTTTGGGAAATACCTTACTCGGAGATTTGGTATACAGCGGCTTGCTCTTCGGAGCTTACAGCCTGCTGGCTCATCTGTGGCAGCTGAAAAAGGCTGCCATCGCTTAAATCATTAATGGGTTAGTAAGAAAAAACCTCCCGCTGCGTGCAGTCGGGAGGTTTTTTTATCTGGTATCTTGCTGATCAGGGCGTCTTTTCCACCCTTTCGGCTACCACCGAGAGCGGGCAGTTGATCTGGTGGCCGATCGGTTTGCCGTCGCGGTAGGTAATGACCCGGATTTCTGTGGCACCCTTGGGGATGGCCAGCGGGGTACCCACATAGCGGGGATAAAAGCTGTCGGGATTGGTGCCGTCAAAAGTGTAATAGATGTCCAGTCCGGGAATTTCGGTGGCCAGTTTGACCAGCAGGGAGTCCTGGCTGTCCCGGACCCCGGTAATTACCGGGTCATAGGCGCTGCGGGAGTACCGCACACCGGCTGCGTCCATGTACTTAAACCGGGCTTCCATGCGCCTGACGAAGTTCGGCCAGTCTCTCATCCGCCTGGGCGACCAGAATACTTCAGCCAAAGCCATAGCCCGCGGCCAGACCATATACTCCACATGGCGTTCATTGGGGACCCGTTCGGTCCAGAGATTGCCCTGTCCTCCAAGAATCAGCGACGGATTGATTCCTGGCGGTACTGGTTCGAAGGAATATGAGGTGCTGAGCCGAAGCCGGCTATAGGTAGCCGGCTCAATCAAAGGATCGCCCTGGTAGAGATCCAGGTAGCAATATTGGGTCGGTGTCATAATGACCTTATGGCCCTGCTGGGCTGCCTCAATCCCTCCTTGCATGCCGCGCCAGCTCATGACGGTCGCTTCAGGAGCCAGCCCGCCTTCCACGATCTCGTCCCATCCAATCATTTTCTTCCCCTTGGAAAGAATCAGCTTTTCGAGCTTTTTCTCAAAGTAACTCTGCAAGCCGGCCAGTGTGGTAATTCCCTCCTTTTTCATCAGGGCCTGGTCTTTCGGGCAGTTCTGCCAGAAGCCCTTATAAGCCTCATCCCCGCCCACATGAATATATTCGCCGGGAAACAAAGCCGCTATCTGCGTAAAGATCTGATCCAGGATGGTCCAGGTGGAATCATTAGCCACACACAGCACGTTATCTTCTTTTTTGTAAAATGAACTACCGGGATTCACTTGGTATTGCAGCCCTGTGCAGGAAAGATTGGGATAGGCGGCGATGAGCGAGAGGCTGTGGGCCGGTACGTCGATCTCCGGTACGATGGTGACGAACCGTTTTTTGGCATAGGCCACGATTTCCCGGATGTCATCTTGCGTATAGTATCCCCCGTAAGTGGCTTTCTCCCCGGGCTGCGGGGGCTCGTAACTACCCCAATGCCCGGTGCGGGGAACCCGCCAGGCGCCTATGCTGGTCAGTTCTGGCAGGCCGTTGATCTGAATCCGCCAGCCCTGGTCATCGGTCAGATGCCAGTGAAATACGTTGTATTTGTACTTGACCATTTCATCGATAAACTGCTTGACAAACTCCTTTGAAAAGAAATGGCGGCTCACGTCCAACATGAGACCGCGCCAGCCAAAGCGCGGGTAGTCTGTGATCTTCACGCTGGGAATTTTCCAGGCAGGCTGATCGCCGGAAATATGAGGGCCGGCAATCGCCGGGGGCAGTAACTGCATTAATGTCTGGAGTGCATAAAAGGTGCCGCGTGCATCGTTCGCCGAGATTGTCACCCGGGAGGGAGACACTTCCATGCGGTACCCTCCATCCCCCAGCAGTGTGTCGCGGGTATGGTTCAGGCTCAGCGAGATGGTATTGTCCGCCGCCTCTCCGCGGCTGCTGATCAGTTGAAAGCCCGTAGGCCGGTTAAGCATGGTGGCCAGCATGTTTGCCACATCTGCATCGGCGGCGTCCTGATAGACAATTCGCGTGGTGGAAGTCAGCGTAAATGTGCCGGCGCCAGCTTCCAGGGACACCGGTTCGGGGATGATGTGAATGTCAGGATTATGGGTAGGGGGCTGGGCCAGGCCGCTGCCCAGGCAGCCTGCCCACAGGCATAAGATAAGGAGATATTTTTTCATGGTGTATTTTTTGCCATTTGGGTCTGGCCATCAGATAGTTGTGGTCGCCGGGGCGTAAAAATACATATCGCCCGCCAATCAGCAAAGGGTGACGCGGGCGATATGTATCCTATGAGCCTGTTTATCGGTGCTCTCACCGGGTGGTGCAGCGGCTACTGATGCAGCGTGATTGGTCCGATGTCTACCGGTTTTTTGGCTTTGACTGAGAGATCGGTCAGCGTGGTATCCTGGTACCCGTTGGAGGCATTGACAAAGAGTTGATAAGTCCCTTCCTCCAGGCCCCGAATCATGAACTGGCCCTTTTTACCGGGTATGGCATACAAGGTATCCGCGTCATTGTAAACGCTGATCACCGCTTTGGCCTCTTCCGGGCCAATACTCCCCTGTATGCTGCCGGTCCGAGAAACGGCGAATGCGTGCAGGAAGGGACGAAGGAAAAATTTACCTTCCCGTGCACGGATTACCGAACGACCCGCGTCAAAATCGATCCAGATCCGAAAGCGCTGGGAAGCGATCCGGTCAAATTGATTACCGGTAACCCGGATGTAGACCGTCTGCCAGTCGGGAATCAACTCCAGCGGATACAGGACACTGTCTTTGACCAGGTGGTTGTCGTCGCCCAAACTCAGACGGAAGGCAATAACCTTCCCTTTGGGGATATTGGCCTGGGCCATCAACGTGTCGGCGCCGTTGGCAAAATCAAGCAAGTTGTAGCTTCCCGGGTGAATGTCCAGGGTATCCCAAATGGCACCTCCGTCATCGGTGTCGTGGTTACCCCAGCCTGGATGCGGACCATGGCCGTGCGGGCCCTTTTTGTCGGAATCGCTCCACCACGAAGCGGTAGTGTCGATCTTTACGGCAATCTGTTGGATATCCACCCATACTTCGTCAAAGTATCCCGGACCATCGGTGAGGTATACATGCAATTGGTTTTGATTGGGTCCTGGCTGGTCCATGGCAGGACCATCATTTTTTTGGCAGGCATAGAATGCGCTGAGCAGAAGGAAAGCCGCGATGATGCGGCCCATCCCGTTACTGGAGTTTTTCATGGCACGTCATTTTTTAGTGATCAAAAACAATAAGACGGGCTCAGGTATAACAGGTCAAACACCGGAAACAACTCCGGCTATTAAAAAACGTTCCTGCAGGCCGTTAGCTTGTGCCTCGCAGATATTAATTTTAGCCTTATGCGTAGAAGACTGGCTGTGAGTTAGGGCAGCTCACTCTTGTCGGAGAACGACGGCGGCCAAAGGAGGAAGTCTAAGATGCAGCAAGTTTTCCTTTCCATGGTAAGGGATCTTGTGCGCTTTCAGCACCTGGGTGTTGCAAACCCCGCTTCCACCGTACTGGGGAGCATCACTATTGAAAATTTCTCTCCAGCTTTCGGAGGCAAACACCCCGACGGTGTAGTGTTCGTGTGGCGTAGGGGTCATATTGAGCAAGACCAATAAAGTGTCTTGGGGATTATTGCCTTGGCGGTAATAGATTAGCACACAATCCTGGTGGTTGGACAGATCATTCCAGGCAAAACCCTCATGGCTGAACTGTTTCTCATATAGCGCGGGCTGCTTTTTATACAAAGCATTTAGATCCCGGATCAGTGTCTGGACTCCTTTGTGCAGACCATACTGGAGCAGTTCCCATTGCAGTTCGCTTTTATAATTCCATTCCCCGGTTTGCGCGAATTCTCCGCCCATGAACAATAGCTTCGTGCCTGGATGGGTGAACATATAGGTGTATAGCAGGCGCAGATTGGCGAAACGCTGCCACTCGTCTCCCGGCATTTTATAGATCAGCGGCGACTTGCCATGTACTACTTCGTCATGAGATAGCGGCAACATAAAATTTTCACTAAAGGCATAAAGAATGCTAAAGGTGATCTGGTTCTGATGCCATTGCCGGTAATAGGGATCCCGTTTAAAGTAGCCTAGCGTATCGTGCATCCATCCCATCATCCACTTCATTCCGAATCCCAGTCCGCCCATGAACACGGGCTTGGACACGCCATAATAGGAAGTGGATTCTTCGGCGATGGTCTGTACATCGGGATACTCTTGATAGATAGTCTTGTTGAGTTCCCTAAGGAACTCCAGTGCTTCGAGGTTTTCCCGGCCGCCATATCGGTTGGGCTCCCAGGCTCCATGCGGGCGGGAATAATCCAGGAAGATCATCGAGGATACAGCATCCACCCGGAGTCCGTCCACATGAAACTTATCCAGCCAGAACAACGCGTTGCTGCTCAAAAAGCAGCGCACCTCGTTGCGGCCGTAATTGAAAATGTAGCTATTCCAGTCGGGCTGGAATCCTTTACGCATGTCCTGGTATTCATAGACATGCGACCCGTCAAAGCGGTAGAGTCCGTGCGCATCGAAGGGAAAGTGTGACGGTACCCAATCGAGGATCACCCCGATCTTCTCCCGGTGGAAGGCATCGATCATCGCCATGAACTGCTGCGGAGTGCCAAAGCGGGAGGTGGGGGCAAAATACCCGGTTTGCTGATAGCCCCAGGACCCGTCAAAGGGATGTTCCATGACAGGCATCAGCTCGACATGCGTGAAGCCGAGATCTTTTACATAAGGAACCAAACGTTCGGTGATTTGCTGATAGCTGTAATAGACTTCTTCATTGTGTTTGTCGGGGCGCTGCCAGGAGCCCAGATGCACTTCATAGACGGAGATGGGCTGATCAAGCCGGTTGATTTTGTGGCGTTGGCGCATCCAGGTGGTGTCTGACCATGTGTATTCCAGGTCCCATACAATCGAAGCGGTATGGGGGCGCACTTCCCAATGATTCGCATAGGGATCCCCCTTTTCGAGATGCTCCCCATTATTGCCCCGGATGTAGTACTTATATAATTCTCCCTGGCCTAAACCCGGAATGAAGCCCTCCCAGATTCCCGACTGGTCCCAGCGCGGGTGGAGCGTATGGGAAAACCGGTCCCAATGGTTAAAATTACCGATCACCGATACAAATGCCGCGTCAGGCGCCCACACGGCAAAATATACCCCGGAAATCCCCTGATAGGATAAGATGTGTGATCCTAATTTTTCATACAGCCGATGGTGGTGGCCGGCCTGGAACAGCTCGATATCGAAATCCGTCAGCAATGACAGCGGTTCCACCGGTTTAAGCGCTTCTGGTCTTACCGCGCCGGGCAGCAGCTGCCAGCCTGGCGCATCGTTCTGCGCTTTAGGTGGCCGGTTGGTGTTTCCCCGGGAAGAGGTAGCCTTCTTAACGGATGGGTTTTTTTTTTCGGCAGTCCCCGGCTTTTTTTTGCGGGAGGTGGAGGTATCGGTCTTTTTTGGAGTTTGCACTTTTTTCGGGGTTGCCATAGCACCTATTTGTGAAATTTAAAAGTAACGCATTTAGGCTAACCGGGAAAATTCTTTTCCCTCACACCCTCCCGGCCGGCAATTACTGTCCGGTGCCATGCCCCGCCGCCGGCCGGTAATTTGGCACGAATGCATGGCGGGGGTCATGGTGCTAATTGAAAAAAATATGACAAAATCCCGTATATGTGGATATTTTTTAAGAATTTTGCGAACACTTTTCGAATTAAAAAAATCAGTGGAATGCCTACGACGCTATTTGATAAAGTATGGGATGCGCATGTCATTCGTCATGTGCAGGACGGGCCGGATGTATTGTTTATAGACCGGCATTTTATTCATGAAGTCACCAGCCCGGTGGCTTTTTTGGGTTTGGAAAAGCGGGGTTTGAAGGTGGTTTATCCTGAGCGAACCTTTGCCACGGCAGACCACAATACGCCCACTCAAAATCAGCATTTGCCGGTTAAGGATCCGTTGTCAGCCAACCAGTTGCAGGCGCTGGAACGCAATACCCAACGCTATGGCATTAGTCATTGGGGCCTCGGCAACCCCAGAAACGGAATCGTGCATGTGATCGGTCCGGAAAACGGCATCACCCAACCTGGAATGACTATCGTTTGCGGTGATTCCCACACCTCCACACACGGTGCGTTCGGGGCAGTGGCTTTCGGTATCGGCACCTCCGAGATCGAGATGGTCCTTTCTTCTCAATGCATCATGCAACCCAAGCCCAAAAAGATGCGCATCAACGTGGATGGGAAGTTGGGCAAAGCCGTGACCCCCAAAGACGTGATTTTGTATATCATATCCCGGTTGACCGCTTCGGGAGCCACGGGATATTTTGTGGAATATGCCGGGGAAGTGTTCCGGCAAATGAGCATGGAAGGGCGGATGACCGTCTGCAACATGAGTATCGAGATGGGCGCCCGGGGCGGCATCATTGCTCCGGATGAAAAGACTTATTCCTACCTGAAAGGGCGGGAGATGGCTCCCCGCGGAGAAGCCTGGGACAAAGCCCTCGCTTACTGGAAAACACTGCCTACCGATGAAGGGGCAGTATTTGATCAGGAATACCGTTTTGATGCTGCTGAGATAGAACCGATGATCACCTTTGGAACCAACCCTGGCATGGGGTTGGGGATCACCCAGTCCATCCCTGCTGCCGAGGGAGCCGGCAGCGGTCGGAGCAGTTTTCAGAAATCCCTGCAGTATATGGGTTTCCAGGAGGCGGAGCACATGCTGGGCAAGAAGGTAGACTTCGTATTTATCGGAAGCTGCACCAACGGCCGGATAGAAGACTTCCGCGCTTTTGCCTCGATCGTTAAAGGACGCAAAAAGGCTGATCATGTGACTGCCTGGGTGGTGCCCGGCTCTCATCAGGTGGAGCGGCAGATCCGTGAGGAAGGCATCTTGGATATATTGACTGAGGCAGGGTTTGAGTTGCGGCAACCGGGTTGTTCGGCCTGTCTGGCCATGAACGACGATAAAATTCCAATGGGAAAATATGCGGTCAGCACCAGCAACCGGAATTTTGAGGGCCGCCAGGGCCCCGGTGCCCGGACAATGCTGGCCAGCCCGCTGGCTGCTGCGGCAGCGGCTGTGACCGGAGTGGTCACGGACCCCCGCGATCTAATAGAAGAGTAATTATTTATGACCACGTGATATAGAAATTACCGCATCATGGCGTATGACAAATTTACTGTACTGAAGAGTACTGCTGTTCCTCTCCCTATCGAGAATGTGGATACCGATCAGATCATTCCGGCCCGGTTTCTGAAAGCTACCGAGCGGAAAGGGTTTGGAGATAACCTGTTTCGTGACTGGCGTTATCAGGACGATGGAAGTCCCAAGCGCGACTTTATCCTGAACAATCCCCTCTACCAGGGAAAAATACTGGTGGGCGGTCGAAACTTCGGCAGTGGAAGTAGCCGCGAGCATGCAGCTTGGGCGATTTATGACTACGGCTTCCGCTGTGTGATTTCCAGCTTCTTTGCCGATATCTTTAAGAACAATTCCATGAATGTCGGCATTTTGCCGGTGCAGGTGTCAGGGGAATTTCTGGAGAAGATCTTCCGCGCTATTGAAGCAGACCCTCATACAGAACTGGAAGTGGATCTTCCGTCCCAGAAGCTGACCATTCTGGCTACTGGGGAGCATGTATCTTTCGAGATCAATGCCTATAAGAAGAACAATTTGATCAATGGCTACGATGATATCGACTATCTTCAGGCCATGAAAACGGAGATCGCCTCTTTTGCGGCCAATAGCATCTACTCATTATAACCCCGACCCCATTATGCCTGCCACTGCAAAGCGCTACGTGGAGATAATGGATACAACCCTCCGGGATGGTGAACAGACCAGTGGAGTATCCTTTTCTCCTTCCGAAAAGTTGACCATTGCCCAGTTGTTGTTGACCGAGGTAAAAGTAGACCGCATCGAGATTGCGTCGGCCCGGGTGTCGGAGGGTGAGCTCAGCGCGGTCAAATCCATCACGAGATGGGCCAAATCCAAGGGATTGCTCCCGCGCGTAGAAGTGCTGACCTTCGTGGATGGCGATGTATCGGTGAAGTGGATGACCAAAGCGGGCGCCAAGGTGATGAACCTGCTGACGAAGGGTTCGCTCAACCACCTCACCCATCAGCTAAAGAAGAAACCAGCTCAGCACTTTGCCGATGTAGCTCAGGTGATCACCCTGGCCCGGAAAAAAGGGTTGGAGTGTAATGTATATCTGGAGGACTGGAGCAATGGCATGCGTAACTCTCCCCAATACGTGTTTCAGTATCTGGATTTTCTTCAGGATCAGCCGGTAAAAAGGATCATGCTGCCCGACACACTGGGCGTGCTGATCCCCTCCCAGGTGTACGAATATGTATCGGAGATCGTGCAGCGTTATCCCAAACTGCATTTTGACATCCATACCCATAATGATTATGATCTGGGCACAGCCAATGCGCTGGAAGGAATCCGGGCAGGGGCCCGGGGCGTTCACCTGACGGTCAACGGCATGGGAGAACGGGCAGGCAATGCTTCTTTGGCCAGCACCGTGGCAGTGTTGCATGACTTTGTGCCGGGGGTACGCACGGCTGTCCGTGAAGAGTCCCTGTACCGCGTGAGCAAGCTGGTGGAAACTTTTTCGGGCATCCGCATTCCTGCCAACAAGCCCGTGGTGGGAGAAAATGTCTTTACCCAAACCGCTGGCATCCATGCCGATGGCGATAAAAAGAACAAACTCTATTTCAGCGACCTGATGCCGGAGCGCTTTGGTCGCCAGCGCAGATATGCATTGGGCAAGACCAGCGGAAAGGCCAACATTGAGAATAACCTGCAGCAGTTGGGTATTCAACTGCCCGATCCCGATCTGAAAAAAGTGACTCAACGGATCATTGAATTAGGTGACCGTAAAGAGATGGTCACCCAGGCGGATCTGCCTTACATTATTTCCGATGTGCTGGACAGCAATTCAATCAAGGAGAAGGTGCGGATCGATAATTATGTGCTGTCCCATACCAAAAGTTTCAAACCCTCGGTGAATCTCCGGATATCCATAAGCGGAGACTTATACGAAGCGATCTCGGAGGGAGACGGGCAGTATGATGCCTTCATGAATTCCCTGAAAAAGATTTATCGCAAGATTAAAAGAGAATTGCCCCAGTTGGTGGACTATGCCGTGCGTATCCCGCCCGGCGGTAAAAGTGATGCACTTTGTGAGACCATCATTACCTGGAGCCATCATAACCGCGAGTTTAAAACGCGAGGACTGGATAGCGACCAAACTGTAGCGGCTATCAAAGCCACTCAAAAAATGCTGAACTTAATTTAACCGGCATGATGTAAAAGCCGACCTGATCACTATAATTTTATTTGCATGGCATCCAAGCATATTTTAGTCGTCCCGGGAGACGGCATTGGCCAGGAAGTAACCACTGTAGGCAAGCGTGTTTTGGAACGTATCGCCGAGAAATTCGGACATCAGTTTTCTTTTGACGAGGCGCTTATCGGACATGTCGCCATAGAAGCCACCGGGGAAGCATTACCGGCAGAAACACTGGAAAAAATGCGTGCCGCAGATGCAGTGCTGTTCGGAGCAGTAGGGCATCCCAAGTACGATAATGATCCCGGCGCCAAAGTGCGGCCCGAACAAGGATTGCTTAAAATGCGTAAGGAGTTGGGGCTTTATGCCAACCTTCGACCCATCAAATTATTTGATGAGCTCCTGGAGGCTTCCAGCATCAAAGCGGATATCCTCAAGGGTGCCGATATTCTGTTTTTCCGCGAATTGACCGGAGACATTTATTTTGGAGAAAAGGGCCGCAAGGACGATGGCAACACGGCCTATGATATTGCCCAGTATAGCCGTGGGGAAGTGGAACGGATTGCCCGGAAGGCTTTTGAAGCAGCCCGGACCCGGCGGAAGAAACTTTGCTCGGTAGACAAGGCCAACGTGATAGAAACCTCCCGGTTGTGGCGTGAAGTGATTCAGCAGATGGCTCCCTCCTACCCTGATGTGGAGGTGGAACACCAGTTTGTCGATGCCACCGCGATGTTGCTCATTAAAGATCCGCGGCGTTTTGATGTGGTGGTGACGGCCAACCTCTTCGGAGACATCCTGACCGATGAAGCCTCCCAAATCGCCGGATCTATGGGAATGTTGGCCTCCGCATCCATTGGAGACGGCACGGGCGTCTACGAGCCGATCCATGGATCTGCCCATGATATTACAGGCAAAGGATTGGCTAACCCGCTGGCCTCCGTGCTGTCCGCTGCCTTGCTACTGGATATTTCCTTTGGGATGAAAGTCGAGTCTGAGGCCGTCATTCGTGCGGTCGATCAGGTCCTCAAAGCAGGCTACCGGACCGGGGATATTGCGGACCGCAAGACGCCCTCTGAAAAGATCCTGGGGACTCACGCCATGGGCGAACAGGTGCTTGCTTTGATCTGAGACTCGTAGAAATTAATTTGAAGGTACCCCAACAGATTAGTTGCATGAATATCCATGTAACTGCACCTCATCTTTATATTGGTTTGGTCAGTATAAGACGTAAAAAGACCTCGCAAAGGAGTTTCGGGTTCACGCATGGAGTGACCGTAAGACTTCTAACTCTTCGGAGTAGTAAGCAAGTTGCTGTGAACTACGAAGCCGAACAATCTGCCACCGGGATGTCATAAGCCGACACCGTTGCATTGAATTTACCCCCTGCCAGGCTGGCCTTTATTGAGGTAAATTTGGCTGCAAAATTCCCGCTTTTGCCTTTGGACCCACCTACGCTTCCGGGAAATTGTTTTTGATCGAATGTGGAAAAGTGACCCGGTATAGGTCTGCTGAGAATCCAGGAACTACTTGCGCCGCCCGGGTGAGTTCTTGCCACTCTCAATCTCAGGGAAATTGCTTATCTTCCCGGTAGTTGGAAAATACCCTGTCTTAAACCCTGACTTATGACCATGATCTTACGTCTTATTTTGTTTGTGGCCGCAGGGTTGTTTCTCCCCCGAATGCTGTCAGCGCAACAGGTAATTGCCTTGCATGTGGACGATGCCATTACCCCTGTCACGGCTTCCTATATTCAACGGGGTATTGAAACCGCCTCTGAATCCCACGCGAGTTGTTTGCTGATCCATCTCAATACGCCCGGAGGTCTGCTTACTTCAACACGCAAGATTGTAGGGGATATTCTGGAATCGCCGATACCCGTTATCGTCTACGTATCGCCGAGTGGATCCCGGGCGGGCTCCGCCGGGGTATTTATTACCCTGGCCGCGCATATTGCCGCCATGGCCCCCGGAACCAAC
>Ga0164242_10007992_pt1 | contig 11521 bp, 7 predicted proteins | sample OricomgcompostMG_FD_108783 | JGI IMG/M metagenome (GOLD analysis project Ga0164242, IMG submission 108783) | Miracle-Growth compost microbial communities from Emeryville, California, USA - Original compost - Miracle growth compost (MG) ...
CACCGATGCGGTTGTCTGTGAACCCGGTGTTGGTGATCAGTGTCAGCGCCACCTGGGTCGAGATGCCGGGGCCGCCTGATGTCATCAGGTAGACCTGGTCGAAAATCTTGAGGCTTGCGATGATCTGCAGCAAGATAACGAGCGTTGTCGTGCGTCCAAGCATCGGAATCGTGATGAAGCGGATCTGCTCCCAATTCGTCGCGCCGTCGACGGCCGCAGCTTCGTACAGGTCTCGTGGGATCTCCTGCAGTCCGGCAAGGTAGAGCACGAAGTTGAAGCCGAGGGTCCACCACACGGTGGCGATCGCAACTCCGATCATCGCGGTGTCCGGGCTGGCAAGCACCCCAGGACCGGGTGCGATGCCCAACAGGGTCTCAACGCTCGCCCAGAGTCCGGAACCCGGTGTGAAGATGAACAGCCAGATCAACGAGATCGTTGCCGATGGCAGGATGAACGGAAGAAAGAACGCGAGCCGGAAGAACCACTGGCCGCGCCGGATCCGGTTGGTGAGCACGGCAAGAACGAAGGCCAGGATCACCAACGGTGGCGTTGTGTAAATCGTGAACTGAAGCGTGTGCCACATTGCGCTCCAGAAATCGGCGCGCCCGAGCATCTCGGCATAGTTCGCGAATCCGGCGAACGACCCGAGTCCCGTGCGCACGGTCGACGTGTTGAAGAAGCTCGAGATGAGCATCCAGATCGTCGGACCGAGCAGGAATGCCAGGTAGAAGATACCGAATGGCGCCAGGAACAGCCATGCGCCACGACTGTTCGCCCGTGCGTATTGCGACTGGCGTCTGACGGCGGTTTGCCTGGGAATCGCGGGAGCGGGACGAGATACTGCTTCAGCGGCGGTCACGTCGTTGTACCTCCAGATCGAGATGGATGCGAATCAAAGCGGGCTCGGAGTGTTCAGATAGACCTGAAGTTGGTTTTTGATCGCCGACATCGCGCCCTGCGGTGTGATCGCCAGCTGCTGGGCGAGCCCGAGTTGCGCGCCGACAGTGTTCTCAAACGTTGAGCCGGAGCCGCCGTACCACGCCGGCGCGTCGTAGACCGCGACCTTTGCCGCTGACGCGTAATCCGCTTGCGGCTCGAGCTTCTTGTACGCTGCACTGTCGAGGGTCGGCAGATATGCCGGGACGTGTCCGCCCTTCGCCCAGGTCAGGGATTGGTCGAGCATCGATTTGATGAACCCCATTGCCTGTTTGCGCTGCTCGGGTGAGCGGTCCTTCCGCGGAAGGACGAACGTGTGAGAGTCCGCCTGCGCCGCCGGCTTGTCATACAAGGTGGGAACGGGCACCATGCCGAACTTGAGTCCCTTGATCGATTGGGCGGTGGTGATCTCCCACTCGCCCTCAAGGTAGAAGCCGGCTTTTCCAGTGAACATCTGCGTCTGCGCTCCCGCATAGTCCAGGCCCTTGTTGAGCCAACCCTTTTTCACCCACTCCTGCATGCGGCTGACCACCGTGTTGAACGCGTCTTCGTCGACGGTGAGTTTGCTTCCGTTGTCTGAGATGAACGGTGCCACACCGTTGATCTGGTGGTACAGGGTGGTGAACACGCGCCAGGGCGTCGCCGTCTCGCTCACGTTCGCAACCGTGATCGCCGCGCCACCCGTCACCTTGCTCACCGCTGCGAGCGCAGATTCGAATGCGTCCATTCCGTCGAGGGAGACGAGTTTGCCGTTCCCGCCGATCAGCCCTGCCTTCTTGCAGACGTCTTCGTTGAAGAACATGACAAGCGGATGCGTGTCGAGCGGAATCGCGATGTTCTTTCCGTCGGTCTTCTGCGCGGCCCAGGACTTCGCATTGAAATCGTTGCTCGACAGTCCGACAGATGCAAGATCCGCCTCTGTGATCGGTTCGAGTATGTTGCCGTCGAAGAGTGGTTTCGCCCTCGTCAAGTGCGAGATCGCGACATCCGGCGGTTTGTTTCCTACAGTCGCGAGCGTGAGTTTGGAATAGTACGGATTGCCCCAGGCGAAGACGGTGGCCTGCAGCGACCCTGACCCGCCGTGCGTCTTCTCGTAGCCGGCTTCCATGGTCTGCATACGACTGCCGTCACCTCCGCCGAAGAGGTTCCAGAAGATGAGCTGCTCAGGATTGAGCGGCGCGCCGACCAGCCCTGCTGCAAGAGGGCTGGTGCACCCTGCCAGCGCCAACGTTCCAGCCGCGGCGAGCCCGCCGGTCAGAAAACCGCGCCTCGTCAGCGCGGACGCTCTGTTCGCCGCCATATTCGACCTCCTCGTCGTCCCGGTATTCGCCGGGCTTTCTGCACCAGTGCACGAACCCGCGCATCCATTACAACGATGTAGCAAGCCGTTAAGCAGAAGTAAAGCGTGCCGATCTGGCCCTGTCAATACCGACTTCGAATCCAGCCTGGGCTGAGTAGGCCACCCCCGTTGGGGCGACACGCGTGCTGACCTGCTGGTCTCATCGACGGGGCCAGAGGTTCGCGTGAGGCATACGGCAGATGCAGCAACGACCATGATCCCGACCTCGGTGAATCGCGAAGCGAGTATGCTCTGCACAACGCTGACTGGATCGTCCGGAGGGGATAGTGCGCGCAACGGTCAAGGACGTCGCCGCTCGCGCCGGCGTATCGCCGAAGACCGTCTCAAACGTGATCAACGGCAAGGTGTTCGTCAAAGCGGAAACACGCGAGCGCGTCGAGTCAGCACTGGCCGATCTCGAATACGTTCCCAATCTGAGCGCGCGCGGGCTGCGCAACGGCAGGTCTGGGGTGATCGCGCTCGCGCTTCCCGACCTGGCCACCGCATACTCGGCCGAGATGGCGCATTTCTTCGTCGAATCGGCTCATGCCCGCGGTTGGGTCGTGCAGATTGAAGAGACCGCGTTCCGGCCCCGCCGCGAGGACGAGCTGATGTCGCAAGCCCGCGCGAACCTGATCGACGGACTCATTTTGAATCCGATCATCCTCGCCGACAGTGCTGTCGCCCGCAGCAGTGCGTTGCCACCCGTCGTACTCATCGGCGAAGTCGAACAGACCGTGACAGACCAGGTTTGGCTGGACCCGATCGCCGCCGCCAGCGACATGACCGAATACCTGATCGGCCGTGGCGCTAGGCGCATCGCGATCGTCGGCGCCCCAGCAAAGCTGAACACCGCAACTGCGCGGCTGCGGACCGTCGGCTATCGAGCGGCACTCGACGCGGCTGGTATCCCCCGCGACAGCCGCCTCGAAATCAGTTGCGCGTCATGGACACCGCGTTGCGGGGCCGAGTCTGTCGCCTCGTTTCTCGCGCAGCAAGACGAGCTGCCTGACGCGTTCTTCTGCTTCACGGATTCGCTGGCCATCGGAGCCCTCAGCACACTCTCGGCCGCAGGCATCCGAACGCCGGCCGACACCATGGTCGCCGGGTTCGACAATGTGGCAGATGGCGAGTTCGCATCGCCGCCGCTGACCACGGTCGCCTTCGACAAACGCGCATACGCGGATGCTGCGCTCGACCTGCTGACGGCGCGGATCGCCGACAGGTCTCATCCGCCTGCGCTCGTGACGATTCCGCACCGCCTCATGCTCCGGGCAAGCACCGGAGAACCGAGCTCGTGAACGGCGCCGCTGGTGGGGCGACGCGATGCAATTTCCACTTGCGCAGCGATTACAACGATGTAATGATCGTGTCAGCACACACGAGCTTCACGCGTGAGCTGCAGACGTCTTTTCGCATCACTCGACAAGGAGACCCATGTCCACCGCCACTGTCACAATCGACCGAGACTTCACGATCGGGCCGGTCCCGCGGCGGATCTTCGGATCCTTCGTCGAGCATATGGGGCGGTGCGTGTACACCGGCATATACGAGCCAGGCCATGAGACTGCCGATGAGAACGGCTTCCGCGGCGACGTGCTCGAACTCGTCGGCGAGCTCGGCGCGACCGTGATTCGCTACCCTGGCGGCAACTTCGTATCAGGCTATAACTGGGAAGACGGCATCGGGCCGGTAAGCGAACGTCCTCGCCGCCTCGACGGCGCCTGGCATACGGTTGAGACCAACGCATTCGGCCTGCACGAGTTTGCTGCATGGTCGAAGAAGGCCGGCACCGAGATCATGGAGGCCATCAACCTCGGCACACGCGGTGTCGACGCCGCCAGGGAGATCGTCGAGTACGCCAACCACCCTGGTGGAACCTACTTGAGCGACCTACGAAAGAAGAACGGGTCGGCAGAACCCTTCGACATCAAGCTCTGGTGCCTGGGTAACGAGCTGGACGGGCCATGGCAGATCGGGCACAAAACAGCCGACGAATACGGCCGGCTCGCGCAGGAAGCGGCCAAGGCGATGCGTTTCGTCGACCCGTCGATCGAACTCGTTGCGTGCGGAAGCTCAGGCAGCAAGATGCCGACGTTCGGCGCGTGGGAGCAGACGGTGCTCGGCCACGCGTACGACGAGGTCGACTACGTGTCGCTGCACGCGTACTACCAGGAGCACGACGGCGACGCCAAGAGCTTCCTCGCCTCGGCGATCGACATGGACTTCTTCATCGACTCGGTCATCTCGACAGCGGACGCCGTGCGTGCACGAGGCAAGCACTCGAAGTACATCGACCTGTCGTTCGACGAGTGGAACGTCTGGTACCAGCGCGGACTCCAGACCGAAGACCAGCTGGACAAGATCACCGCCTCTGGCGTGTGGCGCGAGCATCCGCGTCTGATCGAGGATGCATACAACGTGACCGATGCCGTCGTGGTCGGCACCCTGCTGAACTCGCTGCTGAGACACGGCGACCGTGTGAAGATCGCCAATCAGGCACAGCTCGTGAATGTGATTGCACCGATCAGAAGTGAAGAGAATGGACCGGCCTGGCGCCAGTCCATCTTTTGGCCGTTCGCCAGGATGGCCGAGCTTGCCAATGGGCAGATTCTGCGAACGGCTGTGACGAGCGACAAGTACGCATCGGAACAGTTCGGTGATGCCGACCTGGTCGATGTCAGCGCAACCTGGGACCAAGAGCAGGGTCGTGTTGCACTCTTCCTGGCCAATCGCGGTCTGGAAGACGACGCATCCGTCGACGTTGTGCTGCGCGGCTTGACCGCTGGTCGTGTTACGCGCGCCGAGGTGCTTCGCGTTCCAGATGGGGCCGATCGCTTTGCCGCAAACACGCTCGAGACGGGCGAACAGGTCGGGCTGCAGCATTTCGATGGAGTGCACGCCGAGGGCGGCTCGGTTCGCCTCACGCTGCCGGCACTCTCGTGGGCAGTCGTCGAGCTTGAGGTGGCGCGGGCCTGACCGCTCTGCCGCGGCTCCTGCGGTTTCCGCAGGAGCGAATGCCATAGAAAAATCCCGTTTCAGCGATTGTGACCACTTGTAGCGGTCACAATCGCTGAAACGGGATTGGAACGAGGGCCGGTCTGTCAGCTGCCGCTGCAACCGTCGCCGAGCGTGCGGCTACTGCTTCGTGCTGACGGTCGCTTTCGCGTTCGACTCGTATGACGTGTTGGTCGACTCGAAGAAGTTGACCAGCTCGAGTGTGTCGTTCGCCGTCGCCATCCACTTCGCCGGGTTCGACACTTTGTACTCGGCCTCGAAGCCCAGCTCCTCCAGTCGACGGTCGGCGAGGTACTTCACGTACTGGTTGATGTAGTTGGCGTTCAAACCCAGGATGCCGCCAGGCAACAGGTCGTTGTTGTAGTGCTCCTCCATGTCCACGGCATCCAGGATCATCTGCTTGATCTCCGCCGCGAACTCCGGCGTCTGCAGGTCGGGGTTCTCTTCGAGGACCGTCAGAATCAGGTTGATGCCGAACTTGAGGTGTAGCGACTCATCGCGAACGACCCAGTCCATCAGAGAGCCGAAGTTGCGCAGCAGGTTCCGCTGACGAAACGAAAGCGCAACCATGAAGCCGGAGTAGAACCAGATGCCCTCGAGAATCACGTTGTACGCAACGAGGTTGCGCACGAAGTCCTGTTTGCCCTCCGTGGTGGTGATGTCGAGGGTCTCTTCTGTCATCCGCCTGATGTAGCTGACCTCGAACTCTTCTTTGCGTGCCATCGACGGAATGTCGACGTGGGCGTTGTATGCCTCGTCGCGGTTGATCGGGAACGTCTCGAGCACGTACTCGAACGACATGCAGTGGTTGGCCTCTTCCCACATCTGCTTGGCCAGATAGAGGTGCGCCTCTGCCGCGTTCAGGTACGGATACACGCCGAAGGCTAGCGCCTTGTTCACGAGCAGCTCGTTTGGGTTGAAGTAGCTCATGAGGAACGTCACTGCGTGCCGTTCCTCGTCCGTCATCTTCTTGAAGTCAGCGATGTCTTCGCCCAACTGAATCTCGTTGGGGAACCACGTGTTCGCCACGGCCTGGTCGTACAGATCCATAGCCCACTTGTATGTGACGGGCTTCAGCAGGAGCCCTTCCTTGATGCCTGTTCCCAGGATTCCCATGATGCTTCTCTTTCTGACTTCTCGATTGTTCTGACGTTCAGCTGGCTACTGGCATGAATCGCACTGGAGGTCGTCCATCGGGTCAACCGGAACCACGTAGTCGTACTCATCCATTGCTACTTATCACCCCCAGTGACGCCGCCGAAGCCGAAGCCGCGCCGCGCAGGAGCCGCACCGGCGCCAACCGGTTCGCCCTTGCCTGCAACGCCGGATGCCGCGCCGAATCCCTTGCGGGCTCCGCCGCCGATCTCTTCGGCCTTGTTCACCTTTACGCTGGTCTGTTCGGCCTGGTGCCGCGGCTTCATGTGCAGGTAGTAGGTCGTCTTCACGCCGCGTTCCCATGCGCCGTAGTAGATCTCCATCATGTCGCCGAGATCGCGGGTTTCGAGGTACATGTTGCGGCTGATCGCCTGATCGATCCACTTCTGAGCGCGCGCCGCCACCTCGAGGAACGCGTACGGCGACAGCTGGAAGCTCGTCTTGTACGTCGCCTTGATCGAATCGGGAATCTCTGCGATGTTCTGGATGTCGCCCTGGCTGCGCAGGATCGACTCGCGCACTGTGCTCCAGATGCCGAGCTTCTGCAGGTCACGAACCAGGTTGCGGTTCACCTCGAGGAATTTGCCAGACGACGTAGAACGGCTGAAGATCTGCGAGAACTGCGGGTCGAACCCTGGCGTTGTTCCCGCGACAAGACCAATGGATGCCGTCGGTGCGATGGCCATGAGCGTCGCGTTGCGCACGCCGCCCTTGACCCGCTCGCGCAGAGCATCCCAGTCGAGCCTGGTCTTCCTGTTGACCTTGATCGGAATGCCACGGTCGGCCTCTGTGAGCGCGATCGAGTCGAACGGCACCATCCCCTGCGACCAACGGGAGCCCTCGAAGTTCGGGTATGCGCCACGTTCGGCCGCCAGGTCGACACTTTCGGAGATCGCGGCATACGAGACGTGCTCCATGATCTCGTCGATCAGGTCGTATGCCTCTTCTGACTCGTAGCTGAGCCCAAGCTTCTCGACGATGTCGGTGAAGCCCATCACGCCGAGCCCGACGGCACGGTTCTGCTTGTTGGAGAAGTCGGCCTCGTCGACGCTCGAGAGGGTGATGTCGAGCAGGTTGTCGAGCTGGCGGACGGCCAGCCGTGCGCTCTCCTCGAGCTGCTTCCAGTTGAACGTGCCGACGCCGTTCTCGTTGACGACCAGGTGCCGTGACAGGTTGATCGATGCCAGGTTGCAGACGGCGACATTGTCGCGGTCCTGGGGCAGGCAGATCTCGGTGCACAGGTTGGAGAGGTGGATGGTTCCCGTGTTGTTGTTGAGCGCACGGTTGTTGATGGTGTCCTTCCAGGTCAGCCACGGGTGACTGGTGGTCTGCAGGCTCATCAGAATCTCTTTGAACTGCTCCCTGGCGCCCATCTTCTTGAACATGCGCAGCCGGCCGGCCTCCGCCTCTTCGACGTAGTGCGCGTACCGCTCACTGAACGCCTTGCCGTACAGCTCATTGAGGTCTTGAACCTCGAGCGGGTCGAACAGGTACCACGGCTCGTCGTTCTGCACCCGCTTCATGAACTCGTCGCTGATCCAGACGGCGGTGTTCGCTGTGCGGGTGCGGCGGTATGGGTCACCCGAGTTCTGGCGAAGGTCGATGAACTCGGGGAAGTCCAGGTGCCAGTTCTCCATGTAGAAGCACAGGGCGCCGAACTTCTTGCCGCCGCGGCTGACGGCCCGAAGCACGGAGTCGATCGTGTGCATGAATGGGATCGGCCCTGTGGATGTGGTGTTGTTCGAACGGATCGGCGAACCCTGCGAGCGCAGCTTCGTCACGGACAGTCCGATACCGCCTGTCCCCTTGGTCAGCCACATGACGTCGCGGACGCTCTTGGCGATGTGCTCGATGTCGTCGTGCATCTCCATGACGAAGCAGTTCGAGAGTTGTGGGAACTTCGTGCCTGCGTTCACCAGCGTCGAACCGGCGGCGAGGTAGTCCAGCCGGGACATCTTGTCATAGAACTGGATGGCAACGGATGTCGGGTCGGCCTCGTTGAGCGAGAGCCCCATGGCGATGCGCATCCAGAAGAACTGCGGGACCTCAAGCGGTTCGTTGTTGCGAGCTTTGATGCCATAGCGGTTGTTCAGGGTGACGACACCGATGTACTTGAGCAACTCGTCGTGTGCAGGATCCAGCGTCTCTGCCAGCCGGTCGAGGTCGAAGAGTGTTGTGAAGCGTGGCTCGAGCAGTTCCTCGTCGACGCCGCGCTGGATGTAGCCGCGGAAACCCTCTTTGTGCAGTTTCTTGAGCTCCGCGGCATCCGTGTAGTCGCCGAGCACACGCTTGTAGATGGTTTTCAGCAGCAGGCGTGCGGCCACGGTGTCGAACGCAGGGTCATCCTTGACGTTCTGCAGTGCGACCTGAATCACCGCTTCATCGAGCTGCTGAGTCGTGATCCCATCGAACAGGGTCAACTCGAGTTCGCTCGCGATCTGCGTTACCCAGGTGATCGACTCATCGAGGCCGGTCGCCGCATTCTCGATCGCCAGATTGATCTTGTTCGCGTCATACGGCTCGCGTTCGCCGTTGCGCTTGACGACGGTAATTGCCACTGTCTCTCCCTCGTTCCCCACAGCCCGTCCCGGGTGCGGAATCTGCCTTGCAGACGACCGAAGTCGTCACTCCCCTTTTTCCGCAGCTGGCCGCCGCCTGACGGAGCATCTTCGCGAAAATTTCGTGCACTTCACCGGAAATCCGCGGATGTTCACCCCGAGCGCCTAACCAATGTCTGACCACTATATAGCGGGTCCATCGACCAGCGGTAACCCTAGATGTAGTGGGCGTGTCATCCACAGATGTGCATAACTTCGCCGACTTATCCACACGATACCGGCACCGACTGACAGGCAATCCGACCACTAGACTTGGTACCTTGTGAGCACATATTCGAGCCTTCTGAAGACCTCAGGCGTCGCTCGAATCATCGCGGCTCAATTGACCGCCAGATTCCCCTCAGGGATGCTCTCGCTCGCGATCCTGCTGCACATCGAGCATGTGCATCACTCGTATGGAGCTGCAGGGCTCGTCCTCGCTGCCGCGAGCGTCGGACAGGCGATCGCAGGGCCGCTGACGAGCAGGCTGATGGGAGTGATCGGCATGCGGATCGTGCTCTCGGTGACGCTCGTCGCGTGCGCGGCATCCATCACGGTCATCGCGCTGTTCCCGATGCCGATCATGATCACGATGATCGTGGCGTTCATCGCCGGCCTCAGCACACCGCCGATCCAGCCGGCGGTTCGAACCATCTACCCCAAGATGGTGAACTCGACCCAACTGACGCCGCTGTTCTCGCTCGATGCATCCGCTCAGGAGCTCATCTGGATCGCCGGCCCCGTCGTGATCACGTTCGTGGCCATCCAGATCTCCACCACGATCGGTCTGCTGTTGTGCTCCACGATCATGGTGCTCGGCGGCATCTGGTTCATTGTTCTGCCAGAAGTGGGCCGGGTGCGCATTCCGCGCTCTCGGCGCAAGTTCGGTGTGGTGCTGACCAGGCCGACCGTGCTCCTTGCAACAATTGTCGGATTCCTGCTCGTCGGCTCGTGCGCCGCGGTCGAAGCAGGAGTTGTCGCAAATTTCGGCGAGGATGGCCCAGAGGCCGGCATCGTGCTCGCCATCTGGTCGCTTGGATCTCTGGCTGGAGGCCTGTCGTTCGGCCATCTGCCGATCGGACCGTGGGCACTGGCCAGGCGCATGCTGATCGTCTTCGTCGGTGTCGCCTTGGCGGCGATGTTCATGAATTTCTGGTGGCTGGCCATCACCCTGATCATCGCTGGCGCCGGGATCGCCCCGGCGCTTGCGGTGATCTTCTCGATCGTGTCATCGAGCGTGAAGTTCAGCGACACCGCTGAAGCGTATGGCTGGGTCGGCACAGGTCAGCTGATCGGTGCGGCCATCGGAAGCGCCGTCGCAGGGTTCCTGATCGACAGTAACGGTGCAGTCGGTGCATTCTGGGTCGCCGGGGCGCTCGCGCTCGTCGGCTTCATCGTTCCGACGCTCGGACGCAGATGGCATCCCGACCTGCGTGGCCGCGACTCAGGACCGATGCCGGACACCGAGCCCATCTCGTTGCCGACAAGCTGAGCGCGACGCTCGTGCACCCGCGAGTCGTGCAAAACCGCGGCATCCGCACGCGAGTCGTGCAAAACCGCGGCAAAGCAACACGAGTAGTCCATTAATGCACCACTCGAGGCTGACGGGGCGCCCAAAAAACGGGTCGTCGGTGTGAGGTGCCGTGGTGCTACGCTCCACGGCATGCATTTCGTGACGATCCCAGGGGCTGGGGGCGCTGGATATGCGTGGAATCTCGTCGCCGAGCACCTGAGAGCGTCGGGGCACACGGCAGTGACGCCCGATCTACCGACCGGGGAACATCGCGGTCTCAGTCATTACGCCGACGCGATAGCGGATGCTGCCGGTGACGCGAGCGAAGTCGCCCTCGTGGCACACTCGCTTGGCGGATTCACCGCGGCGGTGGCCACGCAGCGAATACCGGTCACGCGGCTGGTGTTTCTCAACGGCATGATCCCGGTCCCCGGCGAAACTGCTGGTCAGTGGTGGGACGCCGTCGGGTTCGCCGAGGCGCGCGCCAAAGCCGACCGCGAGGCGGGCCGCGACCCGGACGCGGAGCTCGATATGAGCGCCGTCTTCTTTCACGACGTTCCCAACGACCGACGGGCCGCGATCGAGGGCATCCAGCTGGCACCGGACGCCGAAGAGGCGTTCACCGAACCGGCGGACTTCACCGCATGGCCGCGTGTCCCGATCCGTGTGCTCATCGGACGAGAAGACCGCTTCTTCCCCGCGGAGTTTCAGAGGAGGATCGCGCTCGATCGCCTTCCGGCCGGCACCGAGATCGTCGAGGTCAGCGGCGGCCACATGGCAGCGCTAGCCGCGCCGGACGAGGTGGCCGCAGCCATCCTCGCCGGCTGAGTCGAACGCCGGCATCTCGCCGCGCTACCAGCGTCCGTGGATCGCGGCCCTGAAATTGCGGTCGTAGATGTCGCGAACCACCCGCGAGAAGTCGTCACCGAGCGCATCCACGGAGCCGGCCGCGGCATTTGCGCG
>Ga0164242_10007993_pt1 | contig 11520 bp, 14 predicted proteins | sample OricomgcompostMG_FD_108783 | JGI IMG/M metagenome (GOLD analysis project Ga0164242, IMG submission 108783) | Miracle-Growth compost microbial communities from Emeryville, California, USA - Original compost - Miracle growth compost (MG) ...
CGCGGCTCGCCGAGCCGGGTGACCTGCCACGCCTTCATCGGCGACCCGTCACGAGAGCCGCTCGACGATCATCGCCATGCCCTGACCACCGCCGACGCACATCGTCTCGAGGCCGAACTGCTTGTCGTGGAACTGCAGGGAGTTGATGAGCGTGCTGGTGATGCGAGCGCCCGTCATGCCGAACGGGTGGCCGATCGCGATGGCGCCGCCGTTGACGTTGAGCTTGTCCATGTCGATGCCGAGCTCGCGGGCGGAGCCGAGCACCTGCGAGGCGAAGGCCTCGTTGATCTCGACGAGGTCGATGTCGTCGATCGTCATGCCGGCATGGACGAGCGCCTGCTTCGTCGCCTCCACCGGGCCGAGCCCCATGATCTCGGGCGACAGGGCCGAGACGCCGGTCGAGACGATGCGGGCCAGGGGAGTGAGGCCCAGCTGCTTCGCCTTGGCGTCGCTCATGATCACGACCGCCGCGGCGCCGTCGTTCAGCGGGCAGCAGTTGCCGGCGGTGACGGTGCCGTCGGGGCGGAACACCGGCTTCAGCTGCGAGACCGCCTCGATCGTGACGCCGGCGCGCGGGCCGTCGTCGGTGCTGACGACCGTGCCGTCCGGGAGGGTCACCGGCGTGATGTCGCGGGCCCAGAAGCCGTTGGCGATGGCCTGCTCGGCGAGGTTCTGGCTGCGGACGCCGAACTCGTCCTGGTCGGCACGGCTGACGCCCTTGAGCTGGGCGACGTTCTCGGCCGTCTGACCCATGGCGATGTAGAGGTCGGGCAGATCGGGCCGCGGGTCGGACCACGTGGGCGCGCCGGCCTCCGATCGCTTCGCCGTGCGGGCGCGGGCGTCGTTCGCCAGCGGATTCTCGGTGCCGCCGATGTCGGCGAAGCCGTTGCCGTACCGGCTCACGGCCTCGACGCCGGCGGAGAGGAAGGCATCGCCCTCGCCGGCCTTGATGGCGTGGAACGCCATCCGGGTGGTCTGCAGGCTCGAGGAGCAGTACCGGTTGACCGTCGTGCCGGGCAGGTAGTCCATGCCCGCGAGCACGGCCACCGCACGGGCCATGTTGTGTCCGGCTTCGCCGGCCGGCTGACCGCAGCCGAGCATGAGGTCCTGGATGTCGTGCGGGTCGAGCTCCGGCACCTTCGCCAGCGCCGCCTGAACCATGGCCACGGTCAGGTCGTCCGGGCGCATCGACACCAGCGAGCCCTTGTTCGCGCGGCCGATCGGCGAGCGAGCGGTGGCGACGATCACGGCTTCAGGCATGGGGATTCTCTCCTCTTCTAAGCAAGCGCTTACCCCGCGGAGCCTTCCAGCGGGCGGCTCAGGTGTCAACGCATCTTCGACTTTCTTCGGAAATTTCGAATTTTCATTGACACGACGGCTCGCGCCTCGTCAGGGTGCTGTCGTCTGAAGGAGAGCCCATGACGAGCGACGACCCGACCCTCGACGAGCTGCTGGCGAACCTGCGGGGCATCCAGCTGTACATGGTCCGCATGGAGATGGCCGAGCCGGTGGACGACCCGCTGCCGGTGCTGCTGCCTCATCTGCGCGATCACATCCTGTGGCTTCGTGACCAGGAGCGCGGCGGTGTGCTCTTCCTCTCCGGGGCCAACCGCGACGAGGTGGGATGGGACGGCAGCGGCGTCGCCATCCTGCGCGCCGGGTCGCGCGCCGAGGCCATCGCGATCGCCGAGACCGAGCCGTTCCACCGGGCCGGCGTGCGCACCAACACCGTCCACGGCTGGAGCCTCAACGAGGGCAACCTGCAGGTGTCGCTGCGGCTCTTCGACGACGCGTTCGCGATCTCATGAGCGCCTCGCACGAGACCGCCGTCGGGCCGCCGCGGATCGAGGAGGTCTCCGCGGGGGTCTTCGCCTACATCCAGCCCGACGGCACCTGGTGGATCAACAACACGGGCTTTCTCGTGGGCAGGCGCGGGGTCGTCAGCGTCGACGCGTGCTCGACGGTGCGGCGCACCCGCGCCTACCTCGACGCCATCGCGACCGTGACGCCGGCGCCGGTGCGGACGCTCGTCAACACCCACCATCACGGCGACCATACCTTCGGCAACTTCCTCTTCGATGGCGCGACGATCGTCGGGCACGAAGGCACCCGCGACGCGTCCCTGGCGGCCGGGCAGCCGTTCTCCGCTCCGTTCTGGACCGACGTCGAGTGGGGCGACGTGCTCATCGAGCCGCCGTTCCTCACCTTCGCCGAGGGCGTCACCCTGTGGTCCGACGACCTGCGCGTCGAGGTGCGCTACGTCGGCATGCCCGCGCACACGACGAACGACTCGATCGTCTGGCTGCCCGACCGCGGCGTCCTCTTCTGCGGTGACCTGCTCTTCAACGGCGGGACGCCCTTTCTCCTGCAGGGGTCGGTCGCCGGCGCGATCCGCGTGCTCGAGGAGGTCGTGCGACCGCTCGAGGCGACGACCATCGTCCCGGGGCACGGTCCGGTCGCCGGACCGGAGACGATCGAGCGCGTGCTCGGCTATCTCCGGTTCGTCCAGGACGCCGCGCGTGCCGGCCGCTCGGCAGGGCTCACGCCACTGCAGACCGCCCTGGAGCTGGACCTGGGGCCGTATGCCGACCTGCTGGACGCCGAGCGGATCGTCGGCAACCTCCACCGCGCGTACGCCGAGCTGGACGGGTTCGAGCTCGGCACCGGCGTCGACCCGGCCGCGGCGCTCACCGACATGGTCGCCTACAACGGCGGCCGCCCGCTCAGCTGCTACGCCTGACCCGGGCGGGCGGGGCCAGGCTCGCGCTCGTCCTCCAGGACGGTGATGACCGAGCGGAGCCCGGCCAACAGCTGAGCGTGCTCGTCGGCGACGGCGTCCATCAGGCGCTGCACCGGCTCGAGCGCCGCGCGGGCCTTCTCCACGGCCTGCTCTCCCCGTGCCGTGAGCCGGGTCGGCCGCGACCGCCCGCTCGCTGCCGTCGCGGGGCGCGCCACGAGGCCGCGCCGCTGGAGGCCGCGTAGGACGTCGTTCATCGACTGCGCCGTCACGAACGTCCCTCGCGCGAGTTGAGCGTTCGTCTGGCCGGGGTTGCGGCTGAGCAGCTCCAGGCACGAGTACTGCGACACCGTGAGCCCGTGGGGTCGCAGGGCGGCGTCCATCGCCGTGTGGAGTGCCATCTGGGCCTGCTTCAGCACGTAGCCGAGGTTCTCGGAGAGCGGGCGGCTCGCTGACTCTTGCGCCATGTCAAGATCCTGACACATACTCCCGATATAAGGATCCTGATATGGAGGAGATCATGAACGTCACCGGTCCCAGCTTCATCGCCCTTCAGGTGGCCGACCTCGAGCGCGCCGCTGCGTTCTACGAGGAGCGCCTCGGCCTCTCGCGGGCGCCGGCCGCCCCGCCGCACGCCGTCGTCTTCGACACCTCGCCCATCCCGTTCGCCGTGCGGGAGCCGATGCCGGGGTTCGACCCCGCGGCCGCGCAGCCTCGTCCGGGTGCCGGCGTCGTGCTGTGGCTGGTGGTCGACGACGCCCAGAAGGCTCACGACGAGCTCGCCGCGGCCGGCGTGCCGATCGTCGCCCCGCCGGCGCCGAGCCCGTTCGGGCCGATGTTCACCTTCCGCGACCCCGACGGCTACGCCGTCACGCTCCACGGCCGCGCCTGAGGTCCGGCCTACCGCACCTTGATCGTGACGCGGACGGTCTGGCGGTTGAGGGCGTGGTAGGCGACGGTGCCGGTGGCGCCGACGAACTTCCCGGTGCCGCCGAGGATCGCGTAGGTGGTGTCGTCCTGGTTGCCGGTGGAGGCGGCGTAGACGATCTGGCCGCCGGCGAGGTTGACGGCGGCGATCTCGAGGATGTGCGGGCCGCCGCCAGGCACCTCGATGCCGGCGCCGTGGTAGGCGCGCAGCGCGCCCTGGTGGGCGGTGTAGCCGGTCTCGATCATGATCGGGTGGGTGCCGGCGTCCTCGTTGGAGATCTGCTTCATCTTCGAGAGCGCGATGTCGAAGCGGTAGGTGTGCGTCGTGGCCTGCTGGACCTGCGCGGTGGGAGCGGCGTCCGCCGGACGGGCGAGGACGGCAGCGGTCGCCACACCGCCCACGGCGAGGACGACGGCGGGCAGCAGCGCGGGGGTGATGGTGCGTCGCATGAGGGGCTCCTGACGGTTGGATGCGGCCCGGCTCTCGGGCCTGTCGCCGACGCTAGGAACGGTCGCCGGCCTGCCACATCGGCCCGCGACCGCAATCGTGGTCGGCCCGCGGATGGACCCCGGCTACTCCGCTGGGTGGACGCCAGGACGGCCGCGCGCTCCTAGCATCGGCGCTGTGAGACCCGACCGGTGGGACGTCGCGGCGGCCGTCGTCGCGGGGCTCGTCGCGCTCGTCGACCTGATCGCGCAGGCCGCGCAGCCGACGTGGGCGGTTGCGGTGACGGAGCTGCCCGCCGCGCTCGCGTTGCTGGCCCGCCGCCGCTACCCGCTGGGCGTCCTCGCCGTGGTGTCGGTGCTGCTGGGGCTCGAGACGGCGTTCGGGGTCTCGCCGAGCGACCCGATCGCGCCGCTGGTGACGCTCGTCGTGGCGACGTACACCGCTGGCGTCCACGTGCCGCTGTGGCGCTCGCTGCTGGCGCTGCCGATCTTCGCGTGCGGCCCGGCGATCGCGACGACGCAGCTGCGCGGCGCCACCGAGGTGCTCGGCAACCTGGCGCTCGGCGTCGTCATCGGAGTCGCGGCGTGGGCTGCCGGGATGGTCGTCCGCTCGCGCACCGAGCGCGCCGTGGCGCTGGCTCGCGAGGTCGACCGGCGCGACGCCGAGCACCTGGCCGCGGCGGCCCGCGAACGCGCCCGCATCGCCCGCGAGCTGCACGACGTCGTCGCGCACGCGCTGTCGGTGATGGTGGTGCAGGCGGGCGCCGCGGAGAGCGTGGTGCGGCAGTCGCCCGACCGCGCCGAGCAGGCGCTCGCTGCGGTGCAGACGACCGGGCGGCAGGCCATCACCGAGATGACCCGCATCGTCGGCCTGCTGCGCGACGACGGGCTCGAGCTCGGCCTCGCCCCGCTGCCCGGATTGGACGACCTCGACGAGCTCGTCGAGCAGTTCCGGGCCGCTGGGCTGCCGGTCTCGCTGGCCCAGGACGTCGACGGCTCCGTGCCGACGACGGTCGGGCTCACCGGCTACCGGGTCGTCCAGGAGGCGCTGACCAACGCGGTCAAGCACGGCGCCCGCAGCGACGTGAGCGTGCGGGTCAGCCGGGGGAGCGGCCGCCTCGCCATCGACGTCGTCGACGCCGGGACGCCACCCGCCCGCCCCGGCATCGGCCCCGGCGGCCACGGCCTGGCCGGCATGCGCGAGCGCGTCGAGCTCGTCGGCGGCAGCCTCTCGGCCGGCCGCGAGCCGGCGGGCTTCGCCATTCACGCCACCCTGCCGCTCGGCGAGGGCACGCCATGACGTCGGTGGTGATCGCCGACGACCAGGAGCTCGTCCGCAGCGGGTTCCGGATGATCCTCGAGGCGCGCGGCCTCGACGTGCTGGGCGAGGCCGCCGACGGCCGCGAGGCAGTCAGTCAGGTACGCGAGCTGCGGCCGGATGTCGTGCTCATGGACGTCCGCATGCCCGTCCTCGACGGCATCGCCGCCACGCGCGAGCTCGTGGCCGCCGGGGCGCCGACGCGCGTGCTCGTGCTGACGACGTACGACGAGGACGAAGTCGTCTACCGGGCGCTGGCCGCCGGGGCGAGCGGCTTCCTCCTCAAGGCCGCGCGGCCCGACCAGCTCGTCGACGGCGTGCTCGCCGTGGCCGCCGGCGACAGCCTCCTCGCGCCGGCCGTCACCCGCCGCCTCATCCAGCAGTACGTCGCCGGCCCGCCGCCCGGCGCCGGCGCGACCACCCACTTCGCCGCGCTCACGCCCCGCGAGCTCGAGGTGGTCAAGCTCATCGCCGGCGGCCACTCGAACCGCGACATCGCCGAGCGCTTCGTCGTCTCGGAGGCCACGGTGAAGACCCACGTCAACCGCATCCTCGCCAAGCTCGACGCCCACGACCGCGTCCAGATCGTCGTCCGCGCCTACGAGACCGGCCTCGTCCGCCCCGGTGCGGGATGATCGGGGTGTGACCACGATCTGGGGTGTCCACAACGACACGCTGTCCAGCGAGCTCGTCGACGAGGGGTTCATCAGCATCGGGTGGGACGAGCTCGGTGACCTGAACGCGATCGGCCCGACACGCGAGGCCCTGAAGGCCGCGCTGGCGGAGGCGTATCCGGAGCGGAAGCCGGGAGCGATCCCGGTGGAGGCCGGCATCCTGTACCGCTTCGCGCACGAGATGAAGCCCGGCGACATCGTGGTCGCGCCGTACAAGGCCGACAGCACGATCAACATCGGCGTGATCTCCGGCGGCTACCAGTACGCGGCCGACGCGCCGACGCATCGCAACCGCCGGAAGGTCGACTGGAAGCTCGTCGGCCTGCCCCGGACGACGTTCACCCAGCCGGCGCTCTACGAGATCGGCGCGTTCATCACCATCTTCAAGATCAGGAACCACGCCGAGGAGTTCCGTGCCGCGCTCGACGCCGGCACGCCCGAGACCGCCGCCGCAGCCGTCATCGCGAGCACCGACACCAACGCCCCGGACGCCAACGTCGACGAGCCGCGGGCGTCGCGCGTCAGCCGGCACACGCGCGACTTCGTGCTGGCGCGGCTGCAGCGGCCGTGGTTCAGCGACCAGGAGTTCGAGGAGTTCACCGCCGATCTGCTGCGCGCCCTCGGCTACCAGGCCCGGGTGACGCCGTACTCGCAGGACGGCGGCGTCGACGTCATCGCGCACCGCGACCCGCTCGGGGTCGAGCCGCCGCTGATCAAGGTGCAGTGCAAGCACCAGATCGGGACGATCGGCGCGCCCGAGGTGCAGCAGCTGGTCGGCACGCAGGCCGCCACGGAGCTCGGGCTCTTCGTCACGCTCGGCACCTACTCGAAGGACGCGCTGGCGATCGAGCGCACCCGGCAGGGGCTGCGGCTGATCAACGGCGAGGCGCTCGTCGACCTCGTGCTGCAGACCTACCCGCAGCTGCCGGCGCGGTGGCGCAGCCGGATCCCTCTGACGCCGTTGCTCGTCGTCGACGACTCCGCCGACGGCTGAAATCGGTTGGCTGGGGGCGTGCGGAGTGGTTCCGTACTCCCGATGACCAGCTGCCTGCACCTGACGAACCCGGCTCCGGAAGAGAGCCAGGGTTTCGAGTCGTATCTCCAGGTGCTTGCCTCCTAGTCGTCATCACGCCACGACGCCCTGCACCGGACGGTGCAGGGCGTTTTCGTTTCGGCACCGGACGGGCGGGCACTGACAGAAGGAAGGAACATGAAGAAGCTCTCCGAGCGGCTCTTCTCGTGGGCGAGCATCATCGACGACACCGCCGTCGACCAGGCGCTGACGTCGTCCACGATGCCGTTCATCTACCCGCACATCGCCCTCATGCCCGACGCCCACCTGGGCAAGGGCGCGACGGTCGGGTCGGTCATCCCCACGCAGGGGGCGATCATCCCGGCGGCGGTCGGCGTCGACATCGGCTGCGGCATGATCGCGGTCAAGACCCAGTTCACGGCCGCGGACTTCGCCGGCAGGAGCCTCGCGCCGTTGCGCGAGAGCATCGAGCGCGCGATCCCGCTCTCGGCCGGTCACGACAACAACAGGGTCGTGGCGACGGCGGAGCCCCGGGTCGCCGAGCTCGAGGCGCTCGCCGAGACGGCCCGCTTCGACCCGGCGCGGTATGCCAAGAAGTGGCGGCTGCAGCTGGGCTCGCTCGGCTCCGGCAACCACTTCATCGAGGTGTCGAAGGACGAGACGGACGCCGTCTGGCTCTTCCTGCACTCCGGCTCGCGCGGCATCGGCAACCGGATCGCCACCTACCACATCAAGGTCGCCCAGGACCTGACGAAGCGGTGGTGGATCGAGCTGCCCGACCGCGACCTCGCCTACCTCGTCGAGGGCACCGAGCAGTTCGACCGCTACATCGCCGAGCTGCGCTGGGCGCAGCACTTCGCGCTGCTCAACCGCGAGGAGATGATGGACCGCGTCATCCGGCAGGTCGGGGAGTTCCTGGGCGCCGACGTCGTGGAGGTGGAGCGGATCAACTGCCACCACAACTTCACCGAGAAGGAGCACCACTTCGGACGTGACGTGTGGGTGTCGCGCAAGGGAGCGATCCAGGCCGACACCGGTCGGCCCGGCCTCATCCCGGGCTCGATGGGCACCGCGTCGTACGTCGTCGAGGGGCTCGGCAACCCGCTGGCGCTGAACTCGTCGCCGCACGGCGCCGGGCGGTCGCACTCACGCAACGCCGCTCGGAGGCTCTTCACGCAGGATCAGCTGCGTGCGTCGATGGCCGGCATCGAGTTCCGCGACACGGACGCCTTCATCGACGAGATCCCGGCGGCGTACAAGCCGATCGACCAGGTGATGGACGACGCCGCGGACCTCGTGACGATCCGTCACACGCTGCGTCAGCTCGTCAACGTGAAGGGTGACTGACGAAGCGGCCGGCGGCGCGGTCCTTGACGACCGCGTCGCCGGCGAACACCTGGCCGTTCATGGCGATGTAGACGCCGACCGGGAAGTGCTGGACGGCCGCGACGGCGACGCCGAGGTTGAAGGGCGCGTCGCTGTCGCGCATGCTCGCGGGCCGCATCGCCCCGGTGAGCACGACGGTGCGGTCGCCGACGCCGGCGTCGATGAGCGCACGGGCGGTGACGGTCATGGTGTCGGTGCCGTGGGTGATGAGGACGCGGCTCTCGGGTGAGCGCTGGACGGCCGCGACGATGGCCGCGCGGTCGGCGTCGTCGAAGTCGAGGCTGTCCTTGGTGAGCACCGCCTCGATCTCGACCGGCACCGTCGAGCGGCCGATCGCGAGCAGGTCGCCGACCGCCGGCTCGTCCATCTCGAGCATGCCCTGCAGCGAGTAGACCTTGTCGATCGTCCCGCCCGTCGTCAGCACACGAACGGGCCCCGGCATGCGCCGAGTCTAGGCAGGGAGCTCGCGCAGGGCGGTGGGGCTGGGGTTGCTGGTGACGAGGGCCGAGGTCTCCCAGCTGAGGTCCTCGACGTCCTCCCACGGGATGTAGACGGTGTGCCGGTGCAGGAAGCCCACCGCCCAGCGCAGGACGGCGGGGCCCTGGGTGGGGTGGCGGTCGTAGCCCAGCAGAGACCCCGGCCGGCCGGCCCCCGCGATGACGCCGATGATGCGGTGCCGCTCGTCGACCCGGACGTCGAGCGCGTGGCCGAAGTCGTCGCCGAGGTGGCTGTGCACCTGGAGTGCGAGGAGCTGCCGCAGGGGATGGCGCCCGGGGCCGAGGTCGGCGCGCTCGAGCACGTCGAGCTTCGGGACGTTGAGGCGGACGTCGGTGCCGATGTCGTCGACGAGCTCGAGCGGGATGCGGTACGGGCGGTGACGGTCGGCCTGCTCGGCGCCCATGCGCTCCCAGAACCCCAGCATCCACCGCGTGGGGCGTCCGGCGAGACGAGGGAGCAAGGCAGGCGTCCCGGCGAGCAGAGCGGTGACCTGCAGGGAGCCGTCGGGCAGGTCGGTGACCTCGATGTCGTCGACCTTGCAGACGTTGAGGTCGTCGGTGCCGATGACCTGCCGGTCGAGGACCCGCAGGACGGCGTCGTAGGGAGCATCGGGCTGGAAAGGCATCAGGACCCCATGTGCGTCCAGATCATCAACGGGACGGCCGCGACGGCGACGACCGTGACCACGACGAGAAAGAAGACGCCCAGCGCATTGAGGAGCGGGCCGTTGACGTGGGTGCCCATGTAGTCGCGGTCGTTGGCGACAACCAGGATCGGGAAGTAGGTGAGCGGCAGCGCGATCGTCGAGAACACGACCGACAGCTCCGTGATCGTGACCGGATCGGCAGCCGTCGCGAGAAGCCCGAGGGCGACGAGCGACGCGCCGAGCAGCACCGCGTGGAACCGGGCGGCGACGTCCGTGCGGACGAGCTTGCCCCACTGCCAGCCGAAGTACTGCGCGATCGAGTAGCCGACCGAGAGGCCGGTCTCGCACGCGGCGCCGAACGTCGCCGCGACGAACCCGAGCAGGGCGATGCCCAGCCCGAGCTTGCCGAGCGTGACCGCGATGGGCAGGCCGACCTGGTCGAGGCTGCTGACCGAGATGTCGAGCGGTCCGAGCACGAGCGCGGCGCACGCGGCGATCGAGATGGAGAGCATGCCGCCGAGCGGGAAGCCGATGATGACGTTGCTGCGCATGAGCGGGATGTCCTTGGCCGACCAGCGCTCCTCGACGCCGCCCGAGGAGAAGAAGAAGACCTCGAACGGCGTCATCGCGGCGCCGAAGAGGGCGACGGCGTAGTACGACCAGGTCGGCCACGACTCGTCCGACGGCTTGCCGACGGTGACGGCCTGGTGCGCCAGGTGCGACCAGTCGGGCCCGAGCTTGAACAAGGCCACGACGAAGACGCCCAGGGCGAGGCCGAGCAGCCCGAGCGCGTTCTCGATGAACGAGAAGCTCGCCCGCCACAGGACCAGCCAGACGACGACGCCGACGATCGGGAACAGCAGCATGTAGTCGACGCTCGAGATCAGCTCGACGGCGAGCGCCACGCCACCGATCTCGGCGACGTAGGTGAGCAGCGAGACGCCCATCGAGCCCAGCAGGTTGACCAGGCCCATGCCGGGCCCGAGCCGCTCGCGCACGAGGTCGAACGTGGCGCGTCCGCTCACGGCGGCGATGCGGCCCGACATCTCGGCGAAGACGCAGATGCCCACGACGCCGGCCACCGTCGCCCACGTCAGCGACAGGCCGAAGCGGGCGCCGGCCTGAGCGTTGGTGACCAGATCGCCGATGTCGACGAAGCCGCCGATGGCGGTGAGGATGCCGAGCGCCATCGAGAGCACGCGCTTCATGCGGTGCTCCCGTCGCTGCCCTGCTGGAGGCTCTGGACGATCTGCTCGAGCCGGTCGCGGACCTTCTCCAGCCGCTGCAGCAGGGCCGGGTAGGACGCGGTGTTGCCCTCCCAGGCCGCGAGCCTGACGTCGGTGAGGACGTCGCTGGCGTCTTCGAGCGCGGTGGTGACGTTGTCGTAGCCGTCGCGGGCGCCGTCCGGCGGCTGCACCGACGTCAGTTCGTCGGCGGCCCGAGAGCCGCTCTTCTCGGCCTTCGCCGTGGACACCCGCAGGTAGGGGCCGTAGAGGTCGTCGTCCTGGCGCAGCGCCAGGATCGAGGTGCCGACGGCGGCAAGCTCCTCGCCGGCGTAGCGCGAGGCGTCGGTGTGCCAGCCCCCTCCGTCGGGCGTGCGCGGCATGCAGGCGCTGAGCAGGCCGGCGAGGAGCAGGCACGACGCTGCCACACCGAGACGAGCCACGAAGGACCCATACCCGCGGCTCTCGTCACCATGCCGGAGCCGTCGGGAGCGCGCGCTATTGGTCGGTGCGGGTCATGCTGGCGAGGGCGGCGAGGACGTAGGAGCGGGCGTCGGCGTCGAGCGGCTCGAGGGCGTCGTCGATGAGGTGCCGGTAGAACTCCTTCTCGGCCAGGTAGGCGCGTTCGCCG
>Ga0164242_10007994_pt1 | contig 11520 bp, 10 predicted proteins | sample OricomgcompostMG_FD_108783 | JGI IMG/M metagenome (GOLD analysis project Ga0164242, IMG submission 108783) | Miracle-Growth compost microbial communities from Emeryville, California, USA - Original compost - Miracle growth compost (MG) ...
AAAATGTATCAGAATTAAGGGCCGGCAGTTTTTTAATTGTTGATTGTGGTTTACTTAAAGTGAATGAAACACGTTGGTGGAATATCAACGGTTTTTATCAAAAAGAAAGCAAAGATTCAATAGAAGAAATTTTACACAAGACAGATCATTTTCTTCATTTGGCAGTTAAAAGAAGATTGGAAACAAGCGATCTGGAAGTAGGAAGTTTTTTAAGTGGCGGCATTGACAGTGGCCTTGTAACCGCGATCGCCAGCGGATATAACAAAAATCTAAAAACATTTACGGTTTCTTTTGCGGGTGAATATGATGAAGCTCCATTGGCAAAATTAGTTGCGGAAAAATATAAAACAGATCATACAGAAATAAAAATCTCTTTTGACAATCTAAAAAATGATTTGGAAAAAATTCTTTGTAATTATGGTGAACCATTTTTTGATAGTTCTGTAATTCCGAGTTATTACGTAAGTAAGGAAGCAAAAAAATATGTAACCGTAATTCTTAATGGCGATGGCGCTGATGAACTTTTTGGTGGTTATAGAAGATACATTCCATTTTCAAAATATGATTTTTTTAAAAGGAATATTTTAGTCAAAAAAAGTGCTTTATTTTTCAAAAACAATTTAGCAGCGGCTAATGATAAAAAAAGCTTGTACAATTATTTATACAGGCTTACATCTTTGGCGTCCAATTCAGATTTAGAAGTTTATCTTTCTGCAGGCGTTGATATTTTTGAAGGATTTCAGCAATTTATTATTGATCCCGGATATGATTACCTTGAACCTGTAAGAAAAGATTTTGATAAAATTGTCAATAGTAATTTGTCAGGATTAAAAAAAATAATGAATCTTGACTTCGACATCAATCTTTTTGATGATCTTTTAGTTAAAATTGATATTGCAACAATGGCCAATTCACAAGAAGGAAGAAGCGCATTTCTTTGTAAAGAATTGCTGGAATATATTCCTTCTTTGCCCGATAGTTATAAGATAAAAGGGAAAAGTACGAAGTTTTTGCTACGAAAATTAGCTATTAAATATCTTCCTAATGAGCTAATAAATCAGCCAAAAAGAGGGTTTGAAATTCCTTTAAAAAATTGGGTGAATAATGACTTAAAAGAAATTGTTTTTGATTATCTTTCTTCATCTGATAATTTTTATGAAAATTTTGTTCAACCTCAATTTGTTCACAATCTTCTCAATCAAAAAATAAAGATTTCGGAAGAAAAAAGGGCAAAAATTTTATGGACACTTTTATCCTTAGAAATATGGTATAAAAACGTTTACCTGAATTAAAACATTGATGAAAAACGTGTCTTCACAAAAAAAATTAATCCGTATTACAACTATCCCGATGGCCCTTCATGTATTGCTAACCGGGCAGATGAAGTTTATGAGTGAAAATGGATTTGAGGTAATAATGATAAGTGCTGATGGAGAAAATCTGGACAAGGTAATGCAGAACGAAAAATGCCGACATATCATAGTTCCAATGACAAGACAGATCACTCCTTTGCAGGATTTGAAATGTCTGGTAAAGCTTATAATGATATTTCGAAAAGAAAAGCCAGATATTGTTCATTCGCATACACCAAAAGCGGGCCTGCTTGCTATGATTGCGGCAAAATTAACAGGTGTAAAAATAAGGATACATACAGTCGCAGGGCTTCCAATGGTAGTAGAAAAAGGACTGAAGAAATTGCTCCTAAAAAACATTGAGAAAATGACTTTCACTTTTGCGAATCACGTCTGGCCAAATAGTAATTCATTACTACAATTCATTAAAGAAAATAAATTAACATCGGTTAACAAACTAAAAGTCATAGCTAAAGGTTCTTCAAATGGAATTGATCTGAACAAATTTGATGTAACAACTTTAAATCCTACCTTACTTGAGGAAATTAAGTCTTCTATTAATTATTCCGTGGAAAATACTTACTTGCTTTGCATGGGAAGATTGGTAAAAGATAAAGGGTTAGACGAGTTAGTAAATGTTTTTATCTCCCTTCAGGAACAGTTTCCTTTTCTTAGACTTATGCTAATAGGTAATTTTGAAGAATCACTTGATCCTTTGCCTAAAATTATTTTAGAAGAAATTAATAATAACCCTTCAATAATCCATGTAAAATGGACGGACAAGGTAGAATATTATTTAAGCTTATCTAATATCTTTGTTTTTCCTTCCCACAGGGAAGGCTTTCCAAATGTATTATTGCAGGCAGGCGCAATGTCTTTACCTATCATTTGTAGTGATATTATGGGTAATATTGACATAGTGAGCGATAATGAAACAGGCTTGATATTTGAATGCAAAAACGAAATTGAATTAAAAAGTAAAATAATCCTGGCCTTAAGCGAGCCAAAACATACTGAAAAAATGGCGAACAATTTACACCAGATTATTACTACCTCCTATATCCGCGAAATGTTTTGGCAAACGATGCTTTTAGAATATTTAAAGTTATTAAAGCAAATAAATCAAAAACAAGAATGATACTAATAGGATATGGTGGTCATTCATTTGTAGCTTACGGTATTTTAAATGCTGAGGGGAAGCTTGTTACTGGTTATTTTGATAACGAAAAGAAGGAATTTAATCCATTCGATCTACAATATTTGGGATCGGAAAAATCGGATGAAGCACTTAACTTCCTAAATTCAAACGACTTCTTTATTTCTGTAGGTGACAATAATATCAGGAAACACATTTACGATTACTTAGCATCTAAACAACGGTTACCTATAAACGCAATTCATCCATCAGCTATCATTTCTAAAGATTCTCATTTATTTTCAAAAGGTGTGATGATTTCAGCAGGAGTTATTATAAATCCATTAACCAAAATTGATGATGGCGTGATTTGCAATACAGGGTGTATAATTGAACATGAATGCATAATTGGGCCTTTTGCACATATTGGACCTGGAGCGATACTTTGTGGTAATACAAAAATTGGGGAAAAGACTTTTGTAGGAGCAGGAGCGGTAATACGCCACGGAATCACAATTGGCAATAATGTAATTATCGGAGCAGGATCCGTTGTAGTAAAAAATATAGCAGACAATACAACTGTTATGGGATGCCCTGCAAAGCCGTATAGCTAGCTCTTCAATTGAAAATAATGAGGTTGGAAACATTTATATTTGCTAACAAAAAAAATATTCTCTTGCAACATTTGCAGGTTGGATTTGAAACATAAAGATCATGAAAGTATTAGTGACAGGTGGAGCGGGTTATATAGGTTCAGTATTAGTTCGCCAATTATTGGCAAAAGGATACAATGTAAGAGCTTTTGATAGTTTAAAGTTTGGGGGAGAGGCCTTGTACGATGTAATGCTTAATCCGAATTTTGAATTTTTAAAAGGGGATATTAGAAATGCCAAAGAGGTTGAAGAAGCATTGACAGATGTTGATGCAGTAGCACATTTAGCTGCTATTGTTGGCGATCCGGCGTGTAAGAAATATAGTGAGGAAGCCCTCGAAACCAATTGGCTGGCCAGTACTGCATTATTCGAAGCCGCAGATAGAGCAAAAATTGATCGTTTTGTATTTGCCAGTACCTGTAGCAATTATGGAAAAATGCCTGATCCCAATTCTTTTGTAACAGAATCTTCCCCATTAAATCCTATTTCTTTATATGCAGAGCTGAAAGTTAAATTTGAAAAATATTTATTAGAAGAAAGAAGAGATTCTTATGTATGCAGTACAGCTCTTCGTTTTAGTACCGTTTATGGATTTTCACCTCGCATACGTTTTGATCTGACAGTCAATGAGTTTACCCGCAATGCCATTATTTTAGGAGAACAGGAAATTTGGGGCCCACAATTCTGGCGCCCTTATTGCCATGTAGATGACCTTGCAAGGTCAATAGTGCTGGTACTAGAAACGGATAAGGAAAAAGTAAGATCCAATGTTTTCAATGTGGGTTCTACAGAAGAGAATTATAGTAAGGGAATGATTATAGAAGAAGTGCAAAAAGTGGTACCCAAGGTAAAGATCAATTATGTTGAAATAAATGACGATCCAAGAGATTACCGGGTTAATTTCGATAAAATAAAAAATGTACTAGGTTATTCTATTACAAAAAAAGTTCCTGATGGGATAAAGGAAATTGCCAAATTGCTAAAAACAGGAATTGTCACTGATTCATTTGCACAAAAATTTCGGAATATCTAATACTTTAAGATTATTATTCAATACATTGTTTTTTAGCACTGATATATTTTTATAGCTTTGTAAGAATTTTTTGTCCCAACGGATTAAACTTTCATCTATTATTATTTTGATAACCCAAGATCTTGAATAAAATAACTGCTAATTCAAAAGAATATTATGCTTTTACTTTCTGGTCCCAATATGGGCGGCAATGAGTTAAAATATATTACCGAATGCGTAGAAACTGGCTGGGTTAGTAGCGTGGGCTCTTATGTTGACCGCTTTGAAAAAATGACCGCAGAATTTGCAGGGACTAAATATGCTGTAGCAATCAGTAGTGGCACCGCTGCTTTACATATTTGCCTACTGATGATGGGGGTAAACGAAAATGATTATGTGATTGCACCAAACATAACATTTGTAGCTACCATCAACGCTATCAAATACACAGGAGCTTGTCCTGTTTTAATTGATACTGACGAAAGAAACTGGCAAATGGATTTGGATTTACTGGAAGAATTTCTAACAAATGAAACTGAACAAAAACAAGGAACATGTTATCATAAAAAAACAGGAAAGAGAATTTCCGTAATCATGCCGGTTCACGTTCTTGGAAATATCTGTGACATGGACCGATTGTTAATTCTGGCGCAAAAACATCGTATAACAGTAGTGGAAGATAGTACGGAAGCACTGGGTAGTTACTATAAGGGCCGCCATGCTGGAACCATGGGGTTACTCGGTACATTTAGTTATAATGGGAACAAAATAATAACCACGGGGGGTGGTGGCATGATCGTTACTAATGATGAAGCTTTAGCCAGAAAGGCCAAGCATCTAACAACACAGGCAAAAAGTGACCCGTTCGAATACCTCCACAATGCAATTGGCTACAACTATAGGCTGGTAAACATTTCTGCAGCAATGGGAGTAGCACAAATGGAACAGTTGTCAGATTTTATAAAAAGAAAAAAGGAAATTATTGAGTTTTATAAAACAACCTTAAATGGTATTGGGGATATAGAGTTTCAGGAAGTAAACCAGAACGTAAACCCGAATTGGTGGTTACCGACGATAAAGACAGCCTATCAAAGAAAGATTTTAAAAGCACTTAATGACAATAAAATGCAGAGCCGGCCTTTTTGGGTTCCAATGAACCAACTGAATATGTTTGCCAATGATATTTATTTTAATCACAATGATCGCTCAGATTTTTTATATAAACACTGCCTAAGTATCCCTTGCTCTACTAACATTACAGATGAACAATTACAAGCTGTTTCCGATAAAATAAAAGAAGTATTTTAAGTAAAAATTTCTAGAACGAAAATGTGAAATGTCATAAAACTTAAGCTACAAACTACTCATGTATAAATTTCTTAAACGTTTTACGGACATATTAATAGCTACAATAACCTTAATAGTATTATCACCGGTTTTTATAATAGTAATAGTTGTTCTAATGCTTACAGGAGAGCATGAAGTTTTTTATTCCCAAAAAAGAATTGGCTACAAAAACAAGCCTTTTAGAATATGGAAGTTTGCCACAATGTGCAAGAATAGCTCTTCTATAGGTTCAAAAGAAATTACATTACGAAATGATCCAAGGGTAACTAAATTTGGCAGGATTTTGAGGAGGACGAAAATCAATGAACTTCCCCAAATTATTAACGTATATAAGGGTGAGATGTCCATAGTGGGACCAAGGCCTTTAATGGAGGTAAGTTTTAATTTATATTCTGAAAAAGTAAAAAGATTGATTTATGAATCAAAACCAGGAATTACCGGCATTGGATCCCTCATTTTTCGGGACGAAGAAAAGACGATTTCAGAAGCTGTTGATCCCCAAAAAATGTATGCATCGATTTATCCATACAAAGGGGAGCTTGAATTGTGGTATCTTAAAAATGCCTCAATAACTGTAGATACAAAAATTATTTTTCTTACAGCTTGGTGTATTATTTTTCCTAGAAATAATCTTTGTTTGAAAGTTTTCAAAACTCTTCCTGTAAAAGAAGAAGTTGTACTTATTGATTAATAAGAAATTGATTTTCTGATTAAAATCATTTCTTAATAACAGTTTATATAGCTTTGTTGTACACCTATTTATTATGACCGAATTTCAAAATGACCAGGAGCTGCTTGCTCTTTTTAAAGATCCTTCTACAAAAGAACGGGCTTTCACCGACATTATAAAAAAATACCAGGAAAAATTATATTGGCATATCAGGAGAATGGTGATTACTCATGAGGATGCAGATGATGTTTTGCAAAATATGTTTATAAAAGTATGGAAAGGGTTGGAAAGTTTTCGCGAGGACAGCCAGCTTTATACCTGGCTTTACCGGATTGCAACAAATGAATCACTTACATTTTTATCCCAGCAAAAAAAACGAAGCTCTATATCATTAAGTGATGACGAAAACGGATTGGCCAATAAACTTAAAAGTGATACCCAGTTTGATGCCAACAAACTTGAATGGAAACTGCAATTAGCGATTCAATCGTTACCGGAAAAACAACGAGTGGTTTTTAATTTAAGATATTATGATGAAATGCCTTACGAAGAAATGAGCCATGTTTTGGAAACAAGTGAAGGAGCATTGAAAGCAAGTTATCATCACGCAGCAAAAAAAATAGAAAATTATATTTTAAATAATTAAACTTAGTGCAAAAGAATTAGTCTGAAAGACTGCAATGGAAAATAAATCAACAAAAATATCAGAAGAATTAAATGAAATAGCCCCTTTCTTAGCAAAAATGGAAAGGGTAAATGTGTTTCAGGTTCCCACAGATTATTTTTCTTATTTAAAGGAAAAAATATTAACACAAATTTTTATTGAGCAGGATGAAAAAAATAATTTGCAAAAAGTTCCGGAAGGTTATTTTGATTCATTGAGTGATCAAATTCTTTCAAAGATAAAGATGCAAAAAAATGAAAGTGCATCGGAAGAAATTAAGTCACTTTCACCAGCATTACACTATTTGAAAGAAGAACAAACTTTTACTGTTCCTGAAAATTATTTTGATAATTTGAGTGAGCGGATTTTAGACAGAATTAATAATCGTAGAACAAAAGTTGTATCAATTTCATCTGTGCAGAAATGGCAAAAATATGCAGCGGCGGCGGTTGTTGCAGGTGTTATAGCAATTTCTGCCCTACTTACGATTAATCATAAATCTTCAAATAATGAAGTAGCTTCTAAAAATGTTCCCGGCTATGTAAAAGAAGCTTCTCAATATCAAACTGCAGAAGAGTTGAACGAGGGAATTTCTTCACTTAGTGATGATGACATTGTTAATTATCTTCAATCCACGGGAAATATTTTGGATGAAGAGACGATCACCAAAAATCTTGATGCAAAGGATTTACCAACTCCTGATGAATATTTGATTGATGAAAATGCCTTGAATAATTTTTTAAAGAAAACCAGCGACGAAAGCGATAAAAACATTCAATAAAAATGAAAAAATATTTACTTTTCTTAATAGCACTATTTGGAAGTTTCACTTTTGTTTTTGCACAAAATGCAAACAGCCAGAGAAGTGAAAAAATTAAAGCATTAAAAATTGCTTTTCTAACACAAAAACTACAATTAACTTCTGCAGAAGCAGAAAAATTCTGGCCGGTTTATAATCAATATGAAAATGAAATCAGGCAGCTTCGGGCAGATAACAAAGGAGGTGATGTTTTGGAAAATGAACAGAAATTGTTGAATACAAGAATAAAATACAAGCCTGCATTTGAAAAAATCCTCGGCCCTCAAAGATTAAATGATTTGTATAATGCTGAAAGAGAATTTAGAAATGTATTAATTCGAAAGCTGAAAGACGATTCGCACCAAAAAAAATAAATCACTTGAAAACTGCTAACCTTGCATTTAAAGTTTTATTTCATTAATACCCTTAGAAAAGGATATTAGAAAAGAAAGTAATTAAAAATTGGAGAGAGTAATTTTTCTCCTATTTTTGTAAGTGGTGTTTTTCATAGGTTAGCAACGGCCAGCTCTTTTTAGGGCCGGCCTATTTTTAAAATTGAAAAATAGGAGTTTTTATATCGTGATAAAATAAAAATGTCCATTTTTCTCTTTCTCCTTCTTTCCACCATTGTTGTCGTAACTCCATAGCTGCCGCTCCATCAAAATCATATTTGGCTTTAAACCGGTTTTTCATTTGTTGCAATTGAGGAGCAACGTCACCGCCATAAAATACAATTTGGTTGTCCTCAATTATTTTAAAAACCTGGTGATAAGGGCAGTGAGCACCGGTTACCCCATAATGAATATAATCATCAATAATTCCATCACCTTCAACAAAAATTAATTTTCTATTTTTTTCAAGTAATAAAAAATCATTTACGCGGTAAGAGGCTGATTCTTTTTCAGTAGCAAAATTCCATTCATTTTTGTTGATGTAATAATTTGCATTTTCAAAACTGATAATTTTTTTATTTGGATAGGCAATGCCACCTGTATGGTCTTTATGAAGGTGAGACATCAATACTTTAGTAACATCTGAGGAATTGATTCCTTTTGCCGCAAGGTTTTTATGTATCTGTAATTGATTATGTTCATCAGCGAAACCAAGGCCTGTATCAAGCAAAATAATATCGCGGGATGTGATGACGACAAATGGTTGAATTTCTACCAGGATGCTGCCTTTATTCCGTTGTTGAAGGTCGTCGTTATTAATATCAAAAGGAATAAATTTTTTAGATTTATCAACTGTAAACGCTCCTTCACTTAATGGAATTATTTTCATTTAATACATTTAATTTTTTATCAAAACTCAAAATCTAAATCTGGAAACCCAATTATCTCAAAACCATATGCCGGTCCGCATCCAGCCGAATCAAAATAAAAATCAGGATGGTAAATGTTAGCAATGAAGATCCTCCATAACTGATCAGCGGAAGTGTGATGCCAATTACCGGAGCCAATCCAATAGTCATGCATATATTAATAGAAACATGAAAGAAAATGATAGCCGCTACGCTATACGCATAAACCCTTGAAAAAGTACTTCGTTGACGTTCTGCCAGGAAAACCATTCTAAGCATAAATCCAATGTACAAAAGAACGACCAGGGTGCTTCCCCAAAATCCAAAATTTTCACCAACGGATGTAAAAATAAAATCTGTATGCTGTTCGGGCACAAAATCACCCTGAGTTTGTGTACCTTTTAAAAATCCTTTTCCCCATAAACCTCCGGAACCGATTGCAATCTTTGATTGTTTTACATTATAATTTTCTTTTGCTTTCGCTGCTTTTTTTCTTTTTTGTTGTTCTGCAAGATCTTCTTTGGTCAAATTCGCTCCGTTAGCATCAGGCACATAATCTACTCCAAAAGTATTCATAATTCTTTCTACCTGGTATTGGTGTAGAACGTGTTTGAACACATATGGAACAGCAAATCTTTGAATTCCAACGCAAAGAAACCACAGTCCAACGATAACTATTAAAACTGCTTTATCACGTTTGATTATTCTTCTGTAAACAAAAATTACAGCTATAGCAATAACAGTTAAAATAAGGGCAAGTAAGTTTTTTTCAACTAAAATAGTAGCAACAACAAGTACGGCAAATGAAAAACCAATAATAAGGTAAACAGGTGGCAACCCTTCACGGTACATGGGAATTAAAAAAGCAAAATATACTAATGCTAAACCGGTTTCATTTTGTAAAATTGAAAAAACTGCTGGAGTTAATGCAATAGCGGCTGCAATCAATTGAGACCTGGTATTTTTAAAATTTGTTTCAGGCCTTGATAAATATTTTGCAAGTGCTAAAGCAGTAAATATTTTACAAGTTTCTACTGGTTGGAGATTAAAAAAACCAAGCGGAATCCATGACTTCGAGCCATTAATATCTTTTCCCAAAACAAAAGTTGCCATCATCAGCAAAATGCCAAATGCATAACTGAGGTTGGCGGTTGCAGTAAATAATTTGCTATCGGTTAATAAAATAAAAATGGCAATGATACCACAGATTCCTACAAACAAAATTTGTCTCGAATAATTGGTTTTAAGGCCAATAATATTCCTCCAGACTTCAACATTAGAATGATATTCTACAGAAAAAATACAAAGCACTCCAATGGTAACAAGAATAATATATAACCATACACTTATCCAGTCAATTCCCTTAGATATGATAGCCTGGTTTCGCATTAAAAGATTGGAAATGATTTGGTGTGAAAACTCATTTTTTTAATTTCGGTTTATTTTTTTCAGGCAGAACAGCATTTGTTGGTTCCTTTTTTACATCCGCTTTTTTAGCGGGAGTTGAATCAGTTTTTGATGTATCAGACTTCGGCCTGTTTAATTCATCTAAAGCATCCTGGCTATCTTCGTCTTCCATTCCCATTGTGTCTTTTAAACTTTTTATATACCCCTTTTCCAAAACGATTTTTTCTTTTTTGGCATGACTGATAGAATCTCTTTCCCTGATCTGATCCATAATTCTACGAGGCATAAGGTTCAGTTTAGAGATCTCTTCTACCTTGGCTTTTCTGTCAGGTTCTGGAATGGAATCTTTTAAATATTTTTCTATCATCAAACTTGCTATTGGCGCTGATGAATTAGAACCGAATCCTGCATTTTCACAAATGACTGCAATCGCAATTCGTGGATTTTGGCGTGGAGCAAAAGCGGCAAAAAAAGCATGATCTTTCTGTTTTACGCCTTTGTAATAATTTTCAACAGTACCGGTTTTGCCACAAACCACAATTCCGGGAACTTTTGCTGCTGCGCCGGTACCTCTTTCCATTACACCTTGCATTCCGTCTGCCACAGCTTCAAAAACTGAGTCAGGAATATTCAAAGGATGATGCCTTAGCTTAAAAGAATCGAGGAGGCCATATTTATCGCCACCATCAATGGAATCAATCATATGAGGAGTAATGAACCAACCTCTGTTGGCAAGATAAGCCATTTCATTTGCCACCTGCAAAGGAGTGACATTCACCTCGCCCTGGCCAATACTTACTGAGCGAAAAGTGCAAAAATTCCAATGGCCTTCACCATAAATTCTATTGTAAGTTCTCGGTGTTGGAATGATTCCGCTTCTTTCAGAAGGCATATCAATCCCCAGCCTGTTTCCAAGTCCAAAAGCATACATATATTTATCCCAAACCTTTAATGCACTGTCGACAGAACCATATTCAGGATTATTAATACAACGTTGCATTACATTGGCAAAATAAGTATTGCAGGAAACGGTAATTGCTTCTTTTAAATTAAAATTACCAGGGTCAAGGCAGCCCATTCTGCCACTACAACCATAAAATGCGCCGGTGCACAAAAATCTTGTTGATGCAGTTATCACTCCTTCCTGTAATCCTACAAGTCCTTGCAAAGTTTTAAAAGTA
>Ga0164242_10007995_pt1 | contig 11520 bp, 9 predicted proteins | sample OricomgcompostMG_FD_108783 | JGI IMG/M metagenome (GOLD analysis project Ga0164242, IMG submission 108783) | Miracle-Growth compost microbial communities from Emeryville, California, USA - Original compost - Miracle growth compost (MG) ...
CCTCGATCAGTCCGGGCAGCCCTTCGTTGTAACGGCAGATCTTCATTGTTCGTTCGTCTCAGGTCTCGTCAACTTCATCAGGCCGCGGTCGTCGATGGCGCATCCGCGTACTGTTCCGCCACCACGGGAGTCTTGTCCCAGTCGGTGGACGGCTCATAGCCGTACAGCCAGTCGTTCTTGCCGTGCATGCTGCCCTTGCCGGCGGCGATCGCTTCCTTCTGCGCGTTGGCGTCCTTCATGTGCTTGAAGCTCAGGTTCGCCAGCGCAAGACGCTGCACGCCGTGCACGCGCGGAATCCGGACACGGCGGAAATTTGTAAAGGCCTCCTCAGGATCGCCGCACGCCGCCATCCATCGGCCCAGTACATAGGCGTCCTCGAATGCCTGACATGCGCCCTGGCCCGCGTTGGGCACCATCGCATGTGCCGCATCGCCGATCAGCTGGATGCGCCCGTGGCCCCAGTTGTCGTTGATCGGCCGTGCAAACAGCCCCCACTTCATGCAGTCCGTCACGAGGTCCAGCAGCGCCTTCAGACGCGGCTCGGGATTCGGGAAGCTCGCGCGCATCTCCGCCGGCTCGCCACGCTTGTTCCAGCTTTCTTCCACCCAGTCGCCCGTGTCCTGCTGCGTCACGATGTTCACGAGTTTCTTCTGGCGGATGTAGTAGGCCCGCACGTGCGCGCCCGGTCCAACCCACTCGGTCTGGCCGGTCGGCTCGAGGATCCAGTCGGGAACCTCGCGCGCATCGAGCAGCGCGCGCCACGCCATCTGGCCCGTGTAGCTCGGGTTGTCGTCGCCGTACAGCGTCTGGCGCAGCACCGACTTCACGCCGTCCGCGCCGATCACGTACTCGGCCTGCACGCGGTTGCCGTTCTCGAACGCCAGTTCGACGCCGTCGCTGTTCGGCGTCGCGCCGACCAGCCGGTGACCGAGATGGATATGCGAGGCATCCAGCGTCGAGGCCAGCGCGTCGAGCAGATCCGCGCGGTGGAACGAGTAGTACGGTGCGCCCCATTTCTCGGCGAGCTTGAAGCGGTCGCGGAACTCGAGGAACTCGCCCGTCTGCATGTTGCGCGTGTATTCGCCCGGCGAGCGATGACCGACCGCATCGACGCGCTCGCGCGCGCCCAAGCCCCAGAGCGCCTTCACCGCCTGCGGGCTGCAGCTCACGGCCGCCCCGATCTCGCCCAGCGCCGAGGCAGCCTCGAACAGCTCGGCCTCCACGCCAAATGTCTTCAGCGCATTCGCCGTCGCCGTCCCTGCCAGTCCGCCGCCGACGATCGCTACACGGCACTTCGTTATCATGCGTGTCTCCCTTGAAACCATGAATAATTCCGCTGCGCAGTGGCGCAACGCCAGCGAGTCATGACCGGCGCAGCATGTCGCTGCCTGCGCGTCAAAGGGTCGTGAAATCGCCGGGACGATCCGAATATACGGATTCGCCGACGGCGCAACAACTCAACAATTCAGGCGGAAGCATTAGCGGGGCTTATGTATCGCGCGTGGCGGGGCGCCGCTGGGGGCTATGGTCGTCGGGTGGCGGAGGCGCGGCGGGGCGGGCGCTGGGGGGAAGGTGCTTTGAGCGCGCTGGTGCGTGCGGTGGCGGGGGTAGATCGTTCGCTATGTTGACCACTAATGAAAAAGACGCATGAGCCGATTAGCTTATGGGTCTTTGGTACCGCTGGTCATGCGCCTGTCTATCTGTAGAGGCAGCGCACCTGCAGGGAACACGAATTCGTTAGACTGAACCGGTTTATAAATCAATGACTTACTAACGGATTCGGTCACCTGCCTAGGACCGTCCGAGCCGAAATAGCTGGACTGCCCGGATTCGCGACGCGAATTCGTTAGACTGACCGCATCGCGCTTATTGCGACCGCCTCCGCGTGGATGCACCCCGGCTCACCGGCGAGCCGGAACGCCGACGCACCGAGGTGTCAACGGTGCACTAGGATGTCTGCAACGACCTATAATGCCTAAGCGTCCCTCGGAGCCGTTCATGGCCATCCATCCCGATCCCCAGTCACCCAGCCCCGACTTCCCCAGCACAAGCGACCCCGCATTTATCGAAGAATGCCAGCGGCAGTCCGAGACGATCCGCGGTAATGCAGCGGCCGAAGCGGCCGATTTGGATTTCATCGAGCGGGTTTCCGCGGATCTGGGGGACTGACGCGGCTACGATGTGCGCCATCACCCATCTCCTTCTATGGCGTTTCCTTGCGGCGATGACCGAGCATTGGCGTCGTCGATAGACTGCATCGCCGCACCCACCTCATTTCGAGCATTCGTCGACAAAATTAAACGAGCGAGCCATAGTGCCGCGCCGACGGCCGTCGCCAGACGAATTAATCTCGCTTCCGTATGGTTCATCGCAACACTTAGCGCCCCACTGGGGGAGATGCTTCGGATTTTCGCGCAAATCGCGTCCGGCGCCAAATCCGAAATGGACGCATCGCCCCCCTTTCAGACCTCTCGCGTCGGGCTTCTACCATCACGAATCAATGCTATCGCTCGTGACTGGGCCTGACAGCACAAGGGCCTGCGAATCCGTCCCGACTGCCGAGCAAGTCAGGCTCAAACCGCTGCAGAGCGCGTTCCGGTGTCGAGGGTCCACTGTTTCATATTGGCAGGTGCAGCGAACGAAGTTCCATCGACGAGGCTTGCACACAACCGGCGCCGGCGAGGACGCTCGGGTCGGGCAGCCTGCGCTTACGGGCGAACTTTATCGCGTCGATCGTTACCGTCGCCGGATCAAAGGGTTTGCTGCAAAGCAGACGCGTTCCTCCAAAATCATACCGAACGTATCCGCGAAGCAACGTCAACTTCCCGTCGTCATTCACAGACAGCCCGGCCACGTTTGCCGCACCCACCAAAGTTGGCTGAAGAACCTCAAAGGTCTGCATTTCGTTGCTGTAGACACCAGCTAGTCGCAGCACGGTGCTGGATACCGGCAAAAACATCGCGGCTCCCGCCAAAACAACGTATGACAGGAAGAACACGCCCAACAATGCTAGCTTCGTCGGTTGATAGACGCCGACCTTCCACGTGCGCGCGTTCATGTACATATAGCCTGGCAGCAGGCTAATAATAGTAGTTGCAAGGCATACACCAAATCCAATCAACTTTTCCGAGAATCCGCCATCAACGTATCTCTCAGCGATGTGGAGCGCTAGTAACAGCGGTACCGACGTCATACACATTGTCACCATGGTGACGCCAGCAAAGAAAAGAGAATACAGGACCGACACGTGGCGCCATACGCCGGGTTTGGCCCTCAAATCCAGGTCGTCACGCCGCGCCAACGCAAAGATCGACGCAGACGCGAACGTTAGAGCGCATATGATCCATGCCTGACTTGAGTCCGATCCGATGATGATCGCGAATCCGAGTAGCCATCCACCCATGGCCCAGTGGTACAGCCGAGGCACCGCCTTCGGTATCGTACGATCAAGACGGTAGTGCGACAACGTACCGATTAGCATGATTGACGGCAAGACAAACTGCAAAACTGCAGCGACAGCCAATAACATCGCTGCGGCGAATAGAAAAATCAGACCGGAACTCGACATAGCGGAGTATTGAAAGAGGGATGTCCAATGGATCGATTTTAGATAGCTCCACAGGAACAACGCTGCGGGCAGAAATGCGAGCGGAGCTATTTTCCATGAGACATCAAGCGTGTCCTTCAGCATTGACACGATCTCTTTGTAGATATCCTTTATCTGTGAGAGATTTTTCTCTGTTGAAGGAGCGCTGGCGAGTTCGCCCGGGGCCATTGCTAGCTCCGGTGTGCTGGACGCCGATTCTTTTGGCGTCTCCACCGCTTGAGACTCGGACAGCCCTTGCGTCGCCTCGAGTACCGTTTCTTCGTCGCCCAATTTCACTGTCATGCGCTCCTATCAAAGTGTTATGGCGTTTTGCATCCCGATCGCACCATGTTCTTGGTACTGTCCGATTGCTTTACGTGACGGCGTCGCCCAAGAACTACTTGATCGCTCTGGAACCCGCAAATGGCGATTATCACTAGAGCGCGTCAGATTCAGGCCTAGCACCTAGGTTCTCGTACTACCTGATCGACTGCAACATCATGTTTTTCAAATAGTCGGCAGGTTTATGGCATCGCCCATACCGAATCTCGACCCCAAGCCCAACGAGCATTCGGAGCACTCCGGATCGGGTGGATACGTCTCATCAACGATCCTGCGGGAAACATGCTTTATTCGTCGAGGGCACGGAGAAGTCTCCTGACCGTGGAGTGCAAGGAAGGCCATCATGACGTCGTTCACGGCTAAACTGGCTCCGACGGCGTTCATCGTGATAACGCTCGGATTCGGCACGTGGGTCCCGTACAACGACGTCGGCCTCATCATCGTATCCGACATGCTGCTCACTGGCTGGGATGCGCCGATTGTCGGTACTATGTACCTGGATAAGCCTCTCAAGGAGCACACCCTGCTACAAGCCATCGCGCGCGTGAATCGCACTCTGGCAGTCAAGAACGCGGGCTACATCGTGGATCACCACGGTATAGTGGAGCACTTGGACCACGCTCTCAAAATCTACGGCGGCGAGGTCAAGGCAGCCCAAGTGTGGGAAGGCGTGGAAAGCGAACTTCCCAAACTGCAAGCGACTCTCGACCGGATTCTCAAGCTCCTGCCGCGCAAGCATGACCCGGTCAGCCAGCGTGAGGACTACAAGGCCGATGCTGAAACCTTGCTCGACCCGGCAGCCCGCTTGGACAAGGTAGAAGACTTTCTGGAGCTGGTCAAACAGTTCAACCGCAGTATCGACAGAATCCTCCCCGACGTCCGCGGGGTAGAATTCAAACTGTATTTCACACTGTTTGCTGAAATCCGCCTGATGTTGCGCGACAAGTTGCCCGGCACGGCATATCGGGAACGCATCACCAAACTCGAATCCGTGCTCCTGCAGCAATTGCTGGACGAATACATTAGCGCCAGCCCAGCCAAGAGCTTGCTTGGCAAAGAGGTGTCAATTCTCGATGCGTCAGACATGGACCGGCTCAAAAAACTGGCCAGCCCCGGCAGCCAAGCGTTGGTGATGAAAAACCAGCTAAAACACACCATCGAGACGGGCCGCGACAAGGACCCCGTGTTTTTTGACAAGTTGGCGGAGGAGTTGGAAAAGCTACTTGAAGAAGAAAAGGCTGGCCGTATCACCCAAGCGAAGTTTCTGGAACAGTTGGACCTCTTCGCTCAGCGCATCAAGGAGAAAGACAACACCGGCTTTTCAAGTCCGGCTCATTCCGCCGCGTTTCACTACCTGGAGTCGCATCTGTCGAGCGATGTGGCTCGGAGCGTGACAACGAAGTTGTTCCAGGACGCGGAGCTCAGCCACTCCATGGCATCCGGCAACTGGAAAGCCATGCCCGACTTGCACCCGGAAATCAAGAAGCGCATCAGCAGCTTGCTGGTGCCGCTGGCAGGCTGGCAGTGCACCATCGCGCGAGACCATGCTAGTCGCTTGCTGACCATTTTGCTGAAGAACTGAGCCATGCCGCGCTTGCACTATGGAGAGACCACAATCGAGTGGCGCTTTCGGCCCGACGCAGGGCTGAAGCGCCATTATGTGACGGTCGAGCGCGGCCACCCGGTTTTGTTGCGCGGACCGTGGGTGGAGGTGGCAGAGCAAGAGGCGCTGGCGCGTCGGCGCGCCCGGTGGATACGTGAGAAGTTGGAGCTGGTCAACAAGCCGCAGTTCGAAAACGTCATCGTGACCGGCAGCCGACTCAGGTATTGTGGGCGCAGCTACTTCACGGAGGTCCGGCACTCACCTGCTTTGACGACGCCACAACTTGCATTTACCGCGTCACGCTTCGTGGTGGAGTGTCCTTCGGGTAGCACTATCAAGCCCGAAGCTGTGGGGCCTCTGCTGGAAAGCTTTTACCGTGAGCGCGCGGAAGAAAAGCTGCTGCCACGGGTCCGTCATTGGGAGCGCGAAACAGGGCTGAAGGCCGCAGGGGCGTGCGTCCGGCATTTCCAAAGCCGATGGGCGAGCTGCGCCGCTGCGAACGTCTTGCAGTTCCATCCTAGGGGTGATGGAGCTGCCCCGCAGCGTGCAGGACTACGTCATCGCCCACGAACTTTGCCACACTGTCGAGAAGAACCATGCCAGTGCCTTTTGGGGCTTGGTCACACAGGTCATGCCCGGGTGGCGACGTGAGCACGAAGCATTGGAGAAGGCAACGTTTGGAGATGCAATCTAGCAGGGATGTGTGCCGGGAAAGAAAGCAGCTACATTATCCGGCGCAATAAATTGAAAGGGAGACTATCGCAAGTGATTTACTTCTCCGATGTGTTCGGAGTCGAGCCCGAAGTTCTCGACGCGCATGGTGCCTTCAACATCGCGCTGGTTAACGACCTGCCACTGTTCATTGACCCTTTTCTCCTCTTCGATAGCAAACGCCCAGAACTGCGCGCTTTGCACGACGACATCATCAAGTACCTGATATTCGTGCGAGACCGAGCTCAAGCCGCGGAACTAACTGACGGCGCAATTTCCCAATGGCTGTATTTCCGTGAAGTCAAGCAGAACTGGCTTGGATTCAGCCAACAGGGAAATGGCGGCACGGGCCTCGGTAAGCATTTCGCCCAAGCACTCGCTCGGAATTTTCAAAGGGTATTTCGAGATTTCGGCGAGGAGACCCTCACAAAGGGCTCGCATCTGGAAAAGCTTGGTTTGCTCAGCGGTGGCGTAGGCCGAGACCACTTGAGCGACTTCACGGCGAATCTTATCAAAGGCTATCTACTCAAATACACCGAGGACTTTGCCAAGCAACACCTCCAACCAAGCCAAACTAAACGAGTACATGTCGAGCGAGTCAGCTTCAACTATGAGACGCGGCGCTGGCAGTCAGGACATTTCACGCTGCCATGGCATGCCGACGACTACGTCATCCTCACTCCGTGTGAAATTCTGACGCGTGATGAGGCCTGGATAAACCAGGGTAACATGCTCAGCCAGTTTTTCCAGCTTCGGCAGTCGCTGCCCGATGAGCATCTTCGCGCCCAGGTTAACGACCATTTCCTACAACAAATCAACGAGCGCTCGACTCAGGACGAACGCAAAGCGGCCGCTCTACGAACCATTGAACAATTCACTATTCTGATTGACCACTACATTAAGTGGAAGGAGGACCATTCCTCCGAGGCGCACGTAGTCAGCAGTAGAAAGGTTCAGGAAACGCACACACAGTTTGTCGAAAATATCCGTGAGCTCGTGTTGAAGCACCTCGTAGGCACCGAATTCTATGAGAGAGGGGATTCGTACGAGGAGGCTCTACAGCGGGTGAAATATCTGAAACACGTCATTGAAGACAATGACGGCTATCGGGTTTTTTACGTCGACGGCAAACCCGTGAAGCGGGAAAGCGACCTTCACACCATGTTCCGTCTGACTTGGTCTGCGACCACGTTCGACGTAAATGCTGAGGTCAACAATGGCCGCGGTCCGGTGGATTACAAGGTCTCGAAGGGAAAGCAGAACGCTACCCTAGTCGAATTCAAGCTGGCGAGTAATTCCAGTTTACGGCGCAACCTTGAGAAACAGGTCGAAGTGTATGCCAAAGCCAGTCAGACGGGCCGAGCCATCAAGGTTATCATGTATTTTTCCGAAGGTGAGTTGGAGAAGGTCATGGGTATTCTTCGTGACCTAAAGATACAAGGTAGAGAGGACATCGTGCTCATTGATGCGAGCCGTGATAACAAGACGTCCGGGTCGAAGACCTGAATGCGGATTTCTTACGTTACGACCACCTTGGCTATATCGAAGTGCAGACGCCTGAAATAGGCCGAATTGCCGTGTACCGGTTAGCGCCTTACAATCGCTAAAAGCTGTGAATACAGAGACCTAGATAGCGGGGAAATCATGGATTGGTTGAAATACGTCGTTGCAGCTCTCGCGACCATCGCGGCTGGCTGGACTGTAAAATTGGCGATTTCGAACAGGTCCACGCGTTCGAAACGCACAACCGTCACATCACAGAAGAATAATCGCGCGGGCGGAGACATCGTCGGCGGCGACATGTACAAAAACAACCGCGAGTAGAGCTTGTGTTCACGAGCCAAAGCCATAACGATGTTGACGGTGACCTGGTTGGTGGTGACAAGGTCGACAACAGCAAAACGACCATCATTCAGGTCGTCACGAACGGTGCGGCCGGGCAAGAACTGGCGGCACTTTACGAGAAGCTCAAGGCCGACGGTGTTGGCGACCCGTCACATGGGCAATTCTCAGCAAAGCTGCAGCATTACATGTCCACGACTACCGATGGCGATATTCGCGGCCTTGAGGCGAAGCTGCGTGATAGCGGGCGGGAGGACCAACTTCAGACGGCAACAGACCTGAAGGAACGGGCGTTCAAGTCCATCATGCGGTATCAGACATCACGCACGGCACAGCGCGTCTACACCATTGTACTGTCCGAACTACAGGCAGCATTCACCCTGACAGTTACCCCTGTCATTCAGCAGGATGGAGACCGAATCGCCGTCGACCAGTGCATCAACGCCATTCTGCAAGCGACCAGGAACATGCTCGGAGAAAACGTCCTCGAGATTGATTCAATGGACCTGCTTGCACTCCTGTACTACCTCGGTGGCAACTGTCATGTAAGGTGGGACAAATGCTGATTTATCACCCCGCGTACGATGCCTATCACTGCGTGTTTCGTATGCTGCTCATTGCAGAGCACGTCAAAGACCTCGAAATAGAAAAGGCACGACTTCTTGATTTTTATCTGGTGTTTCCAGGAATGATTCGAACGGTGCGGTTGCCGGACTCACTCAAATCGTTACGTGCACAGGCGAAGGCCGCGGTAAACGTCTATCGAGACCCGGTCAGTGCTCTTTCAACGTTCCGCGACATGCGCCATATCCAAGAGGCAGCACTGAAGTCGGTGGCCGCGTCTGGACTGATTGGTATCGAGCGATTTGAAAGCGGATTTGTCACTCGTACCGACATGCCCATGCCCTCGGCACTCAAAGAGAAGCTCAATGCCTTCACGTCAGCCAACGCTCCAGTGGCCGAAGGTGTTCTGACCAGTCTGTCACTGATTCCCTTGCTTGGGCATGACGGACTGAAACATCGCTCGCAACTTATGGAATATCGGTATGACCTTGCTTGAGCCGACATTACAAGTAAGCCGCCTTGTGGTCTTTCAGGGCGGGCACGTCGCTTTCGACTGTACATTCCATGCCGGAGTGAACGTCATTCGTGGGCGGAACAGCTCCGGCAAGACGACGGTCATGGACCTGCTGGCATTTTCTCTCGGAGCAGAAAACATCCGATGGAAGCCGGAGGCGCTTCGCTGCACGGCCACCTACGTCGAGGTGCTCCTCAACGGTGCAGTTGCCTGCCTGCGTCGCGAGATTGGCGAGGCTCTTCAGCGTCCGATGTCTATCTTTTGGGGCGCCACGGAAGACGCTTTGAAGGCCGGCCAGCAATTGTGGGAGCTTTATCCTTTCAAACGAAGCGCACATCGCATCAGCTTCTCCCAAGCACTTTTTGACGCCTTGGGCATGCCCCAAGCTCAAGGCGACGGGGCCTCAAATCTGACGATGCACCAGTTGCTGCGAGTCCTTTACGCCGACCAGCCCTCGGTTCACAGCCCGATTTTTCGACTGGATAACTTTGATAGTCCCTTGACTCGAGAAATGGTTGGCGGCTATCTCGGCGGTGTCTACGACGACGTGCTGTATTCAGCACAGTTGCGCCTGCGTGAACTAGATGCGCAAATCACCAAGCAGGAATCTGAGCTTCGTAGCATCTTCAACGTGCTCGGACGCTCCGGTCAGTCTCCCGATTTGGAGTTTCTCAACACCAAGATTGTCGAGTTGGAGGAGGCCCGCAATGCTCTTTCGGGTTCCCTTACCAAGCTCAAGGAAGAACGCTCACTTCCTCGTAAAGAGGCAAACAAGGCACGCGCCACGGCAGACGGTTTGCGACAGAGCTTGAACGCTGCTCGGCAAGCGGAGTCTGCCGCGAAGGACGAGCTCGCTGCATTGGACCTCGATATTTCCGATTCCCATCTGTTCGTTAAGGAACTTGAGTCACGTCTGCGTAGCCTCGACGAATCAAAAGAGACCCGTACTTATTTCGGCAATATCCAGTTCCGCTTCTGCCCGAGCTGCCTGAGCGAACTCCCCGAGGCACGGACCGATGCAGAACACTGCCACCTCTGCACGACTGCCCTTGGCGATGGTCGCGGGGATACCCAATTGCTGCGTATGCGCAATGAACTGGGTATCCAGCTTAAGGAGTCGAGGTCTCTCATTGAGTCGCGCATGAAGAAGGCGGATGAATTGCGCGTAAATATTCCCCTGCTGTCGCAGAGAGTGAGAAAGCTGGAACAGGATTACAGCGTCGTGGCGAACTCCTGGTCCAGTGACGTCGAGGTCGCACTGGAGGAAACTGCACGCAAATTGGGGGCCCTCGACGAGGAGATTCGTCAGTCGTACGAGCGACAGAAGCTCGCAAGTGTCATTTCGGACCTGCAGAAACGACGCGACGCGCTGACGGAAGAAAGCAATCGCCTAGCTGAGCGTATCGAGCAACTCGAACAGAAACAGGCACAGCGTAAGGTCGAAGTTGCCAATACCGTAAATGGCGCCATGATTCGGCTGTTGAAGCTGGACCTTCCGCTGCAACCCGAGTTTGTAAACGCGGAAACATCGAACTTTGACTTCGTCGACAATGCGGTTTATGTGAATGGCTCGCGGAATTTCTCGGAGAGCTCGGCTGTAGTCCTTCGCCACATCTTCCATTTGGCGCTCCTGACTGCTAGCGTGCAAAAGCCATTCATGCGAGTACCACGATTCCTGATGCTGGATGGCATCGATGATGGTGGGATGGAAAAGGAGCGTAGTCACCGTCTTCAGGAAATTATCGTCGAAGAGTGCTCCACATACGAGGTGGACTATCAGGTCATTTTCGCGACATCAGAAATCAATCCAAAACTAGAAAAAACGGAGCTTGTTGTGGGCCGCTCGTTCACACCAGCGGCGCGCTCCCTCGATGTCCGTGAGGCGTAGCTCTGAGTGAGTACTCGAAAGTCCTATGGGCGTCGCCGACGCATACGTTGCAGCGTGTAGCGTTGCGTCGACTGAAAAAAAGGCCACCTCGACGAGGTAGCCGTTTGTTAGTTTTCGGGCAGCGTGTACGATAAGCACATTAATCCATGCTATCGAAAACGCATAACCATAAATTTCTCACGTTATGCGTCCGTCTACACTGCCACTCAAACATCAATATTCCCCGCCCTCAACGCATTGTTCTCGATAAACGCCCGCCGCGGCTCGACATCATCGCCCATGAGCGTAGTAAAGATCCCATCGGCGGCAATGGCATCCTCGATCTGCACGCGCAGCAAACGCCGCACAGCCGGGTCCATCGTCGTTTCCCAAAGCTGCCCAGGATTCATCTCGCCAAGCCCCTTATACCGCTGCTTGGAGACATTGCGCTCCGCATCGGCAATGAGCCACTTCATAGCGCTCTTGAAATC
>Ga0164242_10007997_pt1 | contig 11513 bp, 10 predicted proteins | sample OricomgcompostMG_FD_108783 | JGI IMG/M metagenome (GOLD analysis project Ga0164242, IMG submission 108783) | Miracle-Growth compost microbial communities from Emeryville, California, USA - Original compost - Miracle growth compost (MG) ...
CAGAGACGGGTCCTCCGCCATCATCGCCTGCGCTTCGAGCACTTCCTGCGCGGTCCCCCCGGCATGCTCTCCGCGTTCCTCGAGCTCACGGGCCACGGCCGAAAGGGCCTCGTGAGCACGTTCCTTCTCTTCTTCGGGTGCACGGGTGCTCGGCTCGTCGGCCGGCGCGGGCAGCGGATCCGCCATCCGCGCCACGGGGCCGGACGCCACGCCCAGACCGACTCCCACTCCGGCAAGCGTCGCCATGGTCACTCCGCGTCGAAGTCGGTTGCGAGCAGTTCGCTGAGGGAGTCCACGATCCCCTCGGCGCCGTCGCCGTCGGCCGTCAGGGTGACCTCGTCGCCCTGGTCGATGCCCAGCGAGATCACGCCGAGGATGCTGGCCGCGTTCACCGGCTTCGCGTCCCCCTTGGCGATCGTCACGGGGATGCCCGCGTTCTTCGCCGCCTGCGCGAAGAGCTTCGCGGGGCGCGCGTGCAGTCCGTGGGCGGAACCGATCCGCACGGTCTTGGTCGCCTGGCTCATGAGGAGGTCCTCTCGTCGTGGGTGGTGGTGGAACCGCCGGCGGCCTCGGCGAGAGCGAAGGCGCGCTCGCCATCCCGGTCGCCGAAGATGTCGTCGGGCAGCATCGCGACGCGCACGCCGCGGACCGCGGCATCCCGTCGCACGTCGTCCAGGCGATCGGCCAGGTGGGGGCCGACCAGCAGCACGTCGGTGCCGTCGAGGCAGTCGGGGTAGGACGACAGGCCCGCCGCGTGCGCGGTGTGATCCAGGCCCCGCGTCGCGATGGCGCCGCGCAGGCGCTGGGCGACGAACGTGCTGGACGCCCCAGCCCCGCACATGACGGTGATCCTCATCGGCCATCCTCCTGACGCCCATTGTGCTGAGGTCGTGGGCGCGGGACAACCACTTCTGTTTCCGCAGGGGCGGAAAGGCCCTCGGTCATGGTTGACTGGGGTCGCGGCATCCCCCTCCGTGCCGCCAGGAGCGGCCACGATGACCAGAGCGCGACAGGATCGCCTGCTCGGTCTGCTCGTGCGCAACGGCGAGTGGGTGACGGCCGGGCGGCTCGCCGACGCGCTCGGAGTGACGCCGCGCAGCGTCCGCTCCTACGTGACCGCGCTCAACGGTCGGGTCTCGGGTGGCGCGGCCGTCGAATCGGGCCCGCAGGGCTACCGGGCGGGCGCCGAGGCCGCGTCGGCGCTGAGGGTGCCGACGATGGATGCCGCGGCTCCGCGTGACCGGATGCACACGCTGATCCGCGCCCTTCTCGATGACGCGACCGGCATCGACGTGCATGAGACCGCCGAACGGCTGCACGTGTCGGAGGCCACCGTCGAGGGCGACCTCGGGCGCGTCCGGTCGCTGTTGACCGGGACGACCCTGGTCCTTTCGCGGTCGGGGTCTCGCATGCGACTCTTCGGCGCCGAGAGCGCGCAGCGCCGCCTTCTGAGCCGCCTGGTGCACGAGGAGATGGATGCCGCCTCCTTCGACGCGCACGGCATGCGGCGCGTGCTCGGCGAGGGTTCGCTGGGCGCCGACGTGCACGGCTCGTTCGAGACCGCACTGCGCTCGGCGCTGGGTGCCCGCGGCTACTTCATCAACGAGTTCGGCATCGCGGACGTGCTCATGCACATCGCCATCGCCGCCGATCGTGTCGCGCACGGGCGCGCGCTCGACACGGCGGCGGAGCCTTCCGGCGAGACGGCCGACGAGATCGCCGACCTCGTCGGCGCGCTTGTCGAGGAGCATCTGGGCGTGAGCCTCGGGCGCGGCGACCGGCAGCACCTGGCCATGCTGATCCTGACCCGGGTCGTGACGCCGGGGCCGGCTGTGGCATCCGCCCCGCTGCTGGACCCCGAGGTCGAAGACGCCGTCCGCGACCTGGTGACCGCGGCCGCCGAGGAGTTCCTCGTCGACCTCGTGCACGAGGACTTCATCCGCCGGCTCGCGATGCACGTGCAGAACCTGCGGCGGCGGGCTGCGGCCGAGGCGTGGTCGCGCAATCCTCTGGCGCGGTCGCTGAAGTCGACGTACCCGATGATCTTCGACATCGCCGTGTCGATCGCCGGCGGGCTGGGGGAGCGGCTGGGCATGACCCTGCCCGACGACGAGATCGCCTACATCGCGATGCACGTGGGCGGGCGGCTCGAGCGCAGTCGGCGCGCCGAACAGCTGCTGACCGCGACGATCGTGTGCCCGGGATACTACGAGCTCCACGAGCTGCTGCGCTCGTCGGTCGACCGGTCGCTGGGCCAGGCGATCGAGGTGGTCGATCTGCAGACGCGCATGGATCCCGACTGGGCCGCGATCGACACCGACCTCGTGCTCACGACCGTCGACGCGCCGCCCGCGGTCGAGCGCGCCGTGCGCATCCGGCCCTTCCTGACCGACGCCGATGTCGAGCGCGTGCAGGCCGCCGCCTCGCGCATTCGGCGTGCACGACGGCTCGCCCGCCTGCGTCGCGAACTCGAGCGCTACTTCGACCCGGCTGCCTTCACGCCGTCGCTGGCGGCGCGCGACGAGGAGGAGGTCATCCGGGGGCTGGGTGACCGGCTCGTCGCCCTCGGAGTCGTCGACGACGACTACGTCGCGCGTTCACTGGAGCGCGAGCGGCTCTCATCGACCGCGTTCACCGACGCCCTGGCGGTGCCGCATGCGATCGGCATGACCGCGTCGCGCACGGTGATCGCCGTCGGCATCGCGGACCCGTCGATCCCGTGGGGCGATTCGCGCGTGCAGGTCGTGGCGATGGTCGCGTTCTCGGAGGCCGACCGCGAGGCGTTCCAGACCGTGTTCGAGCAACTCGTCGAGGTCTTCAGCGAGCACGAGTCGGTCGCGCGCATCGTGCGCCGTGCGAGCGACTTCTCGTCGTTCCTGGACGAGCTCGTCGCCGTCATCGACGGGTAGCCGCGGGCCGCGAACACTCTCTGCTCGCGCGGTCTTGTGCTGCTCGCGCGGTCGTGTTCGGCGTGCGCTGCTGCTTCTCGCTCGCGCGGGTGTTCTCGTCAACGGACGATCCGTCGCGCTGTCGTTCTTCGCCTTCGCGCCTGCTATTCTCGGGCGCGAATGTCGGAAACGGGCGCGTGACCGCCGGGGCCGCGGCATCCACTCTCCGTCGCAGCGTGGGTCAGTAGCGGTCGAGCTTCGCGAGCAGTCCGCGGCGCACGGCCGGCCATTCGTGGGGGAGGATCGAGTACATCACGGTGTCGCGGAGCGTGCCGTCGGCCAGGATGCGCGCGTTGCGGCGCACGCCGTCGAGCTTGGCGCCGAGGCGTTCGATGGCGGCACGTGACTGGCGGTTGTGCCAGTGCGTGCAGAACTCGACCGCGATCGCGTCGCACTGCTCGAACGCGTGCGTGAGCAGCGCGAGCTTCGCGGCGGTGTTGACCTCGGTGCGCTGGGTTTCGATGCCGAGCCAGGTGTGGCCGATCTCGACGTGGCGGTTGGGCTGGTCGATGTTGCAGTAGGTCGTCATGCCGACGATACGGCCGGTCGCCAGGCGCCGCACGGCGAAGGGGTTCATGTGGCCCTCGTCGCGCCAGCGCAGTCGCTTGGCGATCTCGGATGATATCTCCGACGGCGCGGGCACGCTCGTGTACCAGGCCGTCTCGAGCCCGACGGCGGCCTCGGTCAGGTCGCCGACATGCGCCTCGCTGAGCGGCTCAAGGCGGACGAACGGGTTCTCCAGGGTGACGCTCTGCGCGAATTCCACGCCCCGATCCTATTGCGCGAGGTCGTACCTTTTTTCGCGAGGTCGTACCTATTCTCGCGAGGTCGTACCCGTGGCGTCGCAGACGACCTCGCGAATTTGGGTACGACCTCGCGATTTTGGGTACGACCTCGCGATTTTGGGTACGACCTCGCGATTTTGGGTACGACCTCGCGAATCTAGATACGACCTCGCGGATTTGGGTACGACCTCGCGGGGCGGGTCAGCGCGCGAGCGCGTCGAGCAGCGCCGACACCGCGTCGCGCAGCGCCGCGAGACGGGATGCCGCATCAGCCGCGTCGTCGCCCTGCACATCCAGGTACGCCTTGAGCTTGGGCTCGGTGCCCGAGGGCCGCACGAGCACGCGCCCGGCACCGACGAGCCGCAGCCGCAGCATGTCGGTCGGCGGCAGCCCCTCGAGCCCGTCGGCGAAGTCGTCGACTCCCTCGACCTCGACCGTCCCCAGCCGGAACGGCGGGTCGGCGCGGAGCCCGCCCATGATCGTGCCGATCACCGACAGGTCGTCGACCCGCAGTGACACCTGGTCGCTCACGAACGCGCCGAAGGTCTCGTCGAACTCCTCGAGCAGGTCGGCGATCGTGCTGCCCTCGGCGCGCGCTTCGGCCGCGAGGTGCAGCACGGCGATCGCAGCCGAGATGCCGTCCTTGTCGCGCACGACGTCGGGGTCGACGAGATAGCCGAGCGCCTCCTCGAAGCCGTACAGCAACCCGGGGGAGCGCGAGATCCACTTGAAGCCGGTCAGCGTCGCGTGGAACGCGAGCCCGTAGTGCTCGGCGACGGCCTGCAGGCCGGGCGATGAGACCACCGAGCACGCGAGCGAGGCGCCGGCCGCGGCATCCACCGCCGCCGCAGCGCGCGCGGCACGCCAGCCCAGCAGCAGCCCGACCTCGTTGCCGCCGAGACGGCGCCATCCGCCTTCGGTGTCGGGAGACGGGATGCCGACGGCCAAGCGGTCCGCGTCGGGGTCGTTCGCGATCACGAGCTCGGCGTCGGCGTCGCGCGCGGTCTGGAACGCGAGGTCCATCGTCCCCGGCTCCTCGGGGTTCGGGAACGACACCGTCGGGAACGCGCCATCGGGCTCGATCTGCGCCGAGACCGTCACCGGCTGCGGATACCCTGCGGCCTCGAGCACGCGCGAGACGGTCTCCCATCCGACCCCGTGCATCGCGGTGTACACCCAGCGCAGCCCGTCGGCACCGGAGGGTGCGGGTCCCACGGCCGCCGTGGCGGCGACGTAGTCGTCGAGCACACTCTCCGGCGCGACCTCGTACCCGGTCGAGCGCGGCAGCTCGCTCACGGTCTGCTCGTCGGCGATGCGCTGGATGTGGGCGGCGATCTCCGCGTCGGCGGGCGAGACGATCTGCGAGCCCTGGTCCTCGCCGCCGAGGTACACCTTGTACCCGTTGTCGTGGGGAGGGTTGTGGGATGCCGTGACCATCACCCCCGCGTCGGCGCCGAGGTGGCGCACGGCGAAGGCCAGCACAGGCGTGGGCAGCAGGCGCGGCAGCAGGATCGTGCGCAGGCCTGCGCCGGCGAACAGCTCGGCCGAGTCGGTGGCGAACACCTGCGAGTTGCGGCGCCCGTCGTATCCGATCACGACGGTGGGCGGGGCATCCGGTCCGCCCTTCTCGTTCAGGTACGCGGCGAGCCCTGCGGCCGCCTGCGCCACCAGCACCCGGTTCATGCGCTTCGAGCCGGCGCCCAGCCGTCCGCGCAGGCCCGCGGTGCCGAACACGAGCCGCCCGTCGAACCGCTCGGCGAGCTCGGCCTGCGCGTCGGCGTCGTCGCCCGTGGCACGCTCGATGAGCTCGCGCAGCTCGGTGCGGGTCTCGCCGTCGGGATCCTGCGCCAACCACGCCTCCGCGTGTTCGAGAACCTCGTCGTCCATCAGATCACCTCCACGACACGGGCCAGCAGCCCGGAGATCACCGGCTCGGCCTCGCGGCCGGCCTGCAGCACCTCTTCATGGCTGAGCGGCGTCTCCTGAATGCCGGCTGCCAGGTTCGTGATGAGCGAGAAGCCGAGCACCTCCATGCCCGCCTCGCGGGCGGCGATCGCCTCGAGCGCGGTGGACATGCCGACGATGTCGCCGCCCATGATGCCGGCCATGCGCACCTCGGCGGGGGTCTCGTAGTGCGGCCCGCGGAACTGGCAGTACACGCCCTCGGCCAGGCTCGGGTCGATGGTGCGGGCGAGGTCGCGCAGCCTCTTCGCGTAGAGGTCGGTGAGGTCCACGAACGTGGCTCCCTCGAGGGGAGATGCCGCGGTCAGGTTGATGTGGTCGCTGATGAGCACCGGCAAGCCGGGCGTGTAGCTGCGGTTCACTCCGCCGGCACCGTTGGTGAGCACCATGACACCGGCTCCCGCGGCGGCGGCGGTGCGCACCGAGTGCACCACTCGGCGCACCCCGTGGCCCTCATAGAAGTGGGTGCGCGCGCCGATGACGAGCACGCGCTTGCCGGACGGGGTCAGGATGCTGCGCAGGGTGCCCGGGTGTCCTTCGAGCGCCGGCTTGCTGAAGCCGGTGACCTCGGTGGCGGGCACGGTCACGGTCGTCTCGCCCACGAGTTCGGCGGCCTTGCCCCATCCGCTGCCCAGGGTGAGGGCGATGTCATGCCGCTCGACGCCGGTGAGCCGGGCGATGTCGGCGGCCGCTGTGCGCGCGATCTCGAAGGGATCGGCGGTCGGGTCATCCAACGGGTTGTCGGTCATCCCCCCACGGTAGCGCCGCGCGCCCTCACTTGCCGAGGTCGAGGTCGTACCTCATCCCGCGAGGTCGTACCTCGATCCGCGAGGTCGTAGCTCGATCCGCGAGGTCGTACCTCGATCCGCGAGGTCGCACCCCCGCCGCGCGCCCGGTTTACGAGGCGACCCGATGACTGAGAGAATGGAGGTCATGGTTTTGAGCTTCGAGCGCACTCAGTCCGTCGCGGTCCTCGGCGGTGGTCCCGGCGGGTACGAGGCGGCGCTGGCCGCAGCCCGGCTCGGCGCCGAGGTGACGCTGGTCGAGCGCGCCGGCGTCGGCGGGTCCGCGGTGATCACCGACGTCGTGCCGTCGAAGAGCCTCATCGCCACCGCCGACGCGGCTGTCTCGATCGCGCAGGCCTCCGACCTCGGCGTGCAGCTGTTCGCGAAGGGCAAGGAGGGCAAGCCTCTCAAGCCCGAGATCGCGATCAATCTCGCCGCTGTCAACCACCGCCTTCTGTCCCTGGCGCGCCAGCAGTCCGACGAGATGCGGGCCGCGTTGGTCGAGGCGGGGGTGCGCATCATCTCCGGCCACGGGCGGCTCGAGGGGCGCAATGCGATCGTCGTGTCGACGGCGCCCGGCGGCACCGACTTCGACCGGGTCGAGGCCGACACGATCGTCGTCTCGGTGGGCGCCGCTCCGCGTGAGCTGCCGACGGCTCAGCCCGACGGCGAGCGGGTGCTCACCTGGACCCAGCTGTACGACATGAAGCGCCTGCCCGAGCACCTCATCGTGGTCGGGTCGGGCGTCACCGGGGCCGAGTTCGCCGGCGCCTACATGAACCTCGGCTCGGAGGTGTCGCTGGTCTCCAGCCGCGACCAGGTGCTGCCCGGTGAGGACAAGGATGCCGCGGCCGTCCTCGAGAAGGTGTTCAAGCGCGGCGGCATGCACGTTCTGTCCAAGTCGCGTGCCGAGAAGGTCGTCAACACGGGCAACGGCGTCGAGGTCACCCTGACCGACGGCCGCGTGGTCACCGGCAGCCACTGCCTGATGGCGGTCGGCTCGATCCCGAACACGTGGGGGATCGGCCTTGAGGATGCCGGTGTGCAGATGACCGACTCCGGCCACATCCAGGTCAACCGGGTCGCTCGCACCTCGGTGCCCAACATCTACGCCGCCGGCGACTGCACGACGTTCGTCCCGCTGGCCTCGGTCGCGTCCATGCAGGGACGCACGGCCGTGTTCCACGCCCTCGGCGACGTCGTGATCCCGCTGGAGCGCCGGCGCATCGCCTCGAACATCTTCACCGCCCCCGAGATCGCGACCGTCGGCTGGCAGGAGGCCGACATCGACGCAGGCCTCATCAACGGCATCGTGCACAAGCTGCCGCTGTCGGGCAACCCGCGCGCGAAGATGATGGGCATCAAAGACGGCTTCGTCAAGATCATCGCGCGCACCGGCAGCGGCACCGTGATCGGCGGGGTCATCGTCGGTCCGCGCGCCTCGGAGATGATCTACCCGATCGCCATCGCTGTCGAGCGGCGCCTGTCGGTCGATCAGCTCTCGCGCGTGTTCGCGGTGTACCCGTCGTTGTCGGGCATGATCACCGATGTCGCGAACGCCATGCACGTGACCAACTCGCCCGACGAGTCCTGACCGCTGCACGGCCGTGTCTGACCGCTCCACGGTCGTGCGAGGGCGGGATGCCGCGGCCCGGCGTCACTCGGTGATGGACACGTCCGACGGATCGACCCGCACGAGGAACGCACCCGGTTCGCCGTGGCTGTCGACGCCCACGACGAGCCCGGGATCATGCGTCGTGACGGTGATGTAGAGCACCGCCGGGCACTCGACGGGGATCGTGTCGAGCCGTTCGCCCTCGCCGATCGCAGCATCGCCGTCGGCCGCAGGCGTCGACAGCGCCACATCGACCGTCGCCAGGCCCACGCACTCGAACTGCACGAAGTGGTCGCCCGGGCCCAGCCCGAGGTCGGTCATCTGTGTAGGCGAGACCGAACCGGGTGCGCCGAATGACCCGTACATCGCCATGGCCTCGGTGGAGTTGCGGTTGCGCATCCGCTCGTCGTAGTGCCCCACCCACGGGTCGATCGTCGAACTCGGCGAGGCGGTGGGTGCCGGCGCTGCGGCCTGATGCGCAGCGGGCTGCGACGTCGCGCGGGCCGCGGCGACGTCGTCCTCGAAGCTCGGCGACGGTGCGCATGCCGCGAGCGACATACACGTGCCCAACGCGGCGACCACGGTCAGGGCGCGGAGGCGGGCGGAGCTCATGCACCGAGAGTATCGGCACAGACGCGGCCGCCGCCCGACCGTCACGGCGCCTCGAGCACGCCGCCCGGATCGACCCGCACGAGAAAGGCGCCGGGCTCGCCGTGGCTGTCCAGCGTCACGAAGAGCCCGGGAGTGTCGAGGGAGATCTCCAACAGGGCGCTGACCGGGCAGTCGATGTCGGTCGTGCCGGACGGATCGGACGGCTCTGCCATGCCGGTGGCCTCGCTGACGCCCGCGAGCGTGACGGTGACCAGCGGTGCACCGGCGCACGAGACCTCGACGGTGTGATAGCCCGCGGGGATGGCCAGGTCCGCGTTCGACATGATGATGATCTGGCCGGGCGGGCCGAACGACCCCGCGGATGACGACGCGGCGCCCCCGACGATCCCGCCGTCGTCGATGTCGAAGTAGTCGACCCACGCGTCACCCGAGGGATCGGGCGCGGGCACCGTCGGCACGGCGAGCGGCGCCTGCGTCACCGGTCGCGGTGAACGGGCCGCGGCGACGTCGTCTTCGAAGCTCGGCGTCGGCGCACATGCCGCCAGCGACATACACACGCCGACGGCCACCGCGAGGACGAGAACGTGCGACGGTGCAGGTCATGCGCCCACTCTATAGCCCGGTTCGGCCGTCACCTTCTGCGGGTTCTCGCGCCGAACGGTTGCAGAAGCCGACTGCTGAACACGGAGGCGTGTTGCGCGGCCGCGGTCCGCGGTGCGAGCGCGCCGACATCGGTCTGCGCAGACGGCGGGGCCGCGGCATCCACCCCTCACGAGAAGAGTGGATGCCGCGGCCTCGAGATCCGCGTGACGCTACGCGATCGTGAGCAGCTGGTGGCCGGCCGACACCGTGGTGCCGGGGGTGGCGTTGATCGCGGTGATCACGCCGTCCTTGTGGGCCTGGATGGGCTGCTCCATCTTCATGGCCTCGAGCACGAGCACCAGGTCGCCCTTGACGACCTGCTGGCCCTCTTCGACGGCGACCTTGACGACGGTGGCCTGCATCGGCGATTTCACGGCGTCGCCCGAGGCTCCGGCGCTGGCCGTGGTCGTGTGCGAGCGGCGCGACGGCGGCGCCACGGCGGGCCGGCCGGCGGCGATGGGGGCCGCGGCGATGCGGTCGGGCAGGCTCACCTCGAGGCGCTTGCCGCCGACCTCGACGACCACCGTGTGGCGGGACTCGACGGGCTCGGGGTCACCGAGCTCGCCGTCCCACGGCGGGATGTCGTTGTCGAACTCGGTCTCGATCCAGCGCGTGTGCACGCCGAAGACGCCGTCCTCGGCGGTGAACGCGGGGTCGCGCACGACCTTGCGGTCGAACGGCAGCACCGTGGGCAGGCCGCCGACCTCGAACTCGTCGAGGGCGCGGCGGGCGCGCTCCAGGGCCTCGGCCCGGTCGCGACCGGTGATGATGATCTTGGCCAGCAGCGAGTCGAAGGCCCCGCCGACGACGTCGCCCGCGGTCACGCCCGAGTCCAGGCGCGTGCCGGGGCCGCCGAACGTCTTGAAGACCTTGACGGGCCCGGGCTGGGGAAGGAATCCGCGGCCGGGGTCCTCGCCGTTGATGCGGAACTCGATGGAGTGCCCCACCGGTGTCGGGTCGTCGTAGTCGAGAGTGCCGCCCTCGGCGATGCGGAACTGCTCGCGCACGAGGTCGAGGCCCGTGACCTCTTCGGAGACCGGGTGCTCCACCTGCAGCCGCGTGTTCACCTCGAGGAATGACACGGTCCCGTCGGCGCCGATGAGGAACTCGCAGGTGCCCGCACCGACGTATCCGACCTCGCGCAGGATGGCCTTCGACGACGAGTAGAGCACGTCGCGCTGCTCGTCGGTCAGGAACGGCGCCGGGGCCTCTTCGACGAGCTTCTGGTTGCGGCGCTGCAGCGAGCAGTCGCGTGTGGAGACGATGACGACGTTGCCCGCGGCATCGGCCAGGCACTGCGTCTCGACGTGACGCGGCTTGTCGAGGAACTTCTCCACGAAGCACTCGCCGCGACCGAAGGCGGTGACCGCCTCGCGGGTGGCCGACTCGAACAGCTCGGCGACCTCATCCAGCTCGCGGGCGACCTTCAGGCCGCGCCCGCCGCCGCCATAGGCCGCCTTGATGGCGATCGGCAGGCCGAACTCGCGCGCGAAGGCGACGACCTCGTCGGCACCCGAGACGGTGCCCTGGGTGCCGGGGGCGAGCGGCGCACCGACCTTCTCGGCGACGTGGCGCGCGGTGACCTTGTCACCGAGGGCCTCGATGGCCTCGGGCGACGGACCGATCCAGATCAGGCCGGCGCCGATGACGGCGCGGGCGAACTCGGCGTTCTCGGCGAGGAAGCCGTAACCCGGGTGCACGGCGTCGGCGCCCGAGCGGCGCGCGACGGAGAGGATCTTGTCGATCGACAGATACGTCTCGGCGCTCGTGGCCCCTTCGAGGGCGTAGGCCTCGTCGGCGAGCTTGGCGTGCAGGGCGTCGCGATCCTGGTCGGCGTACACGGCGACGGAGGTTTTTCCGCTGTCGCGCGCGGCGCGGATGATGCGTACGGCGATCTCGCCGCGGTTCGCGATGAGCACCTTGGCGATTTCAGGCATGGACTTCAGCCTACCGAGCGCATTCGGCGCCCTTTTGAGTGCACCGCACAAGATAAAGGTGGAATTGTGTCGGACGATCTACGAGGACGTCCACGTATCCGTCCACCGCACGCCGAGCTCGCGCACGAGCCGGCGCAGTGTCGACAGCGACATCCCGACGACGGTGGACGGGTCGCCGTCCACCCGGTCGATGAAGGGCCCGCCCAGGCTGTCGATGGTGAAAGCGC
>Ga0164242_10007998_pt1 | contig 11512 bp, 13 predicted proteins | sample OricomgcompostMG_FD_108783 | JGI IMG/M metagenome (GOLD analysis project Ga0164242, IMG submission 108783) | Miracle-Growth compost microbial communities from Emeryville, California, USA - Original compost - Miracle growth compost (MG) ...
GCCACCCAGCCTTCCCGATGAAGCGGCGAGACGGTCGGGCTCTCCAGGCCGGGAGTCAGCGCGACGGCGTCCTCGACCCGGGCGACCGGCATGTCGTAGTCCATCATCACGTAGCTGCGCGCGACCATGACGCCCTCGAGGCGGCGCTGGAAGATCTCGAACTCGGTCGGGACCGGCCGGTCGGCGTGGGTGATCACCACGGCCTCGGACTCGAGCACGACATCACCGAAGATCTCCAGGCCGGCCTGTCGCAGGGTGCTGCCGGTCTCGACGACATCGGCGATCACGTCGGCGACACCGAGCTGGATGCTGGTCTCGACAGCGCCGTCGAGACGGGTCACCGACGCATCGACGCCCTCGCGCTCGAGATAGGCGCTGACCACGCCGACGTACGACGTGGCGATGCGCTTGCCGGCCAGGTCAGCGACGGAGCGGGCCACCCCGGGGCGACCGGCGAAGCGGAAGGTCGAGCGGCCGAAGCCGAGCGACATGACCTCGTCGGCCTTGGCCCCGGAGTCGAGCAACAGGTCGCGACCGGTGATGCCGACATCGAGAGTGCCCTCGCCGACGTACAGGGCGATGTCGCGCGGGCGCAGGTAGAAGAATTCCACCCCGTTGGCGTCGTCGACGAGGGTGAGTTCCTTGGAGTCGCTGCGCTGTCGATAGCCCGCTTCGCGGAGCATGTCGGTGGCAGCAGCAGAGAGCGCCCCCTTGTTGGGGATCGCGATACGGAGTGCAGGCATGAGGCTTGTCCTAAAGGTGTGCGTAGACGTCGTCGAGGGTCAGTCCGGCCGCGATCATCAGCACCTGTGCGTGGTAGAGCAACTGGCTGATCTCCTCGGCCGTGCGCGCATGGCCCTCATGCTCGGCAGCCATCCAGGACTCGGCGGCCTCCTCGACCAGCTTCTTGCCGATCGTGTGCACACCGGCGTCGAGTGCCTTGACCGTGCCGGAACCCTCCGGACGGGTGGCGGCGAGCTCATTGAGCTCGGCCCACAACTGCTCGAACGTCTTCACGTTGCCTTAGCTTAGGTGGTCGCGTCGGCGGATCTTCTTCAAGGTCTGTGCGGTGAGAAGCGCAGCACTCGCCGCCTCGTAGCCTTTGTCCTCGTGACTGTCCGGCAGACCGGCCCGGTCAAGAGCCTGCTGCTCGTCGTCGCAGGTCAGCAGTCCGAAGCCGATTGCCACGCCGGTGTCGAGCGCGACCCGGGTCAGGCCGTCGGTCGCCGCCGAGGAGACGTACTCGAAATGCGGGGTGCCACCGCGGATGATCACGCCGAGAGTGACGATCGCGTCGAAGCCGCGTTGGGCCAGTGCCGAGGCGACCACGGGCAGCTCGAAGGAACCCGGCACGCGGACCTCGACAGGCGCCTCGATCTTGTAGTCGGCGAAGGCACGGCGAGCGCCGGCGATCAGGCCCTCCATCACCTGCTCGTGCCAGCTCGCCGCAATGACCGCGACCCGGAGGTCATGACAGTCGACCGGCCCTTGGCTGGGTGCACCTTCTCCACTCATGCTTCGTCTCCCTCGGTCTCGACAGACTCAACCAACGGCCCGGTGTCGGTCAGGCCCGGCAGATCGTGTCCCATCCGATCACGCTTGGTGAGCAGATAGGCGAGATTGTGGTCGTTCGGGCGCGGGGTCAGCGGCACCCGCTCGGCCACCGGCACGCCATAGCTCTCCAGGCTGACGGTCTTGTCCGGGTTGTTGGTCATCAGCCGCACCGACCCGACCTTGAGATCGCGCAGGATCTGCGTGGCGGCGCCGTAGTGGCGCGCGTCGGCGGGCAGGCCCAGGTCGAGATTGGCGTCGACCGTGTCTCGGCCGCCGTCCTGCAGCGAGTAGGCCTGCAGCTTCGCGAGCAGGCCGATCCCGCGGCCCTCGTGGCCACGCAGATAGACGACGACACCCCTGCCCGCGGCAGCGATCGCGGCCATCGCCTCGTGCAGCTGCGGGCCGCAGTCGCAACGCTCGGAACCGAAGACGTCACCGGTGAGGCATTCGCTGTGCACCCGGGTGAGCACCGGCTCCCCGTCGGCGAGCGCGTCGAGGTCGCCGTACACCAGGGCGACGTGCTCGCTGCCGTCGATGGTGATCTTGTATCCGACCGCGGTGAAGTCGCCGTACTCGGTGGGTAGGCGGGTCACCGCGACACGTTCCACGTGATTCTCCACGCGGCGGCGGTACTCCACGAGCTGCTCGATCGAGATCATCTTCAGGTCGTGCTCGTCGGCGAACTCACGCAGTTCCGGGCCGCGCTTCATGGTGCCGTCGTCGTTGACCACCTCGACGAGTACGCCGGCCGGGGTCAGCCCGGCGAGACGGGCCAGGTCGACGGCAGCCTCGGTGTGACCACGGCGTACCAGCACACCACCCTCGCGATAGCGCAGCGGGAAGACGTGGCCCGGGCGGGTCAGCTCCCACGACTCGGTCGCCGAGTCGGCCAGCACCCGTGCCGTGTGCGCCCGGTCGGCCGCGGAGATGCCCGTCGTCACACCGTCACGGGCATCCACGGAGATCGTGTACGCCGTGCGCAGCTTGTCGCGATTGTGCGGAGTCATCAGCGGGATCTCGAGCCGGTCGAGCATCGCGGCCGGCATCGGCACGCAGATCACGCCGCTGGAGTGACGGATCGTGAAGGCCATCAGCTCCGGGGTCGCCTTGGCGGCCGCGAAGATGATGTCGCCCTCGTTCTCCCGATCCTCGTCGTCGACGACCACGACGGCCTTGCCGGCAGCGATGTCGGCGATCGCCTCCTCGACAGGGTCGAGGTGCACCCCGCCGCGCTCGTCGGTTGCCTTGATCACTGGTGCTCCTGTCGTGTCCTCGGTCGCGCTCACCGCGCGACCAGCTTCTCGAGGTATTTCGCGATCACATCGGCCTCGAGGTTCACCGGGTCGCCGACCTTCTTGAAGCCCAGCGTGGTGCGGGCCAGGGTCTCGGGGATGAGGCTCACCGTGAAGGACTCCTCCGCAACCTCGACCACGGTCAGCGAGATGCCGTCGACCGTGATCGACCCCTTGGGCACGACATAGCGGGCCAGCTCGACCGGCATGGCGATCTGGACGATCTCCCAGTTCTCACTCGGCGTACGCCGCAGGATCGAGCCGGCGCCGTCGACGTGCCCCTGCACGACATGGCCACCGAGCCGCGAGGTGGGCGAGAGCGCGCGTTCGAGGTTGACCTTGCTGCCGACCTCGAGCGCGCCGAGTGAGGTCTTGGCGAGGGTCTCGGCCATCACGTCGGCGGTGAACTTGTCGACCTCGAGGTCGGAGACGGTCAGGCAACAGCCGTTGACTGCGATCGATGCGCCAGGCCCCGCGTCGCTGACGACGAGGGGGCCGATGATGGTGATGCGGATGGCATCGGCCTCGCGCTCGATGGCTGAAACGGCGCCGAGTTCCTCGACGATTCCGGTGAACATGTCAGTTTCCCTCTCTCCGTGCGGGTTCGAGCACGAGGCGCACATTGGCGTCCGGCCCCTCCCCGACGACGCTTGCCTGGACGATCTCGAGTTGGAGCGCGTCGGTGATCGTGGTGATGCCCAGGTCGCCGATGGCATTGAGCCCGGCCCCGAGCAGTTTGGGCGCGATGTAGGCGACGACCTCATCGACCAGCCCGGCGCGCAGGAAGGCGGCGGCCAGGGTCGGGCCCCCTTCGGTGAAGACATGGCGACGCCCCAGCTCGAAGAGTTCGGCGAGTGCCTTCTCGGGGTCGCGGGTGCGCAGGTGCAGGCTGGGTGCCTCGCCCGGGGCGAGGGAACCGTCGAAGATCCGCCTCTCCGGTGGCAACTCACGCTCGCCCATCACCACGCGCAGCGGCTGGTGCGCCAGCGGCTGGTCGTCGGCATCGCGCACGGTGAGCGCCGGGTCGTCGACGGCGACCGTGCCGGTGCCCACCAGCATCACGTCGCAGACCGAACGCAACTGGTGGGTGTCGATGCGCGCGGCCTTCGAGGAGACCCACCGGCTGGTGCCGTCCGCGGCGGCACTGCGACCGTCGAGGGTGGTGGCGAGTTTCCAGGTCACCAGCGGGCGGCCATGCGTCAGCCCGAACAGCCAGGCCCGGTTGAGCGCCTGCGCCGGCCCTTCCAGTACGCCGACCTCGACCTCGACGCCGGCCTCGTGCAGTCGCTGCGCGCCGCCGGCTGCGACCGGGTTGGGGTCGGGCATCGCGATCACGACGCGGGCCACCCCGGCATCGATCAGCGCCTCCGCACAGGGACCGGTGCGACCGGTGTGATTGCAGGGCTCGAGAGTCACCACGGCGGTGGCGCCACGCGCCCGGTCACCCGCCCGGGAGAGGGCATCGACCTCGGCATGCGGCGTACCGGCGCCCCGGTGGTAGCCCTCGGCGACGACCTGGCCGTCGGGGGCGAGCAGCACGCAGCCCACCCGCGGGTTGGGTCCGAGTGGGACTCCGGGCGTCGCCGCGAGCTCGAGCGCGCGCGCCATTGCAGCGGTCTCTGCCGTCACGGTCGGTGGAGCGCCCTCGTGCTGCGTGGTCATCGTCGTCTTCCCGGGTCGTAGTGGTTCAGGTCCACTCGGCGGATCCGGGGCGTCGGCACCTCTCCCCCGACGTGTTGGCGTCGGCAGGGCGGGCGCTGCGTGCGTCTTTCCATCCGGACTTTGACCGTCGGTCCAGGACTTCCGAGCGAAGCGAGAAAGCTTCGACCGGTCACCTGGTCAACCGGCCACTGGCGGTGGTCGGGTCGCGGACTTCTGGACCTGCGTCCAGTCACCGCCGGTGCGGAATTTCACCGCCCCCAGAGCACGCGAGCTTCACACTCGTTGTCCAACAGGGTGCCACACGATCCCCACCAGCGGGACCACTGCCCCCTGTGGCCCCCGTCACGCGGCTGGTGGTCACCCGGCCGATACGGCCTTGTCCCGCAGCGCGTTGACCATCGCATCCGGGTCCTCGGCCGAGTAGACGGCCGAGCCGGCGACGAAGGTGTCGGCGCCGGCCTCGGCACAGCGCTCGATCGTCTCGAGCGAGACGCCGCCGTCGACCTGCAGCCAGAGCTCGAGGCCGTGACGCTCGATCAACTGGCGTGCGCGCCGGATCTTGGGCAGGCACAGGTCGAGGAACTTCTGGCCGCCGAAGCCTGGCTCTACGGTCATGATCAGCAACATGTCGAGCTCGCCGAGCAGATCCTCGTAGGGCTCGACGGGGGTGGCCGGCTTGAGCGCCATCGAAGCACGGGCGCCCTTGGCGCGGATCTCCCTGGCCAGTCGTACCGGCGCCTTCGCGGCCTCGACGTGGAAGGTGACGCTGCCCGCACCCGCTTCGACGTACGCCGGCGCCCAGCGATCCGGCTCCTCGATCATCAGGTGAGCATCGAGAGGCAGCTCCGTGTGCTTGCTCAGGGCCTCGAACATCGGCGCGCCCAGGGTGAGGTTGGGCACGAAGTGGTTGTCCATCACGTCCACGTGCACCCAGTCGGCGCTGGGAATGCGGGCGACCTCGTCGGCGAGTCTCGACAGGTCGGCATTGAGGATGCTGGGGGTGATCCTGGCGGTTTCTCTGGCGGCACTCATGGCGCGCTCATCCTGCCATGCCGCTCAGCCGTTCGAGCGGAGCAGCGCCACGAACATCGCATCGGTACCGTGCCGGTGCGGCCACAGCTGGATCGCCTCGGGCAGGTGCGACGAGGCCGCACCGTTCACCCACGGCACCAGCGCCGGCGCATCGAGCAGGCTCAGCCCCGGCTGCTCGTCCAGCACTCCGCGCACGACGTCGACGGTCTCGGCAACCACCGGCGAGCAGGTGGCATAGGCAATGACTCCGCCCGGACGGGTCGAGGCGATCGCCGAGCGCAGCAGCGCACCCTGGAGCGCCACCAGGCCGGGCAGGTCCTCCGGTTGCCGGCGCCAGCGCGACTCCGGTCGACGGCGCAGTGCGCCGAGCCCGGAGCAGGGCGCATCGACCAGGACCCGGTCGAAGTGGCTCGACGGCCATGATGGTCTGCGCCCGTCGCCACAGACCACCTCGCGGACACCGGCCGCCCGGACCAGCGCGGCTCGGTGCGGCGCCGCCTCGTTGGCGAGCAACGCGACTCCACGCTGGTCACCGAGCGCCTGGAGCAGAGCCGCCTTGCCGCCCGGGCCGGCACACAGGTCCAGCCAGGCACTCTCCCCCTCCACCTCGGGTGTCGTGGCCGCGATGGCGACCAACTGCGAACCCGCGTCCTGTACGCCGGCTCGTCCTTCACGCACCGCGGCGAGGTCACCGGGCGAGCCGCCCGCCATCTCCACGCCGTACGGCGACACCGGCGAGGGCTCCCCGGGTAGGTCCTCGCGGTCGACCAGCCCCGGGCGGGCGACCAGCGTGACCCTCGGTGCGGTGTTGTCGGCGGCCAGCAGCTCGACCAGTTCCGCCTCGTCCCCACCGAGCGCCTTCCGAAGCTCGGCCACCACCCACTCGGGATGCGAGCTCCGCACCTGCAGCGACGCATCGAGGAAGTCCATCCACTCGTCGAAGGAGCGCGCACTGATCTTGCGCAGCACCGCATTGACCAGGCCGCTGGGCCCGTGCCCGATCGCCTTCTTCGTCAGCGAGACCGAGGTGGCGACGGCGGCATGCGTAGGAACCCGCATCGAGAGCAACTGGTGACTGCCCAGCCGGAGCACGTCACGCACGGGAGCGTCGAGGGACCGATCGACCAGCGAGCCGATGACGGCGTCGTACGCGCCCTGCATGCGGAGCGTCCCGGAGACGAGCTCGGTCGCGAAGGCGGCATCGCGGGTGCCGGTACGGCGCTCCCTGATCAGCTTCGCCAGCTCGAGGTTGGCGTAGGCATCCGATGCCTCCACCGCGCGCAGCACGTCGAAGGCGAGCCGTCGCGCAGGGTCGATGTTCAAGCCTCGGGGTCCTTCTCCAGGGCTTTCATCAGGCTCTTCGGTGCGCAGGTGCGCCAGGCATCGGTGATCACCTCGGCGAGCTCGTCGCGGCCGATCTCACCGAGGCGGGAGAGCTGGACGAGGACGGCGTTGTAGCCCTTGAAGTGGTCGATGGTGATGAAGGGGCCATCGCCCTCGACGAGCGCGATCTTGTCGGCCTCGGTGGGCGTCCGGATCACCAGCAGGTCGTCGTACATCTGCCCCGTCTCCGGGTCGATCGCCGTCTTGTGAGGCTTGCGATAGAGCACGAAACCCTTGCCCTTGCCGCGCTCGGTGGCCTTGGACGGCACCAGCCAGGTCGGGACATCGCCCCACGACGTGCCCAACCAGGTCTCCGGCAGGCTCTCGCAGATCTCGTCGACGTCCTCGGCCCGCGCCGCGCGGCTCATGACGACTCGCCTGTTTCGTTGGTTGAGCTTGTCGAAACCCCCAGCACAGTGCCAGCTCCCGGATGCGACCCCCGGGCCCAGTCCGCCGCGGGCATCGCCTTCTTGCCGAAGGCCTTGACCACGCCGAGCCGCACCGGCTGCGTCGACGTACCGACATGCACGGCGTTCTTGCTGACCGCGATCTCACCCGGTGCCAGCGCCGGGCCGTCGGGGTCGATGGTGACGGGTTCGATCTTCATCCGTTCACCCTCGTACGTCGTCCACGCTCCTGGGAAGGGGGTGCAGGCCCGCACCTGCCGGTCGATCGCGACGGCGGGGTGCTCCCAGTCGATGCGGGCGTCCTCGACCTCGATCTTGGGCGCATAGCTGAGGCCCTCGGCCGGCTGCTCACGTGCTTCGAGGGAGCCGTCCTCGATGCCGTCGAGGGTCTGCACCATCAGGCCGGCGCCACCCTCGGCGAGCTTGGCGAACATGGTGCCGGCGGTGTCGTCTGGACGCACCAGCTGCGTCATCACACCGAACATCGGACCGGCGTCGAGTTCCTTGACGATCTGGAAGGTGGTCGCCCCGGTCACCTCGTCACCGGCCCAGATCGAGCGCTGTACCGGCGCCGCGCCCCGCCAGGAGGGCAGCACGGAGAAGTGCAGGTTGATCCAGCCGTGCTCGGGGATGTCGAGCGCCGACTGTGGCAGCAGCGCGCCGTAGGCGACGACCGGGCAGCAGTCCGGCTCGAGCTCACGCAGCTGCGCCTGGAAGTCGGGTTCGCGCGGATGGTCCGGCTTGAGGATGGGCACGTCGTACTGCTCGGCGACCTGCGCCACCGGTGACGGGGTCAGCTTGCGGCCGCGACCTGCGGGCGCGTCGGGGCGGGTCACCACACCGACGAGCTCATGGCTGCTGGCGGCGATCGCCTCGAGAGCGGGTACGGCGACCTCGGGGGTGCCGGCGAAGACGACCCTCATCAGAGGCCCAGCCCATTGGTCGCGTGTGGGGAGATCTTCACCGTGGGTGCCGCCTCGCCGAACCACTCGGACTCCCGGATCAGCTTCATCGCCTCACGCCGTGCCTGCTTGTCGAGCTTGTCGATGAAGAGGATGCCGTCGAGATGGTCGGTCTCGTGTTGCAGCGCCCGGGCGAGCAGTTGGGAGCCCTCGACGAGCTTCGGCTCGCCGTACATGTCGAAGCCGTGCGCCACGACGTGCATCGCGCGCCGGCAGTCGATGGTGATGTCGGGGATGGACAGACAGCCCTCGGGGCCGTCCTGGATCTCGTCGGACAGCGTCAGTGTCGGGTTGACCAGATGCCCGACCTCGCCCTCGACATTCCAGGTGAAGACACGCAACCCGACGCCTATCTGGGGTGCGGCCAGACCGGCGCCGGGCGCGTTCAACATTGTATCCGTGAGGTCCGCAACGAGCTGGCGCAGTTCCTTGTCGAAATCGGTCACCACCTTCGCCGCGGATCGAAGGACCGGGTCACCGAGCAGACGGATGGAGCGTACGGACACGGCGTCAACCCTAGCGACCGCTCAACCCGCGGGCGTCGCCACCGGAGCGTGCGTCCAACCTTCGCCGGAGCGCCGGTACTCGATGCGCGTGTGATTGCGGTCCTCGCGCGCCTGCATGAACTCGAACTCCGTCGGTTGCAAGGCGTAGACCTGCCAGTCGGGATTGGGCTCGCCGTCGTAGCTCGGACGGGACTGCCAGTCGCGCTGCGAGATCTCCTCACCGAGCGCGACCACCTCACCTGTGATCCGGACCTGGCGGGCGGACTCCCTCCAGAAGAAGAGCATCGACGCCCGCGGATCCGCCGCCAGCTGAACGCCCTTGCGGGAGGTGCTGTGGGTGGAGACGTGATAGCCGTCCGCATCGATGTCCTTGAGGATCAGGGTGCGACTCACCGGCGTACCGTCGCCGGTCACCGTCGAGAAGGCCATCGCATGCGGCTGCCTGGCACCGCTGTTGATCGCCTCCTCCAGCCAGGCCGCGAAGAGGGCCTCCGGATTCCCCGGCACCGTCTCGGGGTCGAGCACGGGCAGATCGTCAGGGAAGGCCGGGAGCGCGCGGAGCCGGTCGCGGAGAGCAGACATGCCTCGATGCTGACACAGGCGCTCGACCAACGGCGGGGTGGGATTTCACAGATCAGCCGGGCGGCGCCTCGAGCGGAAGCGACCTGGGCGGGACCGGGCTGGACTGGACGATCGACGTGGTGGTCTGGCCGTGGAGCACGAAGGCGTCGAGGAGCTCCTCGAGCTGGTCCACCGCCGGGACGTGCACCTTGAGCAGGAAGCAGTCCTCGCCGGTGATCCGGTGGCACTCGCTGACCTGCGGAGATTCGGCGGCCAGAGCGGCGATCTTCGGCAGCTGGCCCGGTGCCGGCCGGATCCGGACGTAGGCAGCGATCGGGTAGCCGAGGGCAGCCGGGTCGATCTCGACGCGATAGCCGGCGACGATCCCGGCTCGCTCGAGCCGTTGCACGCGGTCCGTGACGGCTGGCGCGCTCATCCCGACCCGGCGCGCCAAGGCGGACATGCCGATCCTGGGATTCGCCTGCAACTCGGTCAGAAGGCGTCGGTTGACCTCGTCCAGCAGGGCACCATTGTTGTTGAAGGAATTGCGGCTGTTCTCTGGCCTAGTTGTAGGCATGTCGCCTCACTCCTCTGGAGATTGCCATTCACATCCCCCAAGTGACCTTGAAACCATTCTTCCATGGCTTCGAGATCGGCGGTCATCCGTACGTCTAAGGGACGTGTGGGGCGCGCGGTCTCACGGCTCCCGCCGACGTCGTTCTTCCTGACCAGTGCGGTCTTCCACTACCTCGGGCCCTCGCTCGCGGTCCTGCTGTTCACCCGCCTCGGTCCGTTGGGAGTGGCCTGGTGGCGGATCGCCACCGCTGCGGCGGTGTTCGCGCTCTGGCGCCGACCCTGGCGGCTCGTGGCATCCCTGACGCCTCGGCGTCGATGGGTGCTGCTCGCGCTCGGGTTCGTTCTGGCGGCGATGAATGCGGTCTTCTACCTCGCCCTGGACTCCCTGCCACTGGCCACGGTCGGCGCGATCGAATTCCTCGGCACCCTCGCCCTGGCCGCGCTCGGTGCCCGCACCCGGCGGAACCTCTTCGCGCTCGGCCTGGCCGTGGCCGGGATCGCCGCCCTCACCGAACTGCGACTCGTCGCCGCACCCTGGGGATTCGTCTTCGCCTTCGCCAACTGCGCCGGGTTCATGGTCTACGTGATCCTCGGCCACCGCATCGCCCACACGCCCGCGTCCACCGACGCCGCGGCCGAGCTGGACATGCGCGGGATCGACCAGCTCGGCGCCGCGATGATCGTCGCCGGCATCGCGATCACCCCCGTCGGCATCGCCCCGGCCCTTCCCGCCTTCGCCCATCCCGTCTGGCTCGCCTGGGCGGTGGGTGTCGGCTTCTGCTCCTCGGTTATCCCCTACGTCTCCGACCAACTCGCGATGGCGCGCCTCCCCCGCGCCACCTTCGCCCTGATGCTCGCTCTCCTCCCGGCCGCAGCAACTGTCATGGGCCTGCTCCTTCTCGCCCAGGTCCCCACCTGGCAGGACCTCGCCGGCATCGCCCTCGTCGTCGCCGGCATCCTCGTCCACCGCAACGCAGCCGAAGGCTAGTGTCGAGGACGTGCACGAACGCGAGCGATTCGACAACGAGGCTGCGACGTGGGACGACGATCCCGGCCACGAGAAGCGACAGGTGGCGGTGGCGCGCGCCATCACCGAGGCCGTGAGCCTCAGCCCTGAGATGAGGGCGATCGATGTCGGCGGTGGCACCGGTCGACTGAGCATCCTGCTCGCTGACCGGGTCGGCTCGGTAGTGATAACCGATCCCTCCGCCGGCATGGTGCAGGTGGCACGCCAGCGGATCGGGGCCGCCGGACTCGGCGACCGGCTGCGCGCCGTTCAGGCAGATCTCGCCGTCGACCGGCTCGACGGAACCTACGACGTCGCCTGGAGCTCGATGGCCTTGCACCACGTGCAGGATCTGGACGGACTGTTGGGGTCCGTGGCAGGACTTCTGGTCGACGGTGGCCGGCTGGCGATCGCAGACCTCGAGGAGGATCCCGACGGCGCCTTCCACGCCGACAAGCCGGACTTCGAGGGACACCACGGATTCGACAGGCAACGCCTTGCCGAGCAGTTGACCAACGCCGGCTTCGACGAGATCGACTTCGTCGAAGCCACGACCGTCCTCAAGGGCGAC
>Ga0164242_10007999_pt1 | contig 11512 bp, 4 predicted proteins | sample OricomgcompostMG_FD_108783 | JGI IMG/M metagenome (GOLD analysis project Ga0164242, IMG submission 108783) | Miracle-Growth compost microbial communities from Emeryville, California, USA - Original compost - Miracle growth compost (MG) ...
AAGACCAAAGCCGGTCTGCATTGGAAGTTGCTAAGTGGATCGGCTGGCGTCGCTTTGTGTGTGGCTGGGTGCGCGGCGTTCGCCTTCTCTGTGCCTGTAAAGTCCCAAAGCACAGGGAAGCCCCCAACCTTCGGCCCGACCATACCCAATAGAGATGTCGCTCCCGGGCCCACGCCTCGCGGCATGGCATGGATTCCGGGTGGCGAGTTTTCCATGGGCAGCGAAGATCCGCGCGCCATGCCCGAGGGCGGACACGAGGCAATGGATGATGCGCGGCCAATTCATCGCGTCTATGTCGACGGCTTCTGGATGGATAAAACCGATGTGACCAATGATGAGTTTGCGCGCTTCATCGCAGCCACCAAGTATGTCACGGTCGCGGAGAGAAGGCCGAGCCCCGCCGATTTTCCCGATGCCGATCCGAAGAACCTCGTGCCCGGCTCCATCGTCTTTAAACCGCCACATCATGCAGTCAATCTCGACGATCTTTATCAGTGGTGGGCGTATGTTCCCGGTGCCAATTGGCGGCATCCAACCGGACCGGCCAGCAGCATCGCCGGTCATGGCCGCGATCCCGTCGTGCAGGTTGCGTATGAAGACGCGGTTGCGTATGCAAAATGGGCAGGAAAACGTCTGCCCACAGAAGCCGAATGGGAGTTTGCCGCACGCGGAGGCAAAGCAGGAAAGCTCTACGCCTGGGGTAACGACTTTCACCCCGGCGGCCGCTGGATGGCGAACACCTATCAGGGAAGCTTTCCCACGCATAACACTGCGGCGGACGGCCATGCAGGCATTGCGCCGGTCGCCAGCTATCCCGCCAATGGATACGGACTCTATGACATGGCAGGCAATGTCTGGCAGTGGGTAGCGGACTGGTATCGCCCAGACTATTATGCGACGCTCGCTGGAGGAGTCGCCCGCAACCCGAAAGGTCCTTCCTCCTCGTTCGATCCGCAAGAGCCCGGAGCAAAAAAGCGTGTGCAGCGCGGTGGTTCGTTTCTCTGTACCGATCAATACTGCAGCCGTTACCTGGTCGGTACGCGTGGCAAGGGTGAAGTATCAAGTGCCGGCAATCACATAGGATTTCGTTGCGTGCGCGATGCAGCCGGTTCCCATCTCGATGCCAGATAAAGGAAGTGCATTGTGTATTCGATATCTTGACAGCCCCGCGCAAGAACCGTAGTCTCAACCTATGAAGCCAAGATACATCGTTGCCCTTTGTTGCGCGTGTTGTTCCATGCGCTGTTGCAGCGGTGTCCGACGGCTCTGACGCGAAGCTTTTCTGCAAGCTGACCGCATATCCTGAGCACCCACGCACAGTCTTTCCGGCAAGGCGTGGGTTTTTGCATCTTCGGATACGGATAAACCTATGCTTCTTCCAATCGCAAAGACAAAACACTTTTTGAGAAGGAGGATCGTATGGCTATCGACATGCAACCACTCAAGCCTGATAAATCCACAAGCTGTAGAACCTGTTGTATTGAAATGCGTTGATCCCAGGACCCGGTAATAGCTCAGAGCATCTGGTTTTTGGGGATTGACACTCTACGCGGAATGGATATACGCTTGCTCCCGCCGAAATGAAACGATTCATAATGAACCGTTCCATTTCCCGGATTCACCAGTATCGTGCAGCACTTGCCAGAGATTCGCGCGAGCAAATGCCATAGTCGGCTTATCGTCTTCCGGCGGTTGGCCTTTTCGAGGAGGAACCATGAACCACCGCCGCATTCTGCATTGCAACTCTTTCTCTCTTACTCTTTCCCTGGTTCTCGGCTGCTTCATCGCATGCAATGCGCGCGTATTAGCGCAGACAACTACAGGTTCCATCTATGGCACGGTGGCCGACACTAGCGGTGCGGTTCTTCCCAGCGCCACGATCACCGCCGTCAACCAGCACACAGGCGCTACCAAGACGACGCAATCCAGCGCTACAGGTGACTACACATTCGTCGTTCTCGATCCGGGAGACTACAAGATCACTGGAACGATGACTGGCTTCCAGTCGCAGACGCAGAGCGGCGTTCATCTGAATGCTGCCCAGAACGTGCATGTAAACTTTTCGCTGCAGGTTGGTGAAGCCAGTCAGAACGTCACGGTGGAAGCAGGCACAACACTCGTCGATACGCGGGGCTCGCAGCTTGGTCAAACGGTCGATCAGCAGCGCATTCAGGATCTGCCGCTCAATGGCCGCAATGCGTATGATCTGCTGCAGATTCTTCCAGGCGTGACGAACTATGCCGCCGACGTGCAGACCGGCTCTCGCCAGGGGAATCAGATTATCGTCAATGGCATCGCCGCGCAGAACACGGCATATTATCTCGACGGATCGTATGACACGAATGTCTGGCGATTCGGCGGCAACCTGCTGCCGGAGCCTGATGCCTTACAGGAGTTCCGCGTCCTGACGAGCAATTTCGACGCAGAGTTCGGGCGCTCGGCCGGCGGTGTTGTCGAGGCAATCACGCGGTCCGGAACGAATAAGTATCACGGCCTCGTCTATGAATATCTTCGCAACAACATCTTCAACGCCAGGCCCTGGCTAAGCACGGGCGTAACGCCTCTGCATCAAAACCAGTTCGGCGCCACGTTCGGCGGCCCGGTCCCGAAATTCAGCGATCGCGCTTTCTTCTTTCTTTCATATCAGGGATTGCGCATCCATCAGCCGTCCAACGTACTTTCCAGTGCGCTGACGGTGCCGACGGAGTTGGAACGTACCGGAGACTTTCGCCGCACACCGGCAAAGTTACGGCCGAACGTATCCTGCGATGGCGTACAGTATGTCATCTGCTCCAGCCAGTTGGACCCTGTCGCGCAGAATCTTCTTCAGTTTGTTCCGGTAGGAAGTTCCGATGCCGACAACTATGGCCATCCAGAGCAGCAGTCCGCGAATGCCAACATCATTGCCGATCAGGGGATGGTGCGGGTGGACTATCATCTCGGTGCAAATCACCAGCTCTCAGGCATGTACTTTGAATCGCGCGGAACCTCCAATGCGCCGACGGTCGGCGGCAATCAGATTGTCAGCTATGCCGGAATGTCCAATTATGAGGGGCAGTATAACGGAGTGGTCAGCGATACATGGACCGTCTCGCCGACCAAGGTAAATAATCTGCGTCTCTACTACTCGCTGAACCACTACATCATCGGTAATATTTACGGCAACCAGCACATGCTGGCCGATCTTGGTAGTCAGGCCGCTGAAGGCGCGGGCTTTAACGCGCAGCCATACTTCAGCATCACGGGTTACTGGCAGATGGGCACCAGCAATGCCGGGCCAAACGATCTGCCTTCTTCCACGCTGGGCGCATCCGATACCTTCAATTGGCAACTCGGGCGACACCAATTGAAGTTTGGCGGCTCCTATATGTGGGATCGCTTTACAAGCACCGGAGGCGCCTCTGACAATGGCCTGTTCACCTTTACGGGGTCGACCACCGGCAATGCTCTTGCAGATTTTCTTGAGGGCCATGCGAACTCGCTTGTACAGAACAACGGCGTCTTTTTTCACAGCCACTCGCAGGATCCGTCGCTCTTCGTGCAGGATGACTGGCACTTGGCTCCCCGCCTGACTCTCAATCTAGGTCTCCGCTGGGAGTATTACCCAATGTACACAGGCCAGAACAATACTGGGACCTTCGTTCCTAACGTGCAGTCGACGCGATTCCCCACGGCGCCGCTCGGCCTGCTTACATCCGGAGACCGCGGCATTCCGGACGGAATTCTACATACTCCCTGGAATACCTTCGCTCCGCGCTTCGGCTTCGCGTATGATGCCTTCGGCAATGGCCTTACCTCAGTTCGTGGAGCTTATGGCATCTTTTATTCGGCCATTGATCAGGTAGCTGTCTCGAATAACTTGGTGCAGCAGCCGTTCTCGCGCTCGGTGACGGTGTCGAAGACCCCGAATCTGGTTACGCCGTTCGCTCCGGCAGCCGATCCTTTTCCTTATACGGCCGATCCGTCGAACGCCGTCTTTCTCTCCGGCGCGAACATCTTTTCTCTGCCGCCGGGCGACAAGTATATTCCTTCCGTGCAGGAGTTCAGCCTCGGAATCCAGCAACAGTACGGAGCGAACTGGAGCTCGGAGATCAGCTATGTAGGCAATCTCAGCCGCCATTTCTACATCACAACAGATATCAACGCGCCGATCTACAATCCCAATTGCACATCCGCGAGCTGCCTCGGTACAGCGAAGATCAACGCGCGGCGTCCCTATCAACCAACCCCTTCGACTTATACCTTTGCCGCGATCTCGCAGGCGGCGCCAAGTTCAAATTCGGTGTATCACTCACTGCAGGCGACATTGTCGCGCCGGTTCGACCATCACTTCTCCATTCAGGCGAGTTATGTGTGGTCCAAGGTCATTGGATTCGGACCGGTGGTCAATCAGTATGACGTGCGTAGTAGTCGCGGCGTGGCTGCTATCGACGTGCCGCAGACCTTCGTCGTCTCCTATATCTATGCGCTTCCGGATATTCGGCATCTCGGTCTGGCCGGCAAAGAGATTTTGAGCGGATGGCAGATCAACGGCATCACTACCTTGCGGTCGGGCCAGCCATTCAACATAACCTCCGGCACAGATACAAATTTCGATGGAACGAATAACGATCGTCCGAATGTCGTAGGCAATCCTTTCCTGCCGGGCGGCCGCAACCGAACCGAGATCAGGGAAGCGTTCTTCAACACGGCTGCCTTCGACACGCCCCCGGTGGGGACGCCCTATGGGAATGCGCAGTTCGATATGCTCTACGGCCCCCGCTATGTCAATACGGATCTATCTGCGTTCAAATCATTCTCCATCTACGACAAGGCCAATCTCCAGTTCCGTGGAGAGGTCTTCAATGTCTTCAATAACATCAATATGAATGCGCCTAACAGCACGTTGAGCAGCCCGGCGCGCGGCACTATCTCCGGTGCGTCGGCAACGCGCATTGCGCAATTTGGTCTCCGGCTCAGCTTCTAGCGCGCACGAAGCTGGTGAAAATAGTACGAGCTGATGACGCAGCCCATGGAGCCGGCATCATCAGCTACGCTCTTCAAAGAGGCTGCCATGCGTTGCAGGAAGTTTGTCTTTTCGCTGTTTGTTGTAATGGGCGCATTCGCCGTTCGATCTGCGTGCGCCCAAGACCCAGACGTTCGCGTTTACGGCTCGCTGATTGGAGGCCCTGCACAACCTCAGGACTTCGCGAAATGGTTTGCCGACATGAAACGCTGGCGCCATGAACAGCGCGTGCGCATCGGGTATGATGCCGCCGAGTACGATCGCCCTGCTCTGAGGTGGACGCAGAGCAGCTTTATGCAGCCGCAGATGATGGTTGAAGATCGCTATTTCTACGATCCTGTTGCGGGTAAATATACGGTCGATCGCTATCTCGACGACCTTGAGAAGCGATATGGCGGCATCGATGCAGTTCTGGTCTGGCCGACGTATCCCAACATTGGTATCGATGACCGCAATCAGTTCGATATGTTTCACGATCTGCCCGGTGGCATCGCCGGCGTCCGCCAGATGGTTGCGGACTTTCATCGCCGCAATGTGCGCGTGCTGTTCCCGGTGATGCTCTGGGATCAGGGGACCCACGATCCAGGCAAGCCCGAAGCGGAAGCACTCTCTGAAGAGCTTGCAGACGTCGGTGCCGACGGCGTCAACGGCGATACGCTGGTGGCTGTGCCGCGTTCCTTTCGCATGGCCTCCGACAAAACCGGCCATCCGCTTGCCTTCGAGCCTGAGCATCTCACACAGGACGAAGCCTTGGCCTACAACAATATGATGTGGGCGCAGGCCGTTCCGCCGCCAGGCGAGCTTCAGCAGCGAGGCCCCGCGCGAAACTATCTCGGCGTCTTCGGTCCCGAGTTTGTCGACAAGTACAAGTGGCTTGAGCCTCGTCACATGACCAATATCTCCGACCGTTGGCAGCGCGACAAGACTATAGATCTGCAGTATGCATTTTTCAACGGTGTCGGCATGGAGACATGGGAGAACATTTGGGGCATCTGGAACGGAATGACACCACGCGACTCTGAGACTGTGCGCCGCATCGCGAAGATCGAGCGGCGCTATGCGGCAAATCTCACCAGTCCGCAGTGGGAGCCGCACAGCCCCATGCTGCGTTTTCAGGTCTACGCCAGCCAGTGGCCGCTGGCGCAGCAAACGCTCTGGACCATTGTCAACCGCAATGAGTTCGATGTCAGCGGTGAGCAAATGTCGCTGCCGGCGCGGCCCGGCCTGCATTACTTCGATCTGTGGCATGGCGTTGAATTGACACCCGCGCTTCATGATGGACACGCGATACTCTCATTCACGATGGAAGCAAATGGCTTCGGAGCCATTCTTGCCGTAAACTCTCTCTCGCCCGATCTGAGCGCATTTTTGCATGAGATGAAAGAGCTGAACGCGGTGCGCCTGGATAGTTTCTCGGACCAGTGGACGGTCCTTCCGCAAACCATAACGAAGATCAAGCCGACCAAACCATATTCCATTGCGCCACAGGGCATGGTAAAAATTCCGGCCACCCGTTTCGAGTTCAAAGTAGAGGGCATCGAGATCGAGGGTGGCAATCGCGCCGGCGTCGATGTGCAATATCCATGGGAAGAGGTTGCGCGTCGGCATCATCTGCATTCCATGCTGCTACCCGCCTTCTTTATCGACAAATATCCGGTCACCAATGCCGAGTTCAAAAAGTTTCTGGACGCATCTCACTATCGTCCTAAGGACGATCACAACTTCCTCAAGGATTGGAAGAATGGATCCTATCCTGACGGCTGGGCAGACAAACCTGTGACATGGATTTCGCTCGAAGATGCGCGCGTCTATGCGGCCTGGGCAGGCAAGCGGCTGCCGCATGAGTGGGAGTGGCAGCTCGCTGCGCAGGGCGTCGACGGACGGCTGTATCCATGGGGATCGAAGTGGGACGCTTCGATGGTGCCGGTAGCTAACCACACACGTGATGTCGCCGCTCCCGACAATGTCTCGTCCCATCCGCAGGCTGCGAGTCCCTTCGGCGTTGAGGATCTTGTCGGCAACGTATGGCAGTGGACGGACGAGTACGCCGACGAGCATACGCGCGCCGCTATTCTGCGCGGCGGAAGCTCCTACAAGCCGTCCGGCTCAGTCTGGTACTTCCCTCAGGCGTATGAGCTGGATCAGCACGGAAAATATCTGCTCATGTCGCCGGGAAGAGATCGCGCTGCGACCATCGGTTTCCGCTGTGCCGCCGATGCTGTGCCATAGCGTTGAAATATGCTCGCCGCGTCCGAGATATTATCGCCTTCGCTGTTTGCCTGTCGGTGGCGCGCTCGATTCCTTAATACGCAGCTCCGGCGCGAGCATAATGCGTCGCGCCGATCGCTTGTCGCCACGCGTCCGGTCGATCACAATCTGCGCCGCCTTGGCGCCCAGCTGATAGCCGAACTGATCCACAGTCGTTAGCGCTGGAGCGACGATGTCGCTGTCGTCGAGATTGTCGAAGCCCACCACGGAGATGTCCATCGGACAGCGCAGTCCCGCCTCGCGCACAGCGGCCAGCACGCCGAACCCCACCAGGTCATTCGCGGCAAAGATTGCCGTGGGACGTCGCCGCAGCCCGACCAATGCGATGCCCTTCTCGTGACCAGCCTGCTTGTTGAACTCGGCCTCTTGGATATAGCCCGGCGGAATGCTCAGCCGTGCCTCTTTCATCGCGCGGCGAAAACCTTTCAGTCTTGCGCTGCTGCTGGGGCTTGTCAGAGGACCGGCGATGGTGGCGATCCGTTCGTGTCCCAGCCCAATCAGATACTTGGTTGCCGCGTAAGCTCCCTCTTCATGCTTGGTGGTAACCGAGTCGCCTTTCCACTTCCGAGGAATGCGATCCATGTACACGACGCCCGATCCCGCCTTCAAATACGCCTTAGACTCTTCTATCCCCAGGCTCAGGCTGGCTGGGACGATGATCAATCCCGACGGACGATACGTCCGCATCTCCCGTAAATACGTTGCCTCTTTCGAGGCATCGTTATCGGAATTGCAGAGCACCAGCCGAAAACCGTTTTCGAAGGCAATATCCTCCGCGCCTCGTACCGCGCCCGGAAAAAAAGGATTGGTAATGTCCGGAACGATCATCACGATCATATTCGTCTTGTCTTTGCGCAGCGCCCGGCCCAGCAGGGAAGGCTCATACCCCAGTTTCTCGATGGCTTCTAAAACACGCTTTCGCGCCGCCTCGCGAACAGTCGGCAGACCATTCAGGACATTGGAGACTGTTCCGATCGACACACCAGCCCGTCGGGAGATTTCTTTAATGGTTGCCATCAGTGGATATTCCGATATCTATTTAAGTCTACATGGCCGATGCTTGCCGCTGGACCTCATGCCTCCCTCTCAACCTTGAAAAATGAAATGTTGACATGAACTTTCCAGGTCCTGTAGCTTGGCCCAGATGAATCGTTTCATAAATCGGGGCCGACTTACCTTCTCGGCCATTGAGAGACCGCTATATCTGTCTCACAGCTATGAAACCACGCTCCGCCGCGCTGGTGAAGCCGGCGATCGAGCAATGAGATTTCCTGCTGGTCGTCAGCTTACGTCGCCTTTTGGCGCTCCAGAAGCGAAGAAACGATGACTCCCTTGTAGTCACGGCCAATCGCCAAATATATTCGCTGGTCCCTATTAAGCCTCTCGACGCAAAATGAGCGCATTTTCAACCAGGCTCAGCAAAACCGATGAGATGTTCTTTGAGAACATCTCATCGGTTTTGCCCAATCTAAGCAGGTTGCGGACTAGTTGGTCAGCAGGCGATTGCGCAACTCCTGGGCATCGGCATCGGAGACGTGAAGCGCCGTGCGCCGATAGTTGTCGAAAGAACCGTATTTGGCGTCAATTGCTTGAAGCATGGAGCGAAGATATGCAGGATCGGCAGCCATCATGGCCTTCTGCTGTTCGGGAGTTAATTGAGTCATGAAGCTGGCGCTGCTTCCGCTTGCCGTCATCATCTTTTTGAGTGCGACGGGCCCAGCCTCTGCAATATAGCGATTCGTCAAAGCATAGTCATTGAGCACAGTCTGCTCAGGAACGCCGAGAGTGAGCAGAACCAATGCGCTGAAAACCCCTGTCCGGTCTTTGCCTCCGGTGCAGTGATAGAGCAGGGGCAATGATCCGTCCTTGAGCTTTGCAAAGAGTTGTGCATACTGAGGCGCGGCGGAGAAGGCGAAGTTTGCATAAATCGTCGTCATCCAGTTACGAAGCTGATCGGGCGTTGGATTGGCAGCGAGCAGTTGACGCATCGAGGCGGTAGTATCCTGGTTCTTTTTATCAGTGCCTATCGGCAGAGAGATATGCTCGACATCTGCATTGGGAATCCAGGTCTCGGGCGCAACTGCGTTTTCATTGGGAGTGCGGAAATCACAGATGGCATGAATACCAATATGGCTGAGATATTTATAGTCGGTTGGCGTGAGATAGGTCAGTACGCCGGAACGATAGAGCATCCCCCAGCGCACAAAACGGCCGTCGGCGGTTTCGTAGCCTCCAAGATCGCGGAAGTTCGGTGTGCCTTCGAGCGGCAGGTGACGAATGGAGACCTCGCGTTGCTCTCCGCTATCGGCTTTTAGAAAGAAGAAGACGCGTTCGCCGGGTTTGCCCGCTTGCACCGTCACCGTGGGCTCGCTGGTTTTGAGGAGTGCCGGCCCCTTGGAGTGCTGGGCATCGGTGCTCGCGAAGATAGTGACCGCATGGGTGTCGCCGGTGAAGGTGTAGCTGAGCTTGTACTTGTCGGCTCCGATCTGGGTGCAGTCAAGATGGGTGACGTCGGCGTGTACGAACGTGGAGGCGGCGACGAAAAGAGCAATCGCAATCTGTTTCAGCATAGGGAAATCCTCTGTGGGGTTGTATGTTTGGTTGTCTGTTACGAAACACTGTGTCGTAGCCACGAAGCGCAGATGCGATTTGTATCTCGCTCTACAGTGATGGCTGGATGTGCTGATATGCGACTGGGAGTAGCCGCTGCCCTGCTTTGCGCTGTATTGCATACCGGGCAGTTGACTGTGTTTAGAAACTCAGGCGAAGCCCTGCCTGTATCTCTCGCGGCGTATTGGCCTGGCTCAGGAATATCTGACCGAAGCTCGAAGACGCGATGCTTGTATTCGGTCCGGCGAACTGTACACGGTTGAAGGCGTTGAAAAACTCCATACGAAAGTCCAGGGCGTAGCGCTCCGTGAAGAAAAGCTTCTTGGCTGCAAGCATGTCGAAGTTCTTCGTGCCGGGTGCGCGCACGTCAGCAAGATAACGTGGCGCATTGCCGAACTGGAACGATGGCGTAGGGGTGAAAGCGGCAGGATTGAAGTAGTAGCTTCCGTTCTTCATCGTGCGTCCGCCCGGCACTGCGGTTGATATGCCTGTAACATTGGGCCGCATCGATGTCCCTCCGCCAAACGAGTTCGAGAAGTTGGGGCTAGAGACCGCGACCGGCGCGCCGTCATCATAAGTGAAGAACGCTCCAACGGTGAATCCTCCCGCGGCCTGACTCATCCATCCGCTGTTGGCAAGCGGTTTGCCGTGGCCAAAGGGAAGCTCGTACTGTCCGCTCAGACGAATAACGCTGGGCAGGTCCTGTTGAGAGATCGAACGCTCACACGGAATGCAGTTGTTGTCCTGCGCTTGCGCGGTGACAAAGTAGTCGCCGACGTCATCCATCATTTTGCTGTGCGTGTAGGTGAACAGAAGCGCGAGTCCCTGGGAGAAGCGGTGCTCCACGGAGAGCTGCATCGCGTGATATGACGACTGACCGACACTTGCGGTCGCGGTCATATTTTGGAACTGCGGATGTGGACGCAGCAGTTGACCATATTGCACGGTTGGCGCGCTCAGCAACGAGGTGCGATCCGTGATGACCCCGTAGAAAGGGTTCGGTACAGTGGCCAGCAGCTTCGAGCCGAGCGCGAGGTCTCCATCCGGAAGCTGGTTGTAGTTGACCGGCGTATAAAGATGCAGGCCGTTGTTGCCGACATAACCAAGCGTCACAACAAAGTTCCCGGGAAGCTGTCGCTGTATATCGAGCGACCACTGTTCGCTATAGCTGATCTTCTGTTGGCGCGGTATACCGGAGATGCTCTGTCCGACGAGTGTATTCAACCCAAGCGAGTTGCCTGTCGGCTGCGTGAGCCCGTTGGGAAAAGGATTGGCCTGGTTGAACTGCGGGGTCACGCCGTCGGCCAGTGCCGGGTTCGATGTGGTAGCCGCTGCAAAGCCGGCGCTCGCGTTGGCGAGATCGGCCGGAGGTGCGTGAAAAACTCCGAACCCCCCTCGTATGACTGTTTGCTCGTCCCAGCGATATGCGAAACCTGCGCGAGGGTCAAAGTTTAATCGTTGCGCAGTCTGCAAGCGTGAACCTGTGCCGTTCGTGCCTGCGAAACCCGGGCCTCCTGTGAGATTACCAAGCGAGCTGACCTTCGAGTTGAGCGGTGAGGGTGACACGAGATCGAGAAAGACGTACTGGTTCTTGTTCTCTTTGTCAGGCAGCTCAAGGTTGTATCGCAG
>Ga0164242_10008000_pt1 | contig 11511 bp, 12 predicted proteins | sample OricomgcompostMG_FD_108783 | JGI IMG/M metagenome (GOLD analysis project Ga0164242, IMG submission 108783) | Miracle-Growth compost microbial communities from Emeryville, California, USA - Original compost - Miracle growth compost (MG) ...
GCCATCGACCCGCGCTACCACCGCCCGGCCGAAGTGGATACGCTGCTGGGCAACCCGGGCAAGGCACGCGAGAAACTCGGCTGGGCCGCCCGTACCGACTTCGATGACCTCGTGCGTGAAATGACGGCAGCGGACCTTTCACTCGCGCGCCGCGACGCCTTGATCGAACAGTCCGGTTTCCGTATCACGCAACACCACGAATGAGCCCGATGCACACGTCATCCAGGATCTACGTCGCCGGCCACCGCGGCATGGTGGGCTCGGCTATCGTCCGCTGGCTGCAGGCCGAAGGCTTCGACAACCTCGTCCTGCGGACGAGGCAGGAGCTCGACCTGACCAACCAGCGCGCCGTCGAGGATTTCTTCGCCGCCGAGCGCCCCGAGTACGTTTTCCTAGCGGCCGCCAAGGTCGGCGGTATCCACGCCAACGACACCTACCCGGCCGAATTCCTGCGCGACAACCTCACCATCCAGACCAACGTGATCCACAACGCCTGGAAACACGGCACGAAAAAGCTGCTGTTCCTGGGCTCCTCCTGCATCTACCCACGCGACTGTCCGCAGCCGATCAAGGAGGAATACCTGCTAACCGGTCCGCTAGAGCCGACCAACGAGTGGTATGCCATCGCCAAGATCGCCGGCCTCAAGATGTGCCAAGCCTATCGCAGGCAGTACGGCTTCGACGCCATCTGCGCGATGCCCACCAATCTCTACGGCCCGGGCGATAACTATCATCCGGAAAACTCACACGTGGTGCCGGCACTGATACGGCGTTTCCACGATGCAAAGCTTGCCAATGCTCCGGAGGTGGTGGTTTGGGGTACGGGAACTCCCCGGCGGGAATTCCTGTACGCGGACGATCTCGCAGATGCTCTGGTATTCCTCATGAGCGGCTACAGTGCCGCAGATGTGATCAATGTCGGCTCCAGCGAAGAGGTGAGCATCGCGGAGCTCGCGAACATGATCGCGAGTGTCGTCGGCTATGGCGGCAAACTACGTTTTGATCCCACCAGACCAGATGGCACACCGCGCAAGCTGCTCGACGCATCCCGTCTGAGGCTACTCGGCTGGCAACCCGACACCGCACTCGACAAGGGGCTACGTGACGCATACGAAACTTATACCGCGCTTAATCCATGACCCCGCTTCCCAGCCCCGAAAGAGCACGGCCCCGGATGCGATTCGGCACACGCTGGCGATCAATCGTTCGAACCGGCAGTTGGGCTCTCATCGCCAAAGTGTGTTCTGCCGCCAATCTTTTCCTCAGCGTGCCGTTCGTGCTGCGTGCACTCGGGCCCGAAGAGTTTGGCGCGTGGGCGACACTCGTTTCACTAGTGGTATTCGCTGGCTTTCTTGACTTCGGCTTCGGTAACGGCGCGATGAACCTTGTCGCCTCAGCCCACGGTAGGGGGCACGTTGAGGAGATTGCGGCGATCGTGCATGAATCAGGCCGCGCATTGGTGTGGGTTGCGCTAGGACTCGCCACACTGGTGCTGTTGAGCGTGTCGTGGATACCGTGGTATCGCCTACTTGGCCTGCCGCCAACGTCCGCCGAAGCATGTCGCATTGCATCGGCTGCCGTGCTTCTCGCAATTGCGATTGCAATCCCCCTGAATCTGGCCACGAGGATACAACTCGGTCTCGGCCACGGGGATCGCGCATTCCGCTGGCAGGTCATCGGTCAACTTGCCACTCTGGCACTGGTAGTTCAGTTGGCGCGCTCAAAAGCATCTCTACCGGAGCTGACGGCCGCCGCGGTCTTCACTCCTTTGATCGCGGCCCTCGCAAATACGATTTCATCACTTCGTGACCCATCTCTGCGCACCTCCACGCGGCACCCGCGACTCGCGGCCTCAATTCGCCGCGAAGGACTGCTGTTCTTCGTACTTCAATTGGCGGCGGCATTGGCTTATTCATCCGATCTACCATTGATATCGGCATTACGTGGTCCCACCGAGGCCGGTGAGTACGCGATCGTACAGCGTCTTTTTTCGGTTGTGCCCATCGGGCTGGCGCTGATGTGGGTGCCACTGTGGCCGATGTACAGGCAAGCACTAGCAGTCGGAGATCATGCCTGGGTACAACGCACTCTTCGTCAATCCCTCGCGATGGCAACTGCTCTCGCATTTGTAGTGTCTGCGGTGCTCGCACTGGGGTTCAAACACATCGCTGCACTTTGGGTGGGGCATCCATTTACCGTCGCACTACCGCTTCTCGCCGGCTTCGTGCTATGGAGCGTGATAGAGGCGCTCGGCACCGGCATCGCAACCTTTCTCAATGCTGCGAGCATTATGCGGTACCAAGTGATGATTGCCGGCGTGTTCGCGGTGCTTTGCCTGGGGGCAAAGGTACTTGCCGTGCTCCTGCTGGGGGTATGGGCGATCCCGTTCGCCACAGCGACGACCCTCGCAGCCACTAACCTCCTGCCGACCATGGCGGCGTGGCCACGATTACGCGCACACGCATACACCAAGCAATATTAACGCCTCAACTTCGTGTCGATGAACAATCATGCCAACTCCTTTTAAGCATTCCTTCCCGCTGGTTGACTCAAGTTTTGACAACCAGGAGATCCTGAAATGCATTGAAGTCCTGTTAAGCGGCCAGCTGACCATGGGCCGGCGCGTATTGGAATTCGAGAGCGCTTTCGCCCGTCACATCAACGCGAAACACGCGTTGATGGTCAATTCCGGATCATCGGCCAACTTGCTTGCAGTGGCTGCGGCAATCAACCCCCTGCGGGGAGTGCGACTACTACCTGGGGCACACGTCGCGGTGCCAGCTGTATGCTGGTCAACCTCGGTCTGGCCCTTGGTGCAGCTTGGATTGAAACCGGTATTGGTCGACGTGGACCCCCGCACGTTGAATCTTTCGACCAATTCGTTGCGACATGCCATGAGACATTTCCCCATACGGGCAGTCATGATGGTGCACGTACTAGGCAACTCTTGCGACATGGGGGAGCTGTTGACGTTGGTACGTGAAAACGACCTGCTGCTAATCGAGGATACATGCGAGTCACTCGGTTCGAATTTCGCGGGGCAGGCGCTCGGTACGCTTGGTGATTTCGGCACCTACAGTTTCTACTTCTCGCACCACATGACCACCATTGAAGGAGGCATGGTTGTTTGCAACAACGATGCCGATTACGACCTACTCAAGAGTTTACGGGCACATGGCTGGTCGCGCGAACAAAGCAATCGTTCGGAAATCGAAGCACGGCATCCGGACATCGACCCACGCTTTCTCTTCATCAATGCGGGATTCAATCTGCGCCCCATGGAAATCCAAGCCGCATTCGGCATGGAGCAGCTCGGCCGACTGGACGCGATGAATCATCACCGCATTGACAACACCGCGCTGATCCGCGCAGCCTTTACCTCCCACCGAAAATGGCGCGGTCAACTGCTGTTTCCGTCCTCTCCACCCGGCCTCGAAGCCTGCTGGTTCGGCTTCCCCTTCCTCGTCGCTCCAGGCACACCACTGTCATACCGGCAATTCACCGCGGGGCTGATGGAAAAAGGGATCGATACGCGCCCCATCGTATCCGGGAATATGGCGCTGCAACCCGCGGTGGCGTTGTTCGACATCGACACCTCGCTGGGCCCCTTCACCGGCGCCCAGCAAGTTCACGACAGGGGTGTATTTATCGGCGTGCACGCACGACCACTCGACCGCGACCGCGTCTCCTGGCTTGCCGACTGTGTGCTGGACACCTTGGACGTCTCCGCCCCGTGACCTCATTCGCGCTCATCCCCCGTCCCTCCTTTCTGCCGTCATTTACACGCTGGTCGGCATTGCGTGACCAGCGCATTGCCATGACGGGGCATCGCGGCACGCTTGGCAGGCTGCTTTACACATCCCTGCACGAGTGCGGAAATACCCCCAAAACCTATCCAGGCGACATAACCAACTCGAGTGAGCTCAAAGCCTGGATTGCCCTCGTAAGACCAAGTCTATTTTTTCACCTTGCCGCCATCGTGCCGGTAGCACAGGTGCAAGCCGAGCCTGCCGCTGCAATGCGTGTGAATGCCGCGGCAAACTTGGGCCTCGTTGAAGCGCTCGCCTGTCACGCTCCTGATTCATGGTTGTTCCATGCATCGACCAGCCACGTGTACAGCCTGCGACCTCTTGACCACACGACGCCACACCTTGTGGCTGAAGAAGAGTCATGCGCACCGGCTTCGTTTTACGGCGCCACCAAACTGGCAGGTGAATGCATCCTGCGGCCACTCGCTGCCCGACTCGGACTTCGTGCCTGCATCGGCAGAATCTTCAGCTACTTCCATGAGCAACAGGCAAAAACATTCCTGGTACCGGCATTGCGCCAGCGCATAGCGCAGACACCGGCCGGTGGTGTGCTGGAGGTCAATGATGCAACCTCCGTTCGCGACCTGCTACCGGCGGAATGTATTGTCGATGCCATCCTGTATCTGGCCGCCACGCGTTACGTGGGCACCCTCAATATCGGCTCCGGACACGGCCTTGCCGTAGGTGAAGTCGCCGCTCGCCTGGTGCGACTGGCGCACAAGTCGATCAAGATAAACGGCATCGTCTCCCCACACGCAGGTGCACTGGTAGCCAATGTGCATCGCCTGCGAGCAGCCATAGACCAGGTGCGAGAGCACTAACATGCAGACCAGCATCGTAATCCCGGTATTCAACCGCGCCCACCTAGTAGCGGCCGCGATCGAAAGTGCCCTCGCGCAAACCGTACCCTGCGAGGTGCTGCTGGTCGACCACGGCAGCACGGACGACATACTCACCGTGGTAGCCCGCTACGGCAAACGCATCCGGTACATCCGGCGGGAAGTGGACCGTGGGCCGATCGCGTGCTGGATCGACGGCGCACAGCAAGCCACAGGCGAGTATCTGCATTTCACCTACGACGATGATTGGCTTCAACCGACCTTCATCGAACGCTGCCTCGCATCCTTTACCGACGACGTTGCCTTCGTTTACACCCGTGCACGCCTGCACGGGGGCTCTGAAGACAAACGGGTCATCCTGTCGCACCCTGGCGGGCGGCGACCGATCGCTGACATTGTATGTAGCCTCCTGTCCTCTCGACTCACCATCAGTCCTGGTTGTGCCTTGTTCCGCCGCAAGGACGTGCTGAACAATCTGCTCTCTGAAGTACCGCGCGCCAGCGGCATCTACGGCAAAGGGAGTGGCGTGGGTGAAGATCTACTGCTTTTCCTGCTGACAAGCCTGCATTACCCAAACTATGTGCATGTTCCGGAGCCATTGGCCGATTTCCTTGCCCATTCCGGAAGCATCACCGTCAACGCGCATCAAACCGGTCGCAACACCCTGCTTGCCCAAGCATACGCGGTTGCCAAGTCGCATTACGCAGCACAACCAAACGCCATCAGCGCGCCCACCGGCCTGTCTCGCCTCCTGTTTAAGCTTCGCTGGGCGGCGTTGGCACGACTGAGCAACATACGATGATCGCCACTCCACGGGTTTCGGTGGTGCTCGCCACGTACAATGCTGCCGAGGCACTCGAGGAATGCATACACTCGGTGGTGCAGCAGTCGCACAGTAACTGGGAACTACTGATCGCCGACGGCGGCTCGACCGATGGGACGGTAGACCTCATCAAACGGTACGAATCCCATATTGTCTGGTGGCAATCATGCCGGGACAAGGGCATCTATGACGCATGGAACCAGGCACTTCTCCACGCCCATGGCGACTATGTCTGCTTCATTGGTGCCGACGACAGACTTGCAGACCCGGAAACGCTTTGCGCCATGGCTGACGCTCTTGGCAGCAAGCGACCAGATGTCGTGTCAGCCAAGGGACAATTGATCGACAACGAGGATCACCCGATACTCACTTTTGGCGAAGCTTGGGACTACAAAGCACTCCGTCGGCACATCCGCATCTGCCATCCTGGAACGTGGTTCAAGCGCGATTTGTTTGGCATATACGGATTCTTCAATCTGCATTACAGGATCGTCGCCGATTACGAGTGGCTCCTGCGCCTTCCCGAATCCACTTCTGCCCATTTCATAAACCGCACCATCATCAGGATTGGCAATGGTGGGGTAAGTCGCACCCAGGTATGGCGTCGTTTGCGGGAACGGCGCGAGGCTCAAGCAAATTGCCCGCGAATCGGCCCATCTCTCGCGTACCTTTACTGGCTGGACAAGCTGTGGCGCTGGCCGATCGCGAGGTTTCTTGGTTTGCAACACTGAACAGACCCATGACGAACCAGGGCAACCTCCTGATATCCATAGTGATTCCGGTTTTTCGCGATGGCGGGCGTGCTCGAACCGTAGCGGAGGCTATGCTCGCACAGATACTTCCCGACGGCATACGCTGCGAAGTTATCGTGGTCGATGATGGCTCCGACGACGACACAGCCATGCGGCTGTCGACATGCACAGACCCTCGTGTCCGTATTCTCCACCTCCCCTGCAACCAAGGGCGTTCAGCGGCACGCAATGCGGGAGCTGCCCATTCCAACGGAGAATTCCTTGTCTTCATCGATTGCGATTGCATGCCGACAAACACTGGCTTTCTCGCCGCTCACCTACAACTGTTGCAAGACACTTGCATAGCCACCTGCGGCCCTGTCACGGGCGAGGGCCATGGCTTCTGGTCACGCTATCAAAGCGAGGCCTCGCATCGTCGTGCTCACCAGCATGCACAAGGCCTCGGTTTCGTTGGCTCCACACAGAACTTCGCGGTGCGCAACGAGGCATTTCGTCAGGTCAACGGCTTCGATACCCGCTACAAGGAATACGGTTTCGAGGATCGTGACCTGTTCGTCCGCCTGTCCCGGGTCGGTACGTTTGGTTGGTGCGCAGGCGCATTGGTCACGCACCTCGATACACTGACACTTCCCGTGGTGCTAGACAAGATGCGACAAGCCGCGGGCAACTCCGCCGTGTTGTTTTCGCACGAACATCCGGAAGCTTACCGAGCTTTGGGGTTCGCATCGATCGATGCGCGGATTCACCCCTGGCTGCGATTCCTTGCCTTGACGCTTGCGCCATTCCTGTACGTGGCACCCTGCCTCGACATGGCACTTTCTCGGCGATGGCTTCCCTTCATCGCGGGCAAGACAGCCGTTAAGTTGCTTGCCGCGCTGGCATTCGCACGCGGCAGCATGGAGAAACCCGTCCACCTACAATAAGAAAACCGTGTCGATGCGGTACTGCTCCAGGCAACGGAAGATTATGGCTTCTGGCAAACAAGTACCATCTGATGGCAGTGGGCGGCATCCATCCGCTCGAACGGGGCTTGCATCCAACCCGGCAACGGGTACCAGCCAAAGCCCCGCGCGGCAACAATCGAAAAGCCAAGCTGCTTCAAGTATCCGCAGAGCACCCGGTAGCTGAAAACCACCAGATGCCGATGTTGTGGTGTATCCACCGATACATTGTCCCGCTCAAAGCCGCCATAGCGAACATCCGTCTCGGCCTCGAGGAGTCGGTTGGAGTCGGGGTGCGGGCCCGACGACGGCATCCGCCCCATCAACAATTGGAATACGGTGAAATAGGTTGCGATGTTCGGCGTCAACAACACTAGGCGGCCGCCGCTGGACAGCACCCTCCGGCATTCATGCAGGAAATGGCACGGCATGAGCAGGTGCTCCAGCACCGAATAGGCAATGACTACATCCTTGCTTTCCGCATCAACCGGCAGATCGTGGTTGAGATCGGCAGACACGATATCCAACCCCTTGGCTACGCCAGCGCAAACCTGGTCACGACTCCATTCCAAGCCACGATACGACCACCTCGACGACGCGCCGAACGTCACGTCCCATTCATGGCCCGCGCCGCTGCCGCAATCGAGTGCATGCCCCCCACCGGATGAAGCCGCCATTGATCGGGCGAACGCATAAGCCTGCTTCATGGTTCGAGCGTACTGCCGCCCAAGAAAGGAGTCGGAGCCATCTTGCACGATCATGCGCAACCAACCTCATACCGAATCAACATGAAGGCCACCGGAAGTTCATCGCCATGCCGCGACGACGGGATGGCCCCGAAAGATGCGCGACAAGCCGGCGTTCCAGCGGCAAACCGCCATTCCGATGCCCAATCAGGAACCGTCGCCCACACCAGACTCGGCCGCGCCACGAAAAGCACCAGGCAGCGACGAACGATGCCTTCCGGCCTTTGGGTAAGCTGCCATGGCGCGCGCCCAGACTCATTCTTTGAGAAGTTCCACGCGATACCCTCTGGACATGTGACTCCAGTCGGGCCATAAAAAGCTCAGCATCCACACGCACACGTTCACGACGGTCACCAGTACCAAGGCCACAGGCAACCAGAACCATCGCGCAATGCCGCGTTGTGCAAATGCCCCGCCGGCGATGGCCAGGCACACGAGCAAGCCGGCTACCCGGAGCGCATGCATGTCCTTTTGCAGGCTCTTTACCGCAAGGCCGGCTTTCTTCGCGTTCTGGCGCAAACCAAACTCTGTATAACGCTGGAAATCGAAGGGCGCATCATGCAGAGGGTAAAGAAACGGTGTGCTGATCCATGCTCGTCCGCCTCGCTTAAGCACCCTGCTGATTTCACTCATCACCAACTCGGGTTCGGCGACGTGTTCCAGCACTTCAAGACACGTCACGGCATCGAAGCAGCGATCCACGAACGGCAAGCTGGCAGCATCGGCGAACACGTGTGGCCGCGCGCCGTACAGCACCTTGCCAGTAGCCGGATAATCCAGCGCCACATACTGCACTTCGGCTGGTACTAAGCTTTCCACCCAGCGATCCGCAGCCCCCACGTCAAGCAACCTTCCAGACACTTGTTCCAAGCCCTTCGGGCCATGCCGCCCGCCCAGCAGCCATTGCGGGTGCAGCGGGGTACGGCTCAACAGCTTTGCCCACTGTCTGAGCATGTCATTTGCCTCCAGCGCATTCTTCGGTACGCATCGTCTGCACCTCTTCCGTCAACCTCGCAGCCAAGGAAGCTGCTTGCGCATACTTTCACCAAACCTTGGCCAGGCAAATTGCGCCGCGTACGTCCTGCAAGAACCACGCAACGTCCCGCGCTCTGCAAGAACAAGCCGAACTGCCTTGACGAAAGCCTCGTAATCACCACTTGTCACGAGATATCCGGACTTGCCGTCAGCGACAGCATCGACGATCCCTCCCGTGGCAAAGGCCACGGTGGGCAGGCCGTGCGCGGCAGCCTCCACGGCCACCATGCCGAAGCCTTCCGGATCCCCAGGGATGTCCCGCACGGGAAACACGTGCACGTCGGCGGCATGGTAGACCTCGCCCAGCCGATGGTAATCGGTGATCGTACCGAGGAAGCGCAGATTTTGCGCCACGCCTGCCTGTTCAGCGGCGGCCCGGATGCTTTCGGGCGTCTGTGCCTGGGCGTGCAAGGCATCCGTGGGCGCATCACCCACCACCAGCAACAGCACATCCGGGTGTACAGCAACGATGCAGGGCAAGGCCTGGGTCACGAATTCACGCAACCCCTTGCGGGTGGACAACCGGCCCACCGACAGCAGCAGGGGACGTTGGCCGAGCTGGTGCTGCGTGCGAAAATCCGGTCGTGCCGGCGCGTCAACCGACGCGACCGGCAGGTCGACGCCCGGATGCACGATACCGATACGCGCAGGCGGCACGCCTATCGATTGCGCCAGCACAGCGGTGGCGTGGCTGTTGGCAATTACCCGATCCATGCGCCGCAGCGCCGGCCACCACAAGCCACGGTAACCCGGATGATGCACGGCCAGATCGAGGCCATGCGCATAGACCGCGCTGCGTGCGCCGCACGTACGCGCGGCGAACCAGGTCGCCAGCGCGGCAAGGCCACTGCCAGCCAGCACCACATCGGGGCGCCACGCACGTGCCACGCGCCACGCGCGCCACTGTGCCTGGAGCAGGAACTTCCACAACGGCTTGAGCGGCACTTCGTCGATCGCCACGCCGACCGGCGCCATGGCCGCCGAACCGGCGGGGCCGACCACGCGCACGTCGGCATGGCGCGCCAACTCTTCGGCCATATGCCAGTTGAGCCGCTCCATACCACCGACCAGCGGCGGCAGGTTGCGGGTGACAAGCAGGACACGCATCAATGGATTCCCCACCACTCGGTCACACACAGGGGCAACCGCGCGGCGCCGCATGCCATGCGCGCAACGTCACGCATCGGCAACCTCACCTGACACATGCACCACATGTGCCTCGCAGCGGCGGGAACCGTGGAGCCGGATCATTTCCCGGACGCCAGGTCCAGCCAGTTTTCCACCTTCAGACCTGGCACACGCCGGAACTCGCGTAAATTCGCGGTGACCACGGTATAACCCAAAGCACGCGCGTGCGCGGCAATCAGCATGTCATTGGATCCTATCCAGCTGCCGGCACGCTCGAGCCTCTTCCGGATATCGGCGTAATGCACATCAACGGGCGCATCCACCGGCAGAATAGACATCACCGACAACACCGCGTCCACTTGTGCAAGCAACCTGCGGGAACCGCTTTTGGCGGCGCCGAAGCGCAATTCCGCCGCGACAATGATGTTGGTGCAGACGCTTCTTTCACCCACCTCGGCAATGCGCCTCGCAATCAGGCCCTGAGGGTGACGCACCAGGTCGGACACGATGTTTGTGTCCAGAAGAAACCGTGGCGCGATCACTCGCGACGCGGTCATAACAACACGTCAGCCGCGGGAGGAAGGTCCGCGTCAATATCCGGAAACTCGTCATCGACGGGCTTCAGGGTGGCGAGCATGGCCAGCAACGGTGTCGCGGGCACCGGCTCCAGGATAAGGCGATCGCCCTCACGACGCAGGATGGCCTCATCGGCATCGAACTCCATGTCGCGAGGAATCCGGAGCGCCTGATTGCGGCCATTGCGAAACAGGCGAACATGGCGCATGGCGTTCATCTCTGGCCTTCCATCTTAAGCATAGGCCAAAACATATGCCAAACACGATGCCCGGTCAATGTCACTTACCGGTGCATCACGTGTCGCGCCGATACGTCAACGCCGTGATTTGCTCCGAGACCAGCCCGATCAGGAACACGATCACCGCCGCGCTCCACAACAGCGTGCTCATGTTGGTGAGACGGTGGTAGGCCACCATCGTATAGGCGTAGTTCGCAAGGCCCAGCAGAAAGAACAGTGCACTGGCCGGCACGAACAGCTTCAGCGGCGAGTAAAGCGTGGCGATCTTGAAGATGATCAGCAGGAAGCGCACGCCGTCCTTGAACGGTTTGATGTGGCTCTTGCCCACCCGCTGCGCCGCCCTGATCGGCACGTAGGCCACCGGGTAGGCACTGCGAAAAAACGCCATGGTGCTCGTGGTCGGGTAGCTGAAACCGTTGGGCAGCAGGTGGATAAACTCGCGAAATTTGTCTGCTCTCACGGCGCGAAAGCCTGAGGTGAGGTCGAGCACGGGATGGCCGGTCATGCGGGTCGCCAGCCAGTTGTACAGCGTGTTGGCGAGGCCGCGACCGACGCCGGCCTGGCTGTCCCAATCGCGGGCGCCGACGACCATGTCGTAGCCCTTGTCCAGCTTGGCCAGCAGAC
>Ga0164242_10008001_pt1 | contig 11511 bp, 8 predicted proteins | sample OricomgcompostMG_FD_108783 | JGI IMG/M metagenome (GOLD analysis project Ga0164242, IMG submission 108783) | Miracle-Growth compost microbial communities from Emeryville, California, USA - Original compost - Miracle growth compost (MG) ...
CGTTCGCCCTGGGCTCGTCGAGGGCCGTTCTTTCCTTCGATGATGAAACAGAACGGTGCTTCGACTTCGCTCACCATGAACGAAAAACTGTCGTGAGAGAGGACCCGGCGATGCTGACGACCGGAATGAACGGCTTCTTCCCCGCCGGCTACAAGGCAGCAGGCCGGATCAATCTCAGCCAACTGCTGGCGTCGGCCGGGTCGCGGCCAACAGGGCCGACGCCGCCGACCGTCGCGATCGAAGATGCCCGGGCGTTGCAGGCGCGCGCGGCATCCGAAGCGGCGTTCTTCGATCGCTACGGTTTCGTGCTGCTCAAAGCGCCATCGGCCGTGGACGATTGGGATTGTGACCAGGATGATCCGGCCAACCCGATCGCGACGCATTATTTGCCCGAGGTCGAGACACTGATCCGCACGCGGCTGCTGCCCGGCCGCGCGATCGAGATTCGCCAGCCGCCGCGCGTGCTTCGCCGCGGGCCGGGCACCGGCAATCCGGCCTATGGCGCCGGCGTCCATCAGGATTATGGCCTCACCGCCGACGATTTCCAGCATAGCGTCGCCGCCTTCACCACGCCGGAGATCGGCCGCCAATGGCGCGAACGGCTTGAGCGACCGGATGTCGCCGGCTTCATGATGATCGATTTCTGGCGCACCGCCGGCATGGCAGGGCCACTCGAGCATATGCCGCTGGCGCTATGCGATCCCGCCAGCGTCGACCCGGCCGATATCATCGAGACGGCGCTCGACGGCATCGCGCCGTCGGGCGAGACCACGCACCACCTGTCGCTGCGCCACAACCCCGACCAGCGCTGGTATTATTATCCGCGCATGGCGCCCGACGAAGTGCTGGTGTTCAAGCAGTTCCAGCTGCTGCACGACGATCCCGACGCGCCGCTCGCCGCCTGTTTCCACAGTGCCGTCACCGATCCCGGCACGCCCGCCGACGCGCCGCAACGGCAGAGTTGCGAACACCGCGTCTCGGTGCTGCTGCTGAAAGACTGATTTCCCGCGCCTTGATCGAGCGGGAATGTCCCGTTAGAATTGTAAATGCAATTACGGGCGCGGAGGCATCACTTGGCGACAACCGGAGACGCGCTCGACGAGATCATCTCAGCGATCGGCGACGCCGCCTTTCCTGCCTGCGCGGGGCGGGCGCTTGCGGCGCTGGCGGGGTTTGATCTTGTCGCGATCTTGGCCCATCGGCCGCGCCGCTCGTCGATTATACTGTTCGATGACTTCGATCGGCTCGGCTGTCGCGGCGGGGTGGAGCGTTATGCGAACTCCACCTATCGGATCAGCCCGATGTTGGGGTCGGGGGCGGCCGGTATGCGCCGTTCGGGCGTGTGGCGGGCAAGCGACTTCAGGGGAGCCTTCGCGCCCGATCGCGCGACCGACGATCTGGTTACGGCCCCCGACGAGGAACTCGGCTATCGCACGATCGGCTGGCCCGTGCGGCACGAGGAAATCGGGCTCTGGGCCGACGACGGACGGGCCGTGATCGAGATCGGCCTCTATCGTGAGCGAGCCGCGAAGGCCGCCTCGCCGCGGACGCTGGAGATGCTCGCGGCGCTGCGCCGGCCGGTGACGGCGGCGTTCCGTCGCCATGCGGCCTTGAAAGCAGCCCCGGCCGGCAGGGCCAAGATCATGCCGGCCCCAATCGCGGCGCGGCTGACGCCACGCGAGCGTGAGGTCGCCGAGCTTCTGCTGCGCGGCTGCTCCAGCGATGCCGTCGCGCTGCGCCTGTCGATCAGCCGCCATACCGTCAAGGACCACCGCAAGCACATCTTCGCCAGGCTCGGCATCTCCTCGCTCGCCGAGTTGTTCGCGCTGGCGGCCTGATCCCTCTTTGGAGGGATGGCGGGGAGGGGCAGCCTGCGTCATGCGCAGGATCGAAGGAGATGCCCGCCCATGCGCTACGAACGGATGCCGATCGAGGTCGAATCGCCCGAAGAATACGGCTACGGCAACATCCGCTGCAATCTCTCGGAAAGCTCGATCGCCGACCAGTCGCTCGGCAGCTTCGGCCTGTCGGTACCCGACCTGACGTTGCTGTATGGCGAGCATCGCGGCGGCGAACGCCTGCGCCAGCTCATCATTGCGGAAGCGCCGTCGCTCATCGCCGATGACGTGCTGATCTGCGGCGGCGCGGCCGGCGCGCTGTTCATCGTTGCGACCAGCCTGCTCGGGCACGACGATCATCTGGTCGTCGTCCGGCCCAACTACGCGACCAACCTGGAGACACCGCGGGCGATCGGCTGCGCGATCAGCTTGGTCGATCTCGAATTCGATGAAGGCTTTGCAGTCGATCCGGCGCGCATCGCTGCTGCGATCACCCCGCGCACGCGGCTGGTCAGCGTTACCTGCCCGCACAATCCTACCGGCGCGATGATGAGCGCGGCCGAGCTGCGACAGCTCGCCGAACTGACCGCGGCGCGCGGTTGCCGCCTGCTGGTGGACGAGACCTACCGCGATCTCGCGCTCACCGAAAAGCGGCCGCTCGCCGCGACGCTGGGGCCGCATGTGATCGGCGTCTCGTCGCTGTCGAAAGCCTATGGCGTCCCCGGCCTGCGGGTCGGCTGGATCGTCAACAGCGATCCGGCGCTGATGGAGACGTTCCTCGCCGCGAAGGAGCAGATCAGCATCTGCGGCAGCGTGATCAACGAATGGGTGGCCGAGCAAATCCTCGACCAGCGCGATGCCTTCCTGGCGCCGACCCTGGCCGAATGGCACCGCCGACTCGACCGCGTGGCCGAGTGGGTCGCGGGGGAAGAACTGCTCGATTGGGTGCGGCCGTCGGGCGGCGTTGTCTGCTTTCCGCGGATGAGACGCGACCCGCCGGGCGGCACCGATGCCTTCTATCGCCGCCTCCTTTCCGAGCACGGCACCTATGTCGGGCCGGGGCACTGGTTTGAGATGCCTGACCGCTATTTCCGGCTCGGCTTCGCCTGGCCGACCGCCGACGAGCTCGAAGGCGGCCTCGCTGGCATTTCGGCGGCACTGCGCGGGTAAAGGCGCCGTCGCCTCAGAAGCCGATGCCGATCGGCAAACCGTGCTCGACCGTCGGCGGGCCCGCGAAATGGCCGCCGACCAGCTCGCGCCATCGTGCGAAGGCGGGCGTCAAGCGGAACGCCTCATGCGCGGCGACGTCGCGCCAGTCGACCAACAGCCAATAGCGGCCGCCGACCTCATGCGAGCGCAGGATTCTCATGCCGTTGCATCCCTCGGCGGCGGCGAACAACGGCACGGCCTCGGCGGCCGCTGCTTCGAAAGCCGCGTCTCGTCCCTCGAGAATGTCGATGCGGGCGATTTCCAGTGTCATCGGGCTTCCTTCGGCAAATTCCGGCGGCGAACCGAGCTCGCGCCATCCGGTTACAAAGTTGTCCTTCTACTTTCAACAGTACAAAAATATTGACGCAGAGCATGGCGACCCTTAATCCGGTCGGCAACCGATCGCCGAGGTGATGGCGGTCGCAACCGCAAGAGGGGCATCGTCTTGCCTGATCGTATCGTTGGCGACGCAGCGGACGGGCTGCGCCGTGCCTCGCCCTCCGTCCAAGGCGTGGATGCCGGCGGCGTGCTGGCGTTCCTCGACGATGTCGAGCGCGCGGGGCTCGAACTGCACAGCCTGATGCTGTGGCGCGACGGCGCGGTGGTGGCGGAGGGCTTCCACTGGCCCTACGGCGCGACGCGCCTCAGAATGGCGCACAGCATGACCAAGAGCGTCACCGCCTGCGCGATCGGCCTGCTGATCGACGCCGGCCGACTCTCGCTCGACGACCGCATCGTCACCTTCTTTCCCGAGGTGTCGCTGCCCGAGGATGCCCCGGCGCGGCGGATCACCGTCGAGCATTTGCTGACCATGCGAACCGGGCACGATGTCGAGGTCTCGGGCTCGATCTGGCGCGGCATCGAGACGAGCTGGGTGGAGGAATTCTTTCGGATTCCCATCGTCCACGAACCCGGCACGACGCACGTCTATTCGAGCGCGGCGAGCTACATGCTATCGGCGATCGTCACCCGCGTTACCGGCGAGACGATCCACGCCTTCCTCGAGCCGCGGCTGTTCGCGCCGCTCGGAATGCAGGGCACGCGCTGGGACGTCGGGCCGGACGGTATCAATCCCGGCGGCAACGGCATCAGTTTCACCATGGCGGACGGGGTGAAGCTCGGGATCCTCCATGCGCAGCGCGGGCGCTGGGACGGCAGGCAAATCCTGCCCGAATGGTGGGTCGACGCGGCGACGCGAGGGCACGGCGTGCCCGATTACGGCTACCATTGGGTGGTCGGCGACACCTATTACGCCGCGCTCGGCGTGTTCGTGCAGATGGTCATCGTCTATCCCGAGCAGAACGCGGTTCTCGGCATCCACGGGGCGATGAAGGAAAGCAAGGTGCTGTTGCCGCACCTCAAGCGGCATTTTCCGGCTTGTTTCGGGCAGGCCGGCAGCGCCGTGGCGGACCAGCAGCTCGCGGCGCGACTGGCCGGATGGGCGCAGCCGCCGGCGCTGGTCTCGGCAGCGGCCGGCGATCCGCACGCCTTCGCGGGTTGCTGGGCGGCGGCACCGAACGATGTCGATGTCACGCGCATCGCGATCGGTTTCGACGGCGGCGATCTCCACCTGGCGTTCGACGATGAGACCGGCCGGCACGAGCTTTCCGCGCCGCGCGATGCCTGGCGCGAGACGCGCACATCGCTTGCCGGCGGCGCGCTTCACCATGGCTATGCAATGGAGAATGCGCCGACAGTGGCCGGCTGGCGCTGGCTTTCGGCGGATCGGATCGAGCTGACGTGCCGTTTTGTCGAATCGGCCTTCCACGACACCTTCGTCATCGCCCGCACCGCGGAGGGCCTGACGCTCGACCGCGCCGTCAACATCAATAGCGGCGCGCGCGCCTGGCCGACGCTTCGGGGAAGTCCCGCCGCCTAGAGGCTGTCTGGACGAAGCGGAATTGTGCTCCTGCGAAGACAGGAGCCCTGGATCATCGGAACAGCGCTTGTGGCCTGAGCTCCTGCCTTCGCAGGAGCACCTGGCGCCGCTTCACTGACGCCAGCCGCCCCGCGTCACGCGATCGCCATCAGCGCCGCATCGCCGCCCACCGCCGCGATATTGGTCGAGATCGCCACTTCCTCGACCAGCCAGTCGGGATTGTAGGGTAGGGCACCGTCATTGGCGCAGCCCTGGGCGAGGACGATCGCGCCGGGGCGCCGCGCCAACTCGGCGAGCGCTTGCCGAAGCGTATCTGGCTCGCCCTCGATCAGCGCGGCGGCAACATCCTCGTCGGTCCGGACCAGCCGCGCCTTCACCTTGGTCGGGAGGCCGTCGAGCGCGCCGGCAAGCGCCGCCGGCGCCTCGATCAATGCGCGATTGCCGGCCGCGAGCACGGCGGCGAGCTGGTCGAACAGGCCATGGCGGGTCGCGGGTCGGATCAGCACCGTGCCTTTCGCGCGCACCAGATAGCGGTTCCGCTCGCCGACCGGGCCTGGCAGGTCGATCGCGGTGCCGAGCGGCGAGGCGCCGGCGAAGGCGCGCGCCCGCGCAGCCGCGTCGGGCTCGCCGGTCGCGTCCAGCCAATCGGCGAAGGCAGCCAGCGCGGGGTCGACCGCGCCGCCGTCGAGCCGCGCCGATTGCGGCGCCTCCTCGACCAGCCGCTTCAAATAGAGCGGCCCGCCCGCCTTGGGGCCGGTGCCGGAAAGCCCGCGCCCGCCGAACGGCTGCACGCCGACCACCGCGCCGACCATGTTGCGGTTGATATAGATATTGCCCGCCCGCACGCGCTCGGCGATGCGGGTCGTCAGCGTCTCGATCCGGCTGTGCAGCCCGAAGGTGAGGCCGAAGCCCGTGGCGTTGATTGCGTCGATCACCCGGTCGAGCTCGCCGCGGCGATAGCGCAGGACGTGCAGCACCGGCCCGAACACTTCCTGTTTCAGGTCGGCGACGCGGTCGATCTCGATCAGCGTCGGCGCGGCGAAGGTGCCGTGCTGCGCTGCGTCGGGCAGCGCCAGCCGCGTGACGGCGTGGCCGCGCTCGCGCATCGCCGCGACGTGGCTCTCGATCCGGCCGCGCGCCTCGGCGGTGATCACCGGGCCGATATCGACGCTCAGCCGATCGGGCGCGCCGATCGACAGCTCGTGCATCGCGCCCTTCAGCATCTCCAGCAACGGGGCGGCGATGTCGTCCTGCAGGCAAAGCAGCCGCAGCGCTGAGCAGCGCTGGCCGGCGCTGTCGAACGCCGATTGCAGCACGTCGGCGACGACCTGCTCGGCGAGCGCGGTCGAATCGACGATCATCGCATTCTGCCCGCCGGTCTCGGCAACCAGCGGGATCGGACGGCAGCTCGCCGACAGCCGGCCGGCAAGCTGCCCCTGGATCAGCCGGGCGACCCCGGTCGAGCCGGTGAACATCACGCCTGCCACGGCGGGATCGGCGACCAGCGCGGCGCCGACCGCGCCGTCTCCCGGCAGCAATTGCACGGCGTCGGCTGGGATCCCCGCCTCGTGCAGCAGACGGACGGCCTCGGCGGCGATTAGTGGGGTTTCCTCGGCCGGCTTGGCGATGACGGTATTACCGGCAACCAACGCCGCCGCGACCTGGCCGGTGAAGATCGCCAGCGGGAAGTTCCACGGGCTGATGCAGGCGACCACGCCCAGCGGCCGGCTGTCGGTGGCGAGCGTGCGGCGCGATTGCTCGGCGTAATAACGCAGGAAATCGATCGCCTCGCGCACTTCCGAAACGGCATTGGCCGCCGATTTGCCCGCCTCGCGGATCAGCAGGCCGATCAGCATCGGCATCGCCTGCTGCATGAGGTCGGCGGCGCGTTCGAGCCGCGCGGCGCGCTCGGCGACGGGCACGTCGCGCCACCGGCTGCCGCTCGCCGCGGCGACGAGGCCGGGCACCTCGGCCGGCTCGGCTTCGATCACGGTGCCGACCTGATCCCGATGATCGGCCGGATTGAGCACCGGGCGCCCGCGCCGGTTACGATCTTGCGGCGCCGCCGCGCGCGGGGCGATGGTGCTGCCCTCGCGCAGCTCATGCCCGAGTCGGGCCAGCGTCGCCTCTTCGCTGAGGTCCAGCCCTTGGGAATTGCGGCGGGTGCCGTAAAGATCGGCCGGCAGCGCGATGATGCGGTTGCGGTCGAGGTCGGCAAGCGTCGCCGGGTCGGCGATCAGCTCGTCGATCGCCACCTCGCGGTCGCCGAGTTGGTTGACGAACGACGAATTGGCGCCGTTCTCCAGTAGCCGGCGGACGAGATAGGCGAGCAGATGGTCGTGGCTGCCGACCGGCGCGTAGATGCGGCACGGCCGGTCGAGCCGATCGGGGCCGACCACCTCGCGATAAAGCCCTTCGCCCATGCCGTGCAGGCACTGGAATTCGTACTGCCCCTCGCTGAAATCCGGGCCGGCGAGGTGATAGATCGTCGCCAGCGTCTGCGCGTTGTGCGTGGCGAACTGCGGATAGATCGCCTCACGCGCCGCGAGCAGCTTCCGCGCGCAGGCGATATAGGCGACGTCGGTATGCGCCTTGCGGGTGTAGACCGGAAAGTCGGCGAGGCCGTCGACCTGGGCGCGCTTGATCTCGCTATCCCAATAGGCGCCCTTGACCAGCCGTACCATGATGCGCCGGCCGGTGCGCTTCGCCAGATCGATGACGAAGTCGATGACGAACGGACACCGTTTGCCATAGGCCTGGACGACGAAGCCGAGCCCTTCCCAGCCGGCCAGCGCCGGATCGCCCGCCAGCCGTTCTAGGATGTCGAGCGACAGGTCGAGCCGGTCGGCCTCTTCGGCATCGATGTTGAGGCCGATGTCGTAGCGCCTGGCGAGCAAGGCGAGCTCGCGCACGCGCGGCAGCAACTCGTCTAATACGCGCTCTGCCTGCGATCGGCTGTAACGGGGGTGGAGCGCCGACAGCTTGATCGAGATGCCGGGGCCGGCGATCACGCCGCACTCGCCGGCCGAGCCGCCGATCGCATGGATCGCCTGCACATAGCTGTCGAAATAGCGCTCGGCGTCGCGCGCGGTCATCGCCGCCTCGCCGAGCATGTCGTAGGAATAGCGGAAGCCCTTGGCCTCCAGCGTGGCGGCGCGCTTCAGCGCGGCGTCGATCGTCTCGCCGATGATGAATTGCCCGCCCATCGCGCGCATCGCCGCCGCTACCGCACGGCGGATCAGCGGCGCGCCGCTTCTCGCAACGAGCTGGCGGAGGGTGGTGTCGAGCCCGCGGTCGGTGGCGGGCGCGACCAGCTTGCCGGTGACGAGCAGGTTCCAGGTGGCGGCATTGACGAATAGCGACCGGCCGTCGCCGAGGTGCGACCGCCAGTCGCCGGTGCCGAGCTTGTCGCGGATCAGCGCGTCGCGCGTCGCCGCGTCTGGGATGCGCAGCAGCGCTTCGGCGAGGCACATCAACGCAACGCCCTCGCGGCTCGACAGCGCATATTCCTGGACCAGCGCGGCGACGATTCCGGTGGTCGGCCGCTCGCGCAAGGCGACGGCGAGCGATCGCGCGGTTGCGGCGATCGCCTGGCGGGTGGTCGGCTCGAAGGTCGCGGCGGGCAGCAGCGGCGCCAGGCACTCGGCCTCGGGCCGCCGGCACGCCGAGATGACGGCATCACGCAGCGGTGAGGGCTTGCGGAGCGGCGGGGCGAATGACGAGAAAGGCTGGGCGACTGACATGGTGCTGGGCCTCCAGTGATCGACTCGGCCTCTAGCGCATCGCGATTGGGCGTTCTGCCTTATTGATGGCCGTCTAACAGGACATTATTTCTGTCTCAGGCATTGATTTGGTGAATTGGGATCATGCAGACAAGGTTTTCAGGCGATCTGGATAGCTTCGATCGGAAGATCATCGAGGCGTTGCTCGACGACGGACGAATGACGGTGACCGATCTCGCCACCCGCGTCGGTCTATCCAAGACGCCGTGCCAGGTCCGGTTCCGCCGGTTGATCACGCAGGGCTATATCCGGGGCTTCCGCGCGGTGATCGATCCGGCCCGGCTCGGGGTCGATCACGTCGCCTTCATCGAGGCCAGGCTGTCCGATACGCGCGAGGCGGCGCTGGCTGCCTTCAACGCCGCGGCGCGGGCGATTCCCGAGGTCGAGGAATGCCATATGATCGCCGGCCATTTCGATTATCTGCTCAAGGTGCGCACCGCTGATATCGCCCGCTATCGCACGGTGCTTGCCGAGAAAATCTCTAACCTGCCGTTCGTCGCCAGCACCTCGACCTTCGTCGCGATGGAGACGATCAAGGAGCGCTAATGCTCACCCGAACCGCGTGTAGCAGGCGAGCGCGATCGTCACGGTGATCGCGCCGCCGATCCGCGTTGCGACCTGTGAGAAGGGCATCAGTTGCAGCCGGTCGCTCGCGGTCAGGATCGCGACGTCGCCGGTGCCGCCCTGGCCGCTGTGGCAGGCGATCACGATCGCCGCCTCTACGGGATAGAGGTTGACCCAGCGCGCGACCACGAATCCCGTCGCGACGAGGCTGACGACGGTCGCCACGATCGTCACGATGGTCGGCAGCGTGAAGGCCTCGGCGAGCGTGCTCCACGGCGTCTTGGCGACACCGATCGCGAACAGCAGCGGGTAAGTGACGAGCACGGCGAAGAAGCGGTAATTGCGGTGCGCGCCCTGCTCGAGCGTCGACGGCAGCGCGCCGGCGAGCTTGAGCAATACCGTCAGCAGCAGCATCGTCACCGGTCCCGGAAAGCCGGTGAGGCGCTGGATGAGATCGCCGGCAAGATAGAGCGTCATGGCGAGGATCAGCGCGGCGCCGATGGTGGGCAGGTCGGGCGCCGGGTGCGCGGCCTCCTCGTATTCGGTCTCGGGCGGCACGTCGCCCATCTGCAGCACGCCGTTGCCGCTCAGCGAGGGGCGCCGGCGGCCGAGCAGGTTGAGGCCGCCGGCGAGCAGGATCGCGGTCAGGCTGCCGAACATCACCGCCGGCAGGATCTGCGCCAGCAGCACGCCCTGGTCCTGCCCGGTCAGCCCGGCATAACCGATCGACAACGGGATCGCACCCTCGCCGACGCCGCCGGCCATGATCGGCACGACGACCATGAACAGGCTGTGTGCGAAGCCGAGCCCCAGCGCCGTTCCCACCGCGCAGCCGACGCACGCGGCGAGCACCGAGCCGGTCAGCAACGGCACGAAGATCTTGACGAAGCCGCCGATCAGCATCTTCCGGTCCATCCCCAGGATGCTGCCGACGATGACGCAGGCAATGAACAAATAGAGGAAATTGCTCTGATCGGTGAAGGTGGTGATCGACTGTTCGAGCGCCGGCGGGATCGCGCCGACATAGACGAGGTAGGAGGGGACGAAGGTCGCCAGGATCGCCGCGGCGCCGATCCGTCGAACACCCGGAATATGCCGGCCAATCTCCGCACAGGCGAAGCCGCCAAGGCCGAGCACCGCGATGTTGAGCGTGATGTCGGACGGCACATGGCCCAATGCGACAAACGCCGCGACCAGGCCGAGCACGGCGAGCGCGAGCGGCAGCGGCACGATGCCGATCTGCGCGCCGAGCAGGCGGCGCGCCATGCCTGCGCCCGCTGGCTGTCCGGTTGTCGTATCGCGCTCCATCGATCCTCCCCGCATCACTGTTGCGAAGATTGTTCTAATCGAGCGTGGAAAGCAATCTTGGATCAGGTCGACTCTTCCCGCGGCCGCGTGAACGCCAGCATGGCGGCGGGGAGGAACAGCAGGACGAGCGGCACCGCGGCCGTGAGGCCGAAGATGATCGCGGTGGCGAGCGGCTTTTGCAGGCCGGCGCCGCGGCTGATGCCTAGCGCGAGCGGGGCGAGCGTCAGGATCGCGATCAGCGCCGACATGACGATCGGGCGCAGCCGCTTGGCGCCGGCCTCGCGGAGCTGGGCAAGGTCGAGCGGGCGGGTGCGGTCGATCTCGGCGAGGAAGAAGATGACGAGCTCGGTGACCATGCCGACCACCATGGTGAGCCCCATCAGCGCCGAGATGTCGAGCTCGATCCCGGTGATCCACAAGCCGAGCAGCACCGCGGCGGCGGACAGCAGCACGGTGACGATCGCCGCCAGCGTCCAGATGAGACGCTCGTAGAGCAATGTCAGCAGCAGGGCGGAGAGCAGCAGCGCGGCGGCGAACACCATGGCCAGATCGGCGAAGCTCTGCTGCTGCTGCGCGTAGAGCCCGCCATATTCGACGCGGACCGAGGACGGCAGGTGGAGGCTCGCGATCGCAGCGCGCACCGCCTTCATGCCCGAGCCGAGGTCGCGCCCTTCGAGCCGCGCCGTCACGTCGATGAACGGCGCGAGGTCCTCGCGGGTGAGCTGCTTCTGGCCCGCCTCGACCGAGACGCCGGCGACCTGCGACACGCGCACGCCATGGCCGTCGGGCGCTACCAGCACGAGCTGGCCGAGCTGGTCCGCGCGGCTCCTGAGATCGGCTGGCGCGCGCACCCGGACGGTGACCAGTTGCTCGCCGATCCGCACCTGTGTCGCGGGATTGCCGCCGATCATCGTTTCGAGCTGGCTGGCGA
>Ga0164242_10008002_pt1 | contig 11510 bp, 12 predicted proteins | sample OricomgcompostMG_FD_108783 | JGI IMG/M metagenome (GOLD analysis project Ga0164242, IMG submission 108783) | Miracle-Growth compost microbial communities from Emeryville, California, USA - Original compost - Miracle growth compost (MG) ...
CGAGCCCTTCGGCTCTTGGACCACGAACGGTGGTTGGCACAGTTTCGGACAGACGCCGAGGCCCTGAGGGACGAAGACTTGGGCGCAGAACCGGAAGCCTGGTGATCCGAGGGGCCGTCTACCGGATCGACCTCGGTCGTGGCCGTGGCCACGAGCAGCGTGGCAGACGCCTGGGCCTGGTGGTCTCCCCGTCCGATTCACCGCTGTCAGTGATCACCGTGGTCCCCACCTCCACGTCGGCCGGTGCGTCCATCCACCGCCCGGAGTTTGAGATCGCGGGCCGGTCTACGCGGCTGCTGATCGACCAGGTTCGCTCGATCGACCTCGACTACGTCGAGGGCGACCCGGTGGACTACGTCACCCGAGATCAACTCGTAGAGGTCGAACTCGCGCTGGCGCACTACCTCGGGGTCCAGGACGCCACCCCACCCCGAGCCCCCTGAGCCGCGACACGTGGAAACGTGAGCGGCGCTGATCAGGCCACTGCTCACGCTCACGAGAAAGCCGGCCTCGAACGGGCCCCGGATCGGGCTCCTCTCAGCCATGACAATGGCATCCGTGGTCGGATCCGTGACCGGCGACGCTGATGTCCGGACGTTGCGGTTGCGTGTTGAGGTCGAGGTCCGGGGCGTGGATCATCCACCAGGGCCTTCCCGGACGATGATGACCCGGTGAGTGGTCACCACTGAAAATCTCCCCGGATTGGCGCCGGGACGCCCGTCCGTCCAGTAGCTGACGCACCCGGCCTAACGCTGCAAGCCCCTACTGGATCCAGGGGACGGACACGTTCGGTGACACGGCCATGATCGCGCCGTGCCGACGACGACCGCAACGGGATTCCGACTGGACGAGTCGATCATGCCGCCCGGAGCAGGATCGGCTACCGGCACACCACGACCGGATCGTCCCAGATCCCGTCGTACCCTCGCCACGCCAGCCTTCCGCCAGGCACCGACCAGGGACCGCACCGACGCCGCCTTCAACCACCCGCGCCAGCACGACATATCGCAGCGTGTTACGCTGCAATACATGGTCGACGACCTGTGGTGGCGCGACGAGGACGCCGACTACATCCGCCAACGCGCCGATCGATACCCCGGAGCGATCGGAATCCAGCCCGAATGGACGTTGGAGGCAGCATCGGACCCCCGCCGGATCGTGCGCGACCCGGACCCCAAGAGCCGCACCGGAGCCATACGGATCATCGGCCACTCGCCGAGCGCCGGATTCACCATCACCATCATCGCCACCGGCTCCGACCACGCAGGGGTGACCGCCTGGAAAACCAGCGGCAGTGATCTTCGTTCCTACGAAGGGCAGGTCGACACATGAACAACAACAACGAGCGCGACTCCCGCATCCGAGCCGAAGTCCAGGCCGCGCGCGACGAGTACGCCGAGGAGGAAGCCGAAGCCGCCGAGACCGAAATCGCCGAACGCGGCGCGGCCCTGGACGTCCCGCTCAACCTGCGCATCGACAGGGACCTCGACGATCAACTCAAACGCAGGGCCGCATCGGCGCAGATCCCGACTTCAGCACTGGTGCGACGACTACTGCGCGAATCCCTGAGCGGACCCCAGACGCCGGTCATGACGGTCGAACAGGTCGAGGCCATCGCTCGACGGGTACTGACGGAAACACGTTAACCACCGCACACCGGAACCCCGCTGCGATGTGTCCCAGTCAGCGATCCCCGGGACTCCGGCGCGGATACTGCATTCATGGACATCACAGGGCTCGGATGGAGCGGAACGCGTACCGACCGCGGCGGCGAGTTGGCCGCCTTCTACGAGAACGTGCTGGGCCTCCAACCAGCGCATGTGGAACCAGGATTCTGGGTCTTCCGCCTTCCGGACGGCCGCAACGCGGAAGTGTTCGGCATGGAGTACCCGGGCAAGGAGCACTTCGACACAGGGCCAGTCGTCGGCTTCGCGGTGCGCGATCTCAAGAGCGCTGTCGCCGAGCTGCAGGCGGCCGGAGTGGAGCTGCTTGGTCAACGGGGCCCGACCTGGCAACAGTTCCGAGGGCCCGACGGCAACGTCTATGAACTCGTTGCCGACTGAGCTGGTCACGACTGCCCAGCAGACGATCCCCCGTAGGGCCGTACAGGCCGTCGGCCACCGTGATCGCGCCCGCAAGCGGATCCGTAACCGGCGACAGTTTCCGCGATCTGGCTGAGATGACGGAATCGTCGATTTTGGGTTCCGCAGATTAGTCGGCGTGGTGGGTGGGTCGGCTCACGGCGCGCTATCGCTGCAAGATTTGGGTGATGCCGTCGCGGTAGGTGGTGATGGTGAAGTCGGGGAATCGCTTGGCGAACTTGGTGGAGTCGAAGTTGTTGTCGTTGCGGTAGCGCGGTAGAAGCTCTCGGATTTCCTTGGTGGGGGTGTTGAATAGGGCGCCGATGGTGAAGGCGACCGCGGGGACGGTCGTGTACGGGATGTTTCTGCCCAGGATCTGTGAGGCCATCGTGATCATGTCGTGGTATGTGAGGCGGTCGGGGTCGATCGGCAGGTGCCAGGTTTGGCCGTAGGCGTCGGGGGTGTTGCCGATCAGGCCCATGGCGTGGCTGGCGTCGGGTGTCCAGATGATGCTGCGCCGGGTGTGGGCATTCAGCGGCACGAAGGGCCGTTTGCCATGCGCGATCCGGTCGAAGATGAGGGAGTTGGTCAGGCTCTTGGTCTTGCCGGGTCCGTAGAACTCGGGTGCGCGGCAGATCACCGCTTCGATGGTCCCGGCGCGCATCTCGCGGAGCAGCATGGTCGCCATCTGGGCTCGGACGGTCGCCTTCCGGCCCGCAGGTTCGAAGACGGTGTCCTCGACTTGTGGCGCCGAGGTCTTCGGGTACATGTAGGTGTTGTCGAAGAAGACCAGCTTGCAGTCGTGTTTCTGGCAGGCGGCGATGGTGTTGGCCATCATCACGGGGAACTGCCGCTCCCACAGTGCGGTGTCGTTGGGCAGTCCCACGGTCAGGTAGGCGATGTCGCTGCCTTCGACGGCGGCGGCGGTCGCGGCGGGGTCCGTCAGGTCGGCCTTGTGGAGCTGGTCGGTGTCGTGGACCTGGCGGGGGTTTCGGCTGACCAGGCGGATGTCGTGGGTTGCGGTGTCGTGCAGGTAGCGGGTGAGTTCTTCGGCGATCTGGCCGTTGGCGCCCAGGATGGTCTGCATCTTGCTCGTCAGCTAGCAGCGTTCGCGGCGCGGTTCGGCATCGAGACGGGCACCGGGATGTGGAGGGCGTTTTGGCACTCGGTGAACACGTCGAAGCGCAGCGGTTTGATCGGTTTGAGGGAGCGGACGTCGTCGGCCATCCGGCCGGATCCGAGTTCCAGGTTCGCGGTGCGGGGCAACGGACTGCTGCCGGCGGTCAGGGTGTTGGTCTGGCTCAGCGTGGCGTTCCAGCCGCCGTGCAGTTGCGTGTAGGAGATCAGCGTCGATACTCGGCTCCCACTCGGAACCTGCCGCTGGGTGGGTGTTGGCGCGTCGAGGGCGATGTCGGTGCCGCCGCTGTCGTTGGACACCCGTGCAGTGGTGCGCCGCTGGTCGATGTCGACGTCGATGTCGGTGACCCACTTGGGGAATCCGTAGCCGTCGTGGCCCCGGACCTGCGCGATGTCGGTGTTCACCGGCAGCGACAGGACGTAGGCGTGCATGGAGTCGTTGGACAGCGTGGACAGCAGGTCCGCGGCGCCGAGCCGGCCGTGACGTGCCGGGCGGACCGCGACGCCCACGGTCGCCTCGGTGTAGAAGTCGATGTCGCACACGTCGTAGCGGAAGAACACCACCGAGAACAGCCCGATCCCGGGCGCGATCTGCAGCGGATCCAGCTCGTCGGGCAGCCGTGAGCGCAGCGCGCGCGTCGGGGCCAGGTAGGTGATCTGGGCCTTGGACATGGCGTAGTAGAAGTTCGGGGTGCGGGTGGGTCCGATCGCCGAGGACACCTGCGTCTTCGGCAGCGTCCGGAAGAACTCGACGCAAGGCACTCTGGGGTCCTTGGCGACCTCGTCCAGGTCGGTGTCCATGCGGTACCTGTCGAACAGGCCGCCCTTCGGCACGGACACCGTCCGGCCTCCGAGCTCGACATTCACCGTGTCCTGACACTGATCGGTCTTCGACGTGGTCATCCCCACCTCCAATGTGTGCAGTGCTCACATCACGGTAGTATGCGATGTGAGCGGGGTCAACATCGCGTCCTCGCGCCGGAGAGTCCGGCGCGGGAGGGGCCGCCGTCGGCGTTTCGCCGGCGCGAGAGGCTGCGGTGACGGGATGCTGTGAGGTCCGGCCGTCGGGAGCGGGCGGGAAGGAGAGTCGTCGAGCGATGCCGGCCACTGCTAGGAGCACGAAGAACGGCTATCACCACGGCGATCTCCGGGCTGCGCTGATCGCGACCGCGATGGGGATGCTGGAACGGGGCGAGCCGTTCTCGCTGCGCGCGGTGGCGCGGCAGGCCGGAGTGTCGGCGAGCGCCCCGTACCGCCACTTCGCCGAGCGCGAGGAGTTGGAGTCCGCACTGGCCGCCGAGGGGCTTCGCGACCTGAAGACCGACCTGACCCGCGACCGCGGCCTGCCCACCACAGTGCACGAACTGGCCGAGTTCGGCGTGGCCTACGTGGAGTTCGCGCTGCGCCGGCCGGCGCTGTTCCGGTTGATGTTCGGCAACGAGTGCGACACCGGAAACGACGAACGGGTCCGCGCCGCAGCCGACGTGCACCAGCTGCTGGCCTCGGCCGTCACCTCGGTGTTCCCCGACTCCGACCCGGCCGACCTCGCCCTGGCCGGCTGGGGACTCGTGCACGGCCTGGCCTGCCTCTACCTGGACCGCAAGCTCACCGCCGACTCGTTCGACCAGGTGGCCGCACGGGTGCGTGCCTGCTTTACCGCGGTGTTCGCCACCACGCCCGGGCACTGACGGCGGGCCGTCGCGGAACCTCCTGGTTGACGCCGCCCGAGATGCGGCGCTAGCGTCGATGTGAGCAATGCACACATCGTGGGTAGGTCTTGTTCGGTGGCCAACGTCCGCGACGAGCACCGTCGCCAACCGCGGCCCGCCACCGGCCCGCCACCCGGCCGCCGCTGCGGCGGCCAGCGCAGAAGGGACGACACGATGACCGACCTGCCAGCACCCCTCACGCCCTTCCTGGAGCCCGAGGCCAGGCAGTTGTGCGACCAGACCGATCCGCATCCCCGCATCTACGAGGTTCCGCCTGAGCAGGGCCGCCAGATCCTGGCCGACCTGCAAAGCGGCGAAGGCGTGGATCGTCCCGACGTCGATGAGGAATGGGTCGACGTCGACGCCGGCCGGTGGGGCACCGTCCACACGCGCATCATCCGGCCCACGGGAGCCGAAGGGCCGCTACCGGTGGTGTTCTACATCCACGGCGCCGGCTGGGTCTTCGGCGACGAGAACACCCATGACCGGCTCTTTCGGGAGCTGGCCGTCGGAGCCGGCGCCGCCGGAGTGTTCCCGGTCTACGACAGGGCACCCGAGAAGGGCTACCCCACCCAGGTCGAGCAGAACTACGCCGTCGGCCAGTGGGTCCTGGCCCACGGCGCCGAGCACGGACTGGACACCACCCGGATCGCGGTCACCGGAGAGTCCGTCGGAGGATGCATGGCCACGGTGTTCGCGCTGATGAACGCCGAACGCGGCGGCATCGATCTGAAGGCCCAGGTGCTGCTCTACCCGGTCACCAATGCCGACTTCGACACCCCGTCCTACCGGCAGTTCGCCGAGGGCTACTACCTCACCCGCGACGGCATGAAGTGGTTCTGGGACGCCTACACCACCGACCCCGCCCAGCGAGCCGAGAAGTACGCCTCGCCCCTGCAGGCCACCCTCGACGACCTCAAAGCCCTGCCCACCACACTGGTCATCACCGACGAGGCCGACGTGCTGCGCGACGAGGGAGAGCAGTACGCCAACAAACTCCGCGAGGCCGGCGTCGACGTCAGCTGCGTCCGGGTGGCCGGCATGGTGCACGACTTCCTGCTCCTGGACAGCCTGCGCGACACCAAGGCCGCCACCGTGGCCCGGCACCTCGCCATCGACGCACTCAACAAAGCCCTGCAGTAGTCAGCGACGATCCTGAAAGTCGCATCATCCCAACGAGGACCGGAGAACCCAACGTGGCCAAACGCATCCTGACCGTCGTCACCAACGTCGGCCACTACGACGACCCCGGCCACCCGACCGGCCTGTGGCTGTCCGAACTCACCCATGCCTGGCACGTCTTCGACGAGCACGGCTTCGAACAGACCCTGGTCAGCCCGAAAGGCGGCGCAGTCCCCCTGGAACCGCGGGCGTTGAAGTTCCCCAACTACGACAAGACCGCCAAGGCATGGCGCGCCGACCCGGCGAAGATGGCGCTGCTGGAGAACACCGCCAGCCCCGACGAGATCGACTCCGCGGACTACGACGTGATCTACTTCACCGGCGGCCACGCCGTCATGTACGACTTCCCCGACAGCCAAGGACTCCAACGGATCACCCGCGAACTCTACGAACGCGGCGCCATCGTCTCCTCCGTCTGCCACGGCTACTGCGGACTGCTCAACACCACGCTCTCCGACGGCAGCTACCTCATCGCCGGCAAAAAGATGACCGGCTTCGCCTGGCAGGAAGAAGTCCTCGCCCGAGTCGACAAACTCGTCCCCTACAACGCCGAACAGGCCGCCAAAGACCGGGGCGCCCTCTACCAGAAGGCTAAACTACCATTCGTGTCGTACACCGTCGTCGACGAAAACCTCGTCACCGGCCAGAATCCCGGCTCCGCCAAAGAAACCGCCCAGAAAATCGCCGCAATCCTCTGACGCCGCCGCCGAGTACCAGAGCCACAAGGGAACGCTGTCGCTTGCCGGGGAACTCGACACGTGCAACAAGACGCACCGGGCAGGTCCGCCAAGGACAGACACGCCGCCCCCGTGAGACGACCTGGAGATCCGCCGCCACCCGACGCACTCCCTTGCATGCCTCCGGTCGTCGGCCCGCGGCACAGTACCGATTGTCGAACGGCCAGCGGTGACGAACACGGCGGTCAATCCATGCGGACCACAAGATCACGCTCGTCGTCGCAAGCGGATCCTTGAGCGCGACATCTTGTCAGCACGTTGCGCACGATCGCCGACCGGCCCAGAAACCGGAAGTAGAGGCGGAAGCGCGACCGGTAGTAGGGTGGGGGCGAAGGAGGTGCCTGCTGATGACCAGCACCCTGGAACGCGCCGTCGAGCCCAACGAAATCGTCGCCGCGCTCTCCCGCTACGGCCTGCGACAGCGTGATATCGCCGCGGCGGCCGCCGTCACCGAGCGCACCGTGTACAGCTGGAAGCGCGCCCAGCCCGACCTCCGCGACAAGCACTACGACCGCCTGGCCGCCATCCGCGACATCGTGCTCATCCTCCAAGACAGCCTGACCAACCGCGGCGTCGGCCAATGGCTCAGAGCGCAAAATCGGTTGCTCGACGGCGAACGCCCGCTCGCCGTGCTCGCCATGGGCAACGTCGACGAGGTCCGCCGCGCCGCCCAGGCGTTCGCGGAAGGCGTCTACCTCTGAGCCGCCCGTCGGCCTCGCTCGGCCGACTGCCCGCCAGGACCCTGTCCGGCGTGTGGTGGCACCAGAACTCACCCAGCTACCCGCTGCTCTCGTGTGCGGACCCTGCCACCGTCGACGCCCGCTACCAGCGCCGTGGCCAGCCAGGCGTCTGGTACGGCTCATCGAAAGAACGCTCCGCCTGGGCTGAACTGTTCCGCCACACCTACAGCCCGGAACTGTCCCCGTTCCACATCCGCCGCAGGGTCGGCCGGGTGCGCGTCACCGACCTGCGCGTCCTCGACCTCACCGACCCCGGCACCTGCGCCCAACTCGGGGTGCGCGAGAGCGACCTGACCGGCGATGATTACACCCGTACCCAGGTATTCGCCGCCCTGGCATACGAGGCCAGCTTCGACGGGGTGCTCGCCCCCTCCGCGGCACTGCCAGGGCATCAAACCCTCGCGGTGTTCGCCCACGTCCTGGCCGACGCCAGCAAGATCGTTGCCGAGCACTCCCGGGTTCAAGCACCTCCGGTCAGCCTGCTCGACCGCCTGTCACAAATACGGCCGATCGGCCCCGACGCCGCGACCGTTCGAGCGATGTTCGCCCGGATGGTCACCCTCGGCAAAGACGCGATCCGCCGGCTTCGCGGCTAGCCACCACGGCGACGGAGACATGCGCGATCGACGCCGTGGACGCCCGGACAACCCGGCCACGTCCGGACAGTGCGGTGCCGCTATCCGTCAAGGCCAGCAACCTGGCGCAACGCCTGCGTCAGTGCCGTGGTCATGCCTATTCCGAACCGTCGAGGACCGACGCCACCGAACGAACGGATGCGTCGATCACGGATCGGCGACTGGGACGCTCTGGCGTTCGGCGGCGAATATGACAATCGTCTAGTACAGTAGACACGGATGACTGGTCGAGAGGTGCTTCGCCGCGTGGAGAAGCTCGGATGCGAGCGGCTTCGGCAGCGGGGATCGCATGTGGTGGTGCGCTGCGTTGGTGGTTGTCAAACTGTCGTGCCCGCCCATCGCGGTGCGGACATCGCGGTGGGAACTTTGAGAGCGATCGAGCGGGCGCTGAGCCCGTGCCTGGGAGAGGGATGGCTGAGATGAGCAGCCGTAGAAGGCGGTACGTCGCGGTCTATGAGCGCGACCCGGACAGCGACGCGTGGTTGGTGCACATCGAGGGCGAGCCTGGTTGCCAGACCTATGGCCGCAGCCTGCGCCAAGCCGCCGAACGTATTCGCGAGGCCCTGGCGGTCTGGCTCGATCGGGAACCCGATGAGCTAGACATCGTTGATCGGCTGCCAGATGAGTTTGAAGCGATGGCGCGGGAGGTGGCGCGTCGCCGCTCCCAAGCAGTGCGCGCGGGAGACGCGGCACAGGCAGCGACCGTTGAAGCGGTGCGGGAGCTGGCGGCGAGAGGGCTATCGCGGCGCGATGCCGCGGAGCTGCTGGGAATATCCCACCAACGCGTCCAGCAACTACTTGCGAGTTGACCGGAGTGTGAATACTCCAGTGGGAGCACCGCAAGCGGAACCTCAAACAGGACTGATCCTGTTACGCAAGGCACTTCGGTGCGTTGCTGGATCTTCGTCACCGCTTGCCCTGTCCGATGACCGACACCGGGACGGGGACGTCATGCGGCACACCACGATCCAGCTCGGACATGCGTGCGTTGATGTTGGCTCCGGCGACACCAGGTCTGGCGGCCGGACATGCGCTCAGGCGCAGTCCTTCCGGATCGACGAGTCGGCGTAGCGGGAGTGATCAGCGCGTGCGCCGACCGCCGATCCGCATGGACCGGGGTAGGAAGCGATCCATCCACGGGCGGGGCGCACTGCGTTCCAGCCCCTCGACCACGGCTCGCACCCCGGGCTCCAGATCGGGCAACGATCCCGCCGCCAGGTCCGACGGCGTGCCGTACCACTCCCGCTCGGCGGTCATCACCACCGTGCGCAGATCCTCCCGGCCCGTCGTGGACAGGTGGGCGGTGCGCGCCAGCCTGTTCGCGGTCACGCGGGCGGATTCGACGTCGTGCATCGCGATGCCGTGATCGGTCAGGGTGTCGGCGATCTCGTCCCACGCCGCCGACCCGGCCCCGGCCCGACCGCCCGAGGCCACCGCCAACCGTCTCCGCCTGCGTCGTCGCCGGATCCAGGACGGCGTCGCGATCAGCAACACCAGCAATAGCACCGCCGCCACGGCGATGAGCACCGGCGTCAGCCAGCTCCAGATGGAGGGGGCCGCCTCGGCCCCGGCCCCGGCCCCGTAGGTGGGTTCCCATCCGGGGATCTGCGCCCGGGTGGTCGGCAGCGGACCGGCGTCCAGCGTGGACGGGAACGCGGACGTGGTGGTGGTCTTGGCCGTCCCGGTTCCCTGCGACTGGCCGCCGGCCCCGGCACCGGTGTCGAATCCCTGCAGACCGCCCTGGCCTCCCACCACCGGTGTGGGGTCGAACGACACCCAGCCGGACTTGTCGAACTTGACCTCCACCCAGGCGTGCGCATCGGTGGACACGATCTGGTAGCTGCCGTCGGACTTCTGGATGCCCTGGGTGAAGCCGATCGCCACCCGCGACGGGATGCCCAGCGAGCGCAGCATGATCGCCATGGCCGCGGCGTACTGCTCGCAGTAGCCCTGCTTGCCGGTGAGGAAGTCCTCCAGCGCACTGCCGGAGTTGCCCGTGGGGACGCGCAGCGAGTAGGTGAATCCGTTCTTCGGATCGGTGAAGAAGTGCAGCACGTCCTGCGCGGCGTCGAAGGCGGTGTGCGCGTCGGCGGTGATCGCCCGGGCCTTCGCGACGACAGCGGTCGGCAGGTCGCCGGTCTCGGTCAGTGGGCCGCCGGACGTCACGGTGTCGTCCTCGAGTCGGTCGGTGGGGACGGGGGCGACGTTGGCCGTGACGGTGTACTGCTGCGGCACGATCTTGTCGTCCCTGAATATCGTCTGTAGGCCGCTGTCGTAGTCCCATCCGGTGGCGAGCCCGGTCACCTTGGTGCTGCGGCTGTAGATCGGCAGGTAGGCATCCCGATACTTCTGCGGCGTGACGGTGACGGTGACGCTGCTGTCGTCCGGAGCGGGGGCGCCCGGAATCGTGCCGTCCAGGTCGGCGTCGTCGCCCGCCACCGGCCCGAGGGTGAAGCCCTCGTCGGGGGTCCATTGCTCCAGGGCGAGCGTTCGCAGGTACGCCGGAGCGTCCAATCCGGACACCGTCAGGGTGTCCTCCGGGGATCGGTTGGTCAGGTCCCCGTGCAGCAACGCCCAGGGGTTCAGGCCCACGTCGCCGCCGTGGCCTCCGCGCGGCAGCCGGCCGGCCGTTCCGATCGGCGTGGCCAGGGCGGCCAGCACCAGCGCCAGGACGATCGCCAGGGCCGTGATCGCGGTCGCGCTGGTGGCCATGGAGGCTTGGGCGCGGCGGGCCGGTTGCCAGCCGGTGTGGCCGGCCACCACCAGCAGCGCCGCGAACAGCGCCGCCGGGATGGCGAACGCGTACCAGGGCAGCATCCGGGTGTCGATCGACGCCGGCACCGAATACAGGCTCAGCAGCGGCAGGGCGACCAGCGCGGGCACCCGGACTCCGGCGATCAGCACGTCGACCACCACGGCCAGCCCGCCGATCGACAGGCAGATCAACAGACCCAGTTGCGCGGTGTCGGGTGCGGGCGGCACCGTGGTCAGGATCTGTCTCCAAGCCCCGCCGAGCAGCCGTGCACCCTCCGAGAACGCCGCCGGGCCGGGCAGCACGCCCAGGACGCCCGTCGTGGTGAACAGGCTGGTCAGCGCGATCAGCAGCCCGGCGAGTTGCAGGAGTCCGACGCCCCAGGCGGGCACGGCCAGGGTCCGGGTGGCGACGCCCACCAGCCAGACGACCGCCACCACCTCGACCAGCGACAGCATCCAGGACGTGCCCTCCATCAGCGGGACGAGGGCGGTGCTGCCGCCGAGGACCGCCAACGCCCCGAGCAGCGTGGGCACC
>Ga0164242_10008003_pt1 | contig 11510 bp, 6 predicted proteins | sample OricomgcompostMG_FD_108783 | JGI IMG/M metagenome (GOLD analysis project Ga0164242, IMG submission 108783) | Miracle-Growth compost microbial communities from Emeryville, California, USA - Original compost - Miracle growth compost (MG) ...
AGTTGTCCTCGATGAAGCGGACCACCGATGCCTGATCGATCAGCGTGTGGTCGACGTAGTTCTGCTTCGCCCACGGCGATACCACGATGAACGGGATCCGCGTGCCCGGACCGCAGCGGCCGTTCACCGGCTTGCCGGTGAGGCCGTCCGGCGCCGAACCGGTGCCGCAGATGCCGGGGCCGTTCAACTGGTCGGCGACCGCATCGTACGACGAACTCGTCGGCAACGTGTACGCGTGGTCATACCAGCCGTCCGAGTCGTCCCATGCGACGACCACCGCCGTGTCGCTCCACTCCTTTTGCTGCTGCAGGAAGTTCAGGACCTTCGTGACGAAAGTCTGCTCGTCGAGCGGATCGGAGTAGCCGGCGTGGCCGTCCTGGTAGGCCGGGGCCTTCAGGAAGCTGACCGCGGGGAAGTTGCCGGACTGCACGGCATTGAAGAAGTCGTCGAGGTCGTACTGGTGATTCGCGGGATCGGGCGTGCGGCCATTCTTCTCGAACGTGTGGCCGACCGCGGCGAGCGAACTCGGGCGCAGATGCTTCGGATTGGCGGTCGAAGCGAAGTACTGGAACCAGTTGTGGTGCGGGACATAATCCGCCGTGGCCGCGCCTACCACCGTCGACAGCGTGCTGCGCGCGCAACCGGTCGTGCCGTTGCTGTTCACCTTCGACAGATCGAAGCCGCCCATGAAGCCGCCCCACGTGATCTTGCGGGCGTTCAGCAGGTCACCGATATTCCTGCCGGTCATCCGCGCGGTGTTGGTCGTGCTCGAGCAGACGTCATTGGCCGGGTCGACGTCGCCGATCAACGTGTACCCGCCCTGGCCGTCGTTCACGTAGTACGAACCCGCCGTCGAGGGCTGCGACGTCGTCAGCACGGGCTTCATGCCGTTGGTCTGTCCCGAGACCACTTCGAGGGCGCCGGGCGTCGACGGACCGTAGGTCGACGTGTACGCGTTGTCGTTGATAGCGAAGTGCTGCGCGTAGTTCCATAGCGCGGTGACGGTGTTGCCGTCGTAATAGCCCATCACCTGGCCCGTCGTGCCGAAGGTGCCCGCGGCGCCCGGCGAGCCGTCACCCGTGTATTTCGGGAAGAGATCGGCCTTGCCGTTGTCGTACGCCTGCTGCTCCGGCGTGTAGGCGTGGTTCTGGTCCGCGGTTGCCGCCTGCGAGCGGTCGAGACGGAACGGATTCGCGGCGCCGGCGCCGTTGGCCGGATTCAGGTTCGGATTGCGGACAAGCAGTGCGCCCGAAAGGCCGTTCACTTCCGGCGTGCCGGGCTGCGCGCGGAACCCCGGCTCGCCGGCGGGGTTGGTCGCATGCGGATAGGTCGCGAAGTAGTGGTCGAACGACACGTTCTCGTCGTAGATCACGACCAGGTGCTTGATTGGAGTGGCTGTGTGGACGACGTTCGCCTGGTTTCCCTGGTCGTTGTCGCGGTGATGGTCGTTACCCTGGTTGTCGGCGGCACTCCATGCAACTGTCGATGCGAGTGCGATTGCCGAGAGCGAACCAATTGCGATATGACGCCATTGCATATCTGGCTCCTTGTTGAAATCGTATTGCGCGGACGGGGCTGGTGACTACACGGATGACTGCCGCGCCCGGTCGTTGGGACGACCGGATCTGCGTCACATCGGTTATGTCGCACCGATTGGCGAGGCTACACGGCAGCGGGCACGGAGAAGCCAAAACATTTGAGCATTCGCGTGTGAATGCAGAGCGTCAGGCACCTTACGGAATATTTTCTTTTTGGCCGTAAATAAATCAGACGAAATTCATCCGGAAAATAAGGCGGATTAATTATGCGATAAAGATAGTACGAGCCGACGTCAGTCCGTCGCCGGCTTGTAGCCATCATCGAGCGTCTTGATGAACGCGATGATGTCCTGGATGTCCTGATCGCTCATCGCCGGTTGATCGCCGGCTTTGCGATCGAACGGCGCATCCGTGACGTCGACATTGGCCTGGTATTTCACGGGAATATCGTCATACTTTTCGACCTTGCCGGATGCATCGCGCGGATAGATCTTGTCCGGGTTAGTGTTGCGCAGGTTATAGAAGTCGAGCACCTGCTTCAGGTCGTGATAGACGCCGTTGTGGAAGAACGCGTGGCGGGTCGCGGCGTTACGCAGCGTCGGCGTGAGGAACATTCCGCAGTATTGGGTCTGTGCCGAGAGGTCGGTCCGGAACGGGCCGCATATGCCGAGATCGTGGAACGTCGGGTTTCGGTTCGCTGGCAGCGCGGTGTTGCGCGGAACGCCGAGCGCTTCGTACTGCGTATCGGTAAAGAGCGGCGGCTGGCCGTCCTTCGTGGGCTGACTCAGGTGACAGCCCGCGCAGTTGGCCTTGGCGGGATCGTTGAAGAGCCTGAGTCCGCGCAGTTCCGCCTGGGTCAGACGCGCCTTGCCTTCGAGCCAGTAATCGTACTTGCTCGTGAACTGATGAAACGACGGGTCCTCGAACTGATAGCGGCCGATCGCAAACATCGCTTCGGCGACGGCGAGCGAGTGGTTGGTGAACAGGTTGGCTCCGAAGAGCTGCCGGAGGGTATCCGCGTAGCGCGAGTGTTCGAGTTTCTCCGCGACTTCGTCCATGCTCGTGTTGGCCATTTCGACAGGGTCCAGCATCGGGCCCATCGCCTGGCCCTGCAGCGTATTCGCGCGACCGTCCCAGAACAGGCCGCCTTGCGGGACCAGCGCCGGTGCCGCGGGCGCCGCGCCGGCAATCTTCGTCGCGCGCTGAACCCCTTTTGCCGCTGCCGCGGCGGCGTCGAGATTCACGGGGACGTCCGCATCCGCCGGGTCGGGTCCGATGCTGAACGACGCCTGATGGTACAGATAGGTCAGCGTGGGCGGCGGACGAAACCCCGCCTGATCCATGTGCGGACCGCCGATCTGCACGGCCAGATCGTTCGGCGGCCCGTACGCGCGTGCCGGGCTGTGGCAGGACGCGCACGCCTGCCGGCCGGAGGCGGACAGCGACGGATCGAAGAACATCTGCCTGCCGAGCATCGCCACCGCGCTCAACGGGGCGGCTGCGGGCCGCACGAGGTGAACCGGATGCGGATTCGCGCCGGTCAGGTCCTCGACGAGCGTGCCGATCGCGTCGGGCATCCGCTCGGGATAGACGAGCGCATAGCCGCTTGCCGCGATGAGACCGAGTACCGCGACGACGGCGACCTGCAGCACTTGCCGACGCGTGAACCCTCTGGGGTCGCCTGGACCGGTATTGCTCCCAGCGGGTACGTCAGGTGTCAGGGAGACGTTCGGACGGGACATGGCGCGGTGGCGTTTTCCTGTTCGTTATTCGGCGCGAGGGCATGGTGAATTGGAGCATTGCTTTGTGAAGGAATGGGGGCATAAATATTCGATATGCTTTCATTTAATCCGGCATTCCCTGGCCGCGTGTTTCCGGCAGGAACCACGGCAGCACGATTCCGACCACATACACTGAACCGAGCGCCATCGCGGCCTGCGGTGCGCCGCCGAACTCCTTGACGATGGTGCCCGCGATGATAGGAAACACCCATGCAATCAGCCGCGCCGCGTTGAACACGAAACTGCTCGCGGTCGAACGGACCGTGCTCGTGAACAGTTCGCACGGGTAGATGGCCATCCACACATATGCGAAGCCAAGCGTGAAAAAGCCGTTGATCGGCGCGATCACCGCCATCGCCTCGACCGTGTGCGTGAGCTTGTAGGTGATGAACGTGATGACGAGCGCGCCGAGGAACGACAGCGATATGAACGCGCGTCGCCCGATCAGGTCGATCACGAAGCCACCCACCATGTACGCGGCGATCGCACCGATCGTGTAGGTGATCGATACCCGTGTACCCCACGCGGCGGGGTTGGCCACCTGCTCGATCTTGCCGATCGAGACGGTGTAGGCGGGCAGCAGCGTCGAGATCGCCCACCAGCCGATCGTCGCGACGACCGACAGCAGGAACAGCAGCACGGTACGACGCGCGGCTTCGCGCTGGCGGAACAGCTGCGCGAGCGTGAACGGACGCTTGTCGCTCTGCACGGCATGCGGCTGCACGGTGGTCGCGTCCCAGCGCTTCTCGCGTACCGCGCGCTGCCATTTTTCCGATTCGTCGATGCCGCGCCGGATGTACAGCACGAAAAGCGCGGGAATCGCGCCGAACATGAACATCAGGCGCCACGTTTCGGCGCCAAGCGGATGCGCGCCCGACAGCAGGTACCAGACCACCGCCGCGAGCAGCGTGCCCCAGCCGAAGCCCGACTGCAGGAAGCCGGCACCCTTTGCCCGCGCGCGCTCGGGCCATGTCTCCGACAGGAGTGCAATGCCCGTGCTCCATTCGCTGCCCATCGCGAGGCCGGTAAGGAAGCGCAGGGCGCACAGCATGAAGAAATTCGGCGACAGCGCGGTGAGCCCGGAGAAGATCGCGTAGAGGAAAACCGACCACAGCATCATCCGCTTGCGGCCGAGATAGTCGGCGAGGATGCCGCCGATCATCCCGCCGAGCCCCCAGCCGAGCAGCGTGATGCCGATGACGAGACCGGCGTAGACCGGTATCGACGTCAGTTGCGACGGTGTCAGCACCGAGTGCAGCATCGGGGCGAGCACGACGACGAGCGCGAGCGTCTCGTAGCCGTCGAAGATCCAGCCGAGAAAGCTCGCGCGCAGCACGCGCCAGTGCATCGACGTGATTCCGTCGTACCAGCGGCTCTTCAGGCCGAGCGTGACGTTGCCTTGTGCCATGGATGTCGTCTCCTTGTTTTGTATGAAGTGTCCGGTTTTCCGCGGAGCGTTACGCGAACGTCGCGTTGGCCTGCATCGCGAGCACGCCGTCGAGGCTCTTCGACCACAGCGCCACGCCGTTTTCCCCTTCCGGCGTGCCGCACAGAAAGAAGGGCGCGGTGTGGAAGGTCGGATTCACCGCGCGGTAGGTGAAGCGCCTGAGCGTGCGCTGCGCCGCGTGGCGACGCACGAGGTCGGCGAGCAGGATCGCGATCAGTGGCCCATGCACGATCAGGCCGGGATAGCCCTCGACCTGCGTCGCGTACGGGTGATCATAGTGAATCCGGTGGCCGTTCAACGTGAGCGCGGAAAACTTGAACAGGACGACTTCGTCAGGCGTGAACCTGCGGTCCCACAGGTGACCGGCGGGCGCAAGCTGCGCCGAGGCGGCAGGAGCCGTGCCGGGCGGGGTCGCTTCGCGGTAGACGATGTCCTGCTCTTCGATCAGTGCGGTGCCGCGCGGCGTCGCCAGTTCGTTGCGCACCGTGAGGAACACGAGGTCGCCGCTGCGTCCGCGCTTGTGATCGACGCTGAGCACCTGCGCGTGGCGCGTCACGGTATCGCCGACGCGCAACTGCCCCGGGTAGTCGATGCGCCCACCGGCGATCATCCGGCGCGGCAGCGGCACCGGCGGCAGGAAGCCGCCGCGCATCGGGTGTCCGTCGGCACCCACCTGAGCACTGCGAACGATCGGCAGAAAATACAGCCAGTGCGCGAGCGGCGGCACCGCGTCGCCCGCTGACACGGTCGGGTCTTCCCGGTCGAGCAGCGCGTTCAGCGCGTCGATCGGCGTCGGCGTGATGGTGTCGCTGCGCGTCTCACTGCGACCGACCCACTGCTTCAGATAATCGATATCCACGTATGGGGTCCTCGACGAACATGGTCGCCCAGCGTCCGACATCGTCCGCCCGGAAGCAATTCGAAAGTCGCTAAGACCGGCTTAGCGCACGGTTAAGGGTCCGCCGCGGCGGGCTTGCACGGCATCGCGCGCGAGCAGTCCCAGGGTAAGCGAGCATGGGACGGAGACGGGCAAAGCGAAGCGGCAGCCCCGATCGACGCTCGTCGCATCGTGCTGGGCCTGAAAGCTCAACCCACTTCGTTCGTGAGTTCATTGATGAGCTCGCGCGCGAACCCAGGCAGCGTCTCGAGACCACGGGTGCAGATTTTCAGGTTGCGCACGGCCCAGTCGTCGTTGAGCGCGAGAATGCGGATCTGCATCTGTTTCTCGTAACGCCGCGCGGGCAGCTCGGGCAGGATGCCGATGCCGACGCCCATCTCGATCATACGGCACACCGCTTCGAAGTTGCCGACATGGATCCGCATCCGCAGCGGCTTGTTGAGCACGCGCGCGGCCTGCTGTGCGAACGCGTGGATCGCGCTGGGTTCGGGCAGGCCGACGAAGTCGTAGTCGAGCGTATCGCGGTAGTCGACCGATTCGAGCGCCGCGAGCGGGTGCCCGGCTCTCACCGCGATCACCAGCCGGTCCTGGCGATAAGGCAGCACGTCGAGCCCTTCGGTCAGCACGTTGCCCGCGACGATGCCGACGTCGGTCATCCCTTCGCTGACGGCTTTCACGATGTCGCCGCTGAGCCGCTCGCGCAGCTCGATGTTGACGTCCGGATGGGTCGCGAGGAAGCGGCTCAGCGCGGCAGGCAGCATTTCGAGGATCGCGGTGGTGTTCGCGGCGATGCGCAGATGGCCCTTCACGCCGTCGGTGTAGGCCTGCAGATCGCCCTTCAGGCGTTCGATCTGCTGCAGCACGATGAGCGAGTGATGCAGCAGCGTATCGCCCGGCGGCGTCAGCGTGACGCCGGTGCTCACGCGATACAGCAGCTTCGCGCCAATGCTGTCTTCGATATTCTTGATGCGCAGACTCGCGGCAGGCAGCGAAATGCCGGATCGTTCCGCGCCTCGCGTCAGGCTGCGGCTCTCCGCGATGTTCACGAAAAGCCGCATGTCGGCAAGGTCGAGATGCAGGGACATCGGAGGCTCCTGATAATCCGGCCACTGTAAGGCATCAGGCGTTCGGCGCAAATATGGACTTCGCCTGATTGCCGCGGGTTTGCCCGGTCTTGGCGGCGCACGGCCTGCCCGATCATCGCCAGTCCGTGGTCCCGTCGTCGGGGTCCGCCAGTGTTAGCCCCGACGCCGGCAACGGCAGCGCCGTCTTGTAGCGCACCTGCTTGAGCGCGAAGCTCGAGCGGATGTTCGACACGCCGGGAATCTTCGTCAGATGTTCGAGGATGAAGCGTTCGAGCGTCTGCATGTCCGGCATCACGACCCGCAGCAGATAGTCGGCGTCGCCCGTCATCAGATAGCACTCCATCACCTCGGGACGTTCGGCGATCGCCGCCTCGAAGCGCTGCAGGGCTTCCTGCACCTGCTTCTCGAGGCTCACCTGGATGAATACGTTGATCCGCAAACCGAGCGGTTCCGGGTTCAGCAGCGTGACCTGCTGCTTGATCAGCCCGAGCTTTTCCAGCGCGCGCACGCGGTTGAAGCATGGGGTCTGCGACAGGTTTACCGCCCGCGCCAGTTCCGCGTGCGTGATGCGCGCGTTCTGCTGCAACTGGCTGAGGATGCCGATGTCGATGCGGTCGAGCCGTTTCGGTGGCGCGTTCATGGTAGCTATGTTCCTTGATCCGGCTGATGTAAAGAATAAATACACTGCGGAACGTGCGAATGGCAAGTAAAACAGAGCCCTATTTTGCGGGGACGGGGCTAGCATTCATCCATCGTGGATAGATCCACAGGACGGTGCGAGGAGGCGTGATGACCGACATGTCGAGCGGAATGGGAGCGGTGCGCTCGCTGGAGCGCGTAGCGGAGAAGGACGAAGACGGCGATCCGCAGGAAACCGCCGAGTGGCTCGACGCGCTCGAAGGCGTGGTCGACCACGCGGGCCGCGACCGTGCGCAGTTTCTGTTCGACCGGCTCGCGGCGCATGCGCTGTCGCTCGGCATCGAGTCCGCGCGGACGCGCGTGAGCCCCTACGTCAATACGATCGCTGTCAGCGACGAGCCTCGTTATCCGGGCGATCCGGGCATCGAGGCGCGCCTTGCGGCGGCGCTGCGCTGGAACGCGCTCGCGATGGTCGTGCGCGCGAACAACGCGTACGGCGAACTGGGCGGCCATATCGCGAGCTATGCGTCCGCCGCGGATCTGTTCGAGGTGGGCTTCAATCATTTCTTCCGGGCCGCCGCCGCCGATGCCGGCGAGGGCGAAGGCGGCGATCTCGTCTACTTCCAGCCGCACTCGTCGCCGGGCGTGTACGCGCGCGCCTACCTCGAAGGCTTCCTCGACGAGCAGCACCTCGAGCATTACCGTCGCGAGATCGCGGGCCCGGGCCTCTGCTCGTATCCGCATCCGTGGCTGATGCCGGACTTCTGGCAATTCCCGACCGGCTCGATGGGCATCGGACCGATCAATGCGATCTACCAGGCGCGCTTCATGCGCTATCTGCGCAATCGCGGCCTCGCCATGACCGACGCACGCAAGGTATGGGGCTTCTTCGGCGACGGTGAGATGGACGAGCCCGAATCGATCGGCGCGCTCTCGCTCGCGGCACGCGAGGGGCTCGACAACCTGGTGTTCGTGATCAACTGCAATCTGCAGCGGCTCGACGGCCCGGTGCGCAGCAACGGCCGCATCATCGACGAACTGGAGGCGCACTTCGTCGGCGCGGGCTGGAATGTGATCAAGGTGCTGTGGGGTTCGGACTGGGATCCGCTGTTCGCGCGCGATACGACCGGCGCGCTGATGCGCGCGTTCGCGCAGACGGTGGACGGCCAGTTTCAGACCTTCTCCGCGAACGACGGCGCCTATAACCGCGCGCGCTTCTTCGGCCAGAACCCCGAGCTCGCGGCGCTGGCCGCGCAACTCACCGACGACGACATCGACCGCTTGCGCCGCGGCGGTCACGACGTGCGCAAGCTGCACGCGGCGTATGCGAAGGCGCTCGCGCATCGCGGCCAGCCGACCGTGATCCTCGCGAAGACGATGAAGGGCTTCGGCATGGGGACGGCCGGCCAGGGCCGCATGACGACGCACCAACAGAAGAAGCTCGGGATCGACGACCTGAAGGCGTTCCGTGACCGCTTCGGCCTGCCGCTCGCCGATGCGGACGTCGAGCAGCTCAAGTTCTACAAGCCCGCGGAAGACAGCCCGGAGATGCGATACCTGCACGCGCGACGGGCCGCGCTCGGCGGCTATCTGCCCAGACGACGCAGCGCGGCGACCAACGCACTCGCGGTGCCCGCGCTGTCGTCGTGGGCGCAATTCGCGCTCGAAGGCAACGGCCGCGAGATGTCGACGACGATGGCACTCGTGCGAATGATGACCGCGCTGCTCAAGGACGCGCGACTCGGCCCGCGCGTCGTGCCGATCGTCGCGGACGAGGCGCGTACCTTCGGCATGGCCAACATGTTCCGCCAGGTCGGCATCTATTCGCCGCTAGGGCAGCAGTACGAGCCGGAAGATCTCGGTTCGATGCTCTACTACCGCGAGGACACGAACGGCCAGATTCTCGAAGAGGGGATTTCGGAGGCGGGCGCGCTGTCGTCGTGGATCGCCGCGGCGACGTCGTACAGCGTGCACAACCTGCCGATGCTGCCGTTCTATATCTACTACTCGATGTTCGGCTTCCAGCGCATCGGCGACATCATCTGGGCCGCCGCTGACCAGCGCTCGCGCGGCTTCCTGATCGGCGCGACGTCCGGCAAGACGACGCTCGGCGGCGAAGGGCTTCAGCATCAGGACGGCACGAGCCATCTCGCGGCCTCGACGATCCCGAATTGCCGCGCGTACGATCCGGCGTTCGCCTACGAAGTCGCCACGATCGTCGACGCCGGCATGCGCGAAATGCTCGAAGCGCAGCGCGACGTGTTCTATTACGTGACGGTGATGAACGAGAACCATGCGCAGCCGTCGATGCCGCAGGGCGACGATGACGCGCTGCGCGAGGGCATTCTGAAGGGAATCCATCGTCTGCCGTCGACGCCGCCGGCATCGGAGGACGCAGCCTGCGTGCAACTGCTCGGCTCGGGCGCGATTCTCGGCGAGGTGCTGGCCGCGCAACGGATGCTCAAGGACGATTGGGACATCGACGCGGCCGTGTGGAGCGTGACGAGCTTTACGGAACTGCAGCGTGACGGGATCGCGTGCGAGCGGCTCGAACGTCTTGGCGAGGCGTCCGATGCGCCGTACGTGACCTCGGTGCTTCGCGCCTCGCGCGGCCCGGTGATCGCGGCGACCGACTACGTGCGGGCGGTGCCGGAGCTGATTCGCGCGTTCGTGCCGCGCCGCTACGTGACGCTTGGAACCGACGGGTTCGGGCGCAGCGATACGCGAGGCGCGCTGCGCGAGTTCTTCGAAGTGGACCGTGCGTCCATCGTGCTCGCGGCGCTGAGGGCGCTCGCTGATGAAGGGGTAATCGATGCCGGTGTCCCCGCGCAAGCCCGGCAGCGGTATGGCAAGTCTGTCGGCGACGCAATCGCTCCGTGGCAGAAATAACGTCGGCCTTTCCAGCACGCCTCACGCGCGTTCGCCATCACGCAGACGGTTGAACGCGCGCAGGATCACCCGCACGCCCCGATCTCCCCACACGCAGTACAAAAGTCGCATCCATCCTTGCGGATCACCGCATTCGCCCCGCAAGACCCGCATCTGCGCCCGAGCATCGCATGGGGTGCGGCGAACGTCGCGTCGGCGGGCAGCGCGTTCGGTCCTTCGAGCACCTGTTCGCCGGACGGCGCAAGCGCGGCATGGGCGGGCCCATCCGCCGGCAACCTGTTGAGATGCCGTTGCTGCGCGAGCAACTTCGACGGCACCTGATTTCCCTCGGCATCGAGAAACCCGCGCCGATGCAGAATCTGCTGGATCGCATACGCGATCGCCGCGACCTCCGAGTCGTGCCAGAGCGGAATCCGCTTGCCGTCGAGCCGCTCCGTCTCGCCCATGCGCACCTGCCCGCGATCCCACGACACCTTACGCATGTCCTGCAGCGCCCGCGCGACGAAGCCGCCGCGCGCCGCGAGCGACAGCGAGCGCATCGTCGCGGTGATCCATTGCTGCGACTGGTCGCGCTGGCCGACGGGGATAAAGAACTCGATCGGCCGCTCGATCGTCAACTGCTCGCCGCCGACCATGCCGGTCACCTCGAGGAACGACACCGCGACGTACAGCGACACCTTGCCGGCCTGCGTCAGGTATTCGATCTTCTCGATCACGGCCGGCAGCTCGCCGCGCGGCCGATGATCGATCGCGACGCGCAGCGGGTCGTGCGTGATGCCGCCGTCGCTGTTCGCTTCTTCCGCGACGGCGACCGGACGCGCAACCTCCAGCACCGCGCCGAGCGTCTCGTTCGGCCGATAGGTCGCGAGTCCCTTGAGCCCGCGCCGCCACGCGTCGAGATACAGGCCCTCGAACGCGTCGAACGGATAGTCGGCGGGCACGTTCACGGTCTTCGAGATCGACGTGTCGATGTACGGCTGAACCGCGGCCATCATCGCGACGTGTTCCTGCGCGGTCATTTCGAGCGCGCTGACGAAGTAGTCGGGCAGCGCATCCACGTCGCCGCCCATCTCGCGATAGAGCCGCCACGCGTGATCCTCGACCGAAAACGTCTGGCGCGTGCCGTCGGCCATCATCTTCGTGCGTTGATAGGTCCAGGAGAACGCGGGCTCGATGCCGTTCGACGCGTTGTCCGCGAACGCGAGGCTCACGGTGCCGGTCGGCGCGATCGAC
>Ga0164242_10008004_pt1 | contig 11509 bp, 8 predicted proteins | sample OricomgcompostMG_FD_108783 | JGI IMG/M metagenome (GOLD analysis project Ga0164242, IMG submission 108783) | Miracle-Growth compost microbial communities from Emeryville, California, USA - Original compost - Miracle growth compost (MG) ...
CGGCGCGGCGGAGCTTAAAAAACAGGCCACTTATATCACTTACGAAAAAGGCGGCCACGGCGCCGTGCGCGAAGTCATCGAACATATTTTGAAAGCCAAAGGACAATGGGCAGAAGTACTTTCCCTGTTCTCCGGCAGCGGCGGCGATTTGCCGGAGCGGGGCGATCTGCAACGATGATTTCCCCAAAGCTCAAAGACCTCCTCGCCAGCGCATTTATCGCGCTGTGCATGATTTCGTTTTTTTCCGCGGTCTGGGTGTTATTTAGAATTTGATATCTGCCATGTTTTATCTTCCCGCCGTTGGCATTTTTATTGGAATTGTTATCGCCGTTATTTTGTTGGCTTGGTGGGATGGTGACACTGCGCCTGGGCTGCAAAGCACACTGATTGGAGTCGGCAAATTATTAGGCGTGTTGGCATTGGTGCTGGCATTATTGGGATACTTTAATGAATTCAGGTATATAATTGCGATTATTATTTCTATTCTCCTGACATTATTTTTTAATTTTAAGAATCGATGGAATTCATTAAAATCACAGGCATACACCACTTTCCATTCAGTCCGTTCGCTGCGCGGCGTTGAAATTATTCTCAGCATCTATCTATTTTTTATTTCCGCGCTCACATTCATCTTTTGCCTCGTCCCGCCCAGCGGCAATGACTACGATTCGCTGGTGTATCATCTGGCCGCGCCGATGCAATATCTGATGGCAGGCGGCATTTATGCCCTGCCCTACGACCATCACACCTTTTTTCCTTTCACGATGGAGATGTTGTATCTTTGCGGATTACAACTTTCCGGGCCGGTGCTGGCAAAATTGTTTCACTGGCTGATGCTGCCGCTGAGCTGTTTCGCGTTGATTGCAATCGGCAATCAATTAAAATCCCGCCGCAGCGGATTATGGGCGGCTGCGATTTTTGTGTCGCTTCCATTAGTACTTTTTGAAGCCACCACCGCATATATCGATTTGGGTTTAGTCTTTTTTGCGTTGATGGCATTCTTATGTTTTTTCAACTGGCTCCAGGATCGCGACATCAAACAGCTTACAAGTTGCGGCTTCTTCTGCGGCTTTTGTCTGGGCGTCAAATATTCCGGTATTTTCATCGCTTTCTTCATCGGCTTATGGCTATTGGGAACAATGGCAAAACGCCGCCAATGGCAATTCGCCGGGATTGGGTTTTTTCTTTTATTGATGATCTTATCTGGCGGATTCTGGTATGCCAAAAATGCCGTTCTGACCGGAAATCCCGTCTATCCGTTCGCCTATTCCATCTTCGGCGGCAAAGGCTGGACACAAGAAATGGCCACTGCTTATGAAGCCGATCAACATGAATTTGGTTATGGCCGGAAACCGCTGGATTGGGCGATGTTGCCGTGGCGCGTTTCGATGGCTCCGCTGAATGATATTTCCGTTTCCAACAACGGCGTTGCATTAGCGCCGCAACCGTTCTGGCCATTTTCCGGCGACATTCTCACGCCGCAAACCGGCGTGGCGAATGGACGATTTGAAGTGATCGGCCTGCTCACGCAATCACTTTTCGGCCCGCTGCTTCTGGCGTTATGTCTTCCGCTCATTTTCGTCAAACGTAAACCGCAAATTGTGGGTTTCGCGCTGTGGAGCTTTGTTTTCTTTTTCGTTTTGTGGGCGATTGGAAGTCAGCAACTGCGCTATCTCTTAGCGCCCGCGGCCTTGCTGTGCCTGGCCGCAGGATGGATGGTGGATTATTCCTGGAATCGCAGCGCCATTTTGAAATGGACAACAACGGCCGCGGTTGCCATTAGCTGCATTTTCGCGCCGTATTATTTCTGTTTTCAATCGCGCCAAACGCTGCCGGTGATTTTGGGGCAGATGACTCCGGAAAATTATTTGCTCCGCAGTTTCGCCGGTTACGACGCCATGCAATGGGCGAATGCCAATACTCCTCAAGATGCGGTTTATGCGATTTATGGAGAACCGCGCTGTTTTTATCTTCATAAAAAGTACTTTTGGGCGGACGATCCGCATAATAATTTGATCGATTATCCCAACATCAAAACGGGAAAAGAGCTGATGGATGCATTGAAAAAACAAGGCGCGACATATATCCTTTGGAACACAACGCCAGAACGAAACGGCGGCGTCTTTGGCCCGCCAGGTCAAATGCAGCAAGCGATTGATGATAGTTTAGTGGAGGAAATGTATCAAGCTAATGGATATGAGATTTTTCGGATTAAATAAATATCTCTTCTTCCTCTTTCATAATTCATCCTTTATTCAAAATGTCATTGCGAGGGAGCGACCGCGGCAATCTAATTGCGGGTAGATTGCCACGTCGCAAGCTCCTGCTAATGAAGTCCAACGTACTGTCACCATCCTGGTGACAGGCTGGCAGCAGGATGCCGCCAGTACATTTGACTTCATCGCAATGACAAAATCCATTTCTGCGAAAACTTTCCATTTGTGCAAAAGTACTTTTATGGACTTTGATCCTTCATTAGAATGGCTGGAGACAAATGGCATCGGTGGATTTGCCTCGGGGACTGTTGCTGGATGCAATACGCGGCGGTATCATGCGTTGCTGTGCGCAGCCGTGGCGCCGCCGCGTGGGCGAATGGTGCTGGTGAACAAAGTGGATGAAATGTTGCAAATCGGTGATAAGAAAATCCCACTGAGTTGCAATTATTTTCCTGGCGTAATCAGTCCCGAAGGTTATCGTCATTTGCGGAAATTTTCCGTTACGCCGTTGCCACATTGGGTTTATGAGACAGAAAATTGTGTTTTGGAAAAAACGCTGTGGATGCCGAATGGGCAAAACCGCACAATTTTGCGGTATCATTTACGTGAAGGCAGTAAATTACAATTGCGGATTCGTCCTTTTGTAACGGGACGTTTTTATCACAGCTTGTTGCGAAAAAATGATGCGTATGACACGGCAATTCACGCTGGCAAAAAACATGAAATTACGCTGAAGCCAAATGCGGATTGTCCGCCGGTAACGTTTGATTTTGACGGACAATTTGAAGAATCCGCTAATTGGTACTTCAATTTTGAATATCCGCTGGAAAAAGAGCGTGGGCTGGATTATCAGGAAGATGCATTCTCGCCAGGCGAATTTGTGTGGGAATTAAAATCCGGTCAAAGCGCATTGTTGGTTTTATCAGCGGAACCATTGCAGCTGTCTAAAACCGAAACTAAATCCAGCCGCACCTTGTGGCGGGATAACGAAATTAAGCGCCGCAATTTGCTGGAAAGTACTTTTGAGGATCCTCAATTGAAACGTCTGGCGCGCGCTGCAGATCAATTTCTGGTGCGCCGTGAAGATGATCGCCGCCACACGTTGATTGCGGGTTATCCGTGGTTTACGGATTGGGGGCGCGACACCATGATTTCGCTGCCAGGAATTTGCCTTTGCACCAAACGCTATTATCAAGCGGCGGCCATTTTATTGCATTTTGCCGAGTTTGTATCTGGCGGCATGATTCCCAACCGTTTTCCAGACGCGAGCGAATTGCCGGAATATAATACGGTGGACGCAACACTGTGGTTTTTTCATGCGACGGCGGAATATCTCAAATCCAGCGGCGACCATAAAACTGTTTTTCAGAAATTGTATCCAGCGCTGCTGGAATGTGCGAAGTGCCATATTGACGGTACGCGATATGGAATTAAAGTGGATGAAGAAGACGGGTTGCTGCGTTGCGGCGAGAGCAACACGCAACTAACCTGGATGGACGCGCGCGTCAACGGCATTCCCGTAACGCCGCGCAGCGGTAAGCCTGTAGAAATCCAAGCTTTGTGGCACAACGCATTGCAAATATTATCCGATTTGGCGCACATTAATGAAGATCCGGAAACGGTAAAATTGTGCGCGCCGTGGATTGAGAAGATGCAGCAAAATTTCCAGACCAAATTCTGGAATCCCGAAAAAGAATGTCTTTACGATGTGATCGATATTGTTGATACCGATCATCAAAAAGATGATAGCGTGCGGCCCAATCAAATATTTGCGTTGTCCTTGCCGCATGATTTACTTGATGAGGAAACTGCGCAAAAAGTACTTTTAACAGTGCGCCGCCAATTGCTGACGCCGTTTGGACTGCGATCGTTATCCCCCGAAGATTGCAAATATCAAGGGGTTTATCGCGGTGATTCCGCACAGCGCGATGGCGCATATCATCAGGGAACTGTGTGGCCATGGCTTTTGGGACCATTTTTAAGCGCTTATCTTAAAACACACAATCACAGTCTTGAGGCAAAAGCGCAGGCCAAAGAATGGATGCGGCCATTATTGGAACATCTTGACAACGCTTGCAACGGAACTATCAGCGAAATCTTCGATGGCAACGCGCCACACACGCCACGCGGCTGTCCGGCGCAGGCGTGGAGCGTGGCGGAAATATTGCGGGTGATGGGAGCGATGAGTGCCGAGGGATGAGTTGTGAGAACTGAGAGCCGAGTAAAAACGGCAAAGAGGAAGAACAACTTTTTTAAGCAGGCACGGAGGCCTGCCCCCACTCAGTTTATTATTCCGATTCCAAAACACTCGGCTCTCGGTTCTCATCACTGCCGTCTCTCCCGTTGACCAACGCGCTCAAGCCAGTTATAATCCTGTGGGTTTTATACTATGCTTAAAAGTCGACCAGTTCAATATCTCGGATTATTACTACTCGTTTTGGCCGCTCTTTCAGTGATCTTTTTCCCGCTTGGAGCTACTCCAAAGGAATCGGATTACACGGTGTATTTCACCTCCAGCAAACCCTGGCAACAATACGCCAAGGGTGATAAAAGCGTGGCTGATTTGGCAGATGCAGCATTGTTAAAAACATTCGCCAGCGAACCGCTGCCAACTGGCCGCCTTGTTATTGAAGGCAGCGACAACGGGGATGACTCTAAAAGTACTTTGGCAAGCATCGCCGACAAAGCAACTACCCAGGAAGAGGCCAACAAGCGTGTGCAACTGATGTTGACCGCGCTTAAAAGTACTTTTCCGGATGTGACATTGAACGAACAAACGGAAAAATCTCTTGATGCGCTATCTCCGAAACCGTTATTCTCTTTGGGGCAATATGCCGTTTTTCCTGTTAAAGAAGTGAATGGAAGCCCCTCTCCGGCCGTGAAGTTGGGGCTGGACTTACAAGGCGGCGTAAATCTCGTATTACAAGTGCGCCGTGCCTTATTCACCTATTCCTTTGATAAAGATGTGCCTGCCACCACTGACGCGCGTTATGAATTTACCAGCAAGATTTTGGCGCAATTGAAGAAAGCCGATCCATCACTGGGATTAGATGAAGCGAATGTCAACGTTGCGCCAGACCAAAATAATATTCTGGAAATCCGCACTCAGGCAAGCAGTAAAGACATTTTTGATAAGCAAACTGTTGCGATCAACCAAATCATGAAAAACGTGATTCCTGGAGTAACTTTCACCCAGACTCGCGACCCGCAATTCTTCCTGCCGCAGAAAGATAAGAACGGCCAAAGTGACTTTTCGGCGAACGCGCTTCTGGCCAACATGGTAACAATTGTGCGTAGCCGCGTTGATAAATTAGGTGTTAGCGAGCCTTTGATTCAACAGCAACCCCCCGATCGCATTGTGGTGCAGTTGCCTGGTATCAAGGATCCGCAACGCGCAATTGATGTGATCGGCAAAACCGCGCAGATGGAGATTCGCTTGTTGCCGGAAGACATTAATCCATTGCCGGATCCCAACGATCCCAATAATACGTTGTTTCAAGATAAGAAAGGAAATCTTGTTCCGCCTGCCACCGTGCGTCAGGAATCAATGCTGGTTGTGACTGGCAGCGATCTCAAGCCAACCTCGCAAGGCACGTTTGACCAAGGCGGTAAGCCAGCCGTAACATTCGAGTTGAAGGGCGATGCCGCCAATAAATTTGGCCAATTTACAGCGCGCTACACGCATCGCTACATGCCCATTTTTATGGACAATAAGTGCATCAGCGCACCGACAATTAACGAACCGATTTTAGGCGGAAATGGCATTATTTCAGGCGGATTCGCCAGTATGCAGGAAGCGCGCGACATGGCGTTGTTACTTAATTCCGGCGCTTTGCCAGCTCCTATCGATGTGGTGGAAAACCGGACCGTTTCAGCAACGTTGGGCGCGGACTCTTTGGCGCAAAGCTTGCGTGCAGGTCTTTTGGGTTTGATCGCGGTTTGTATTTTCATGATTGTTTTCTATCGCTTGCCAGGTTTGCTCGCAGACTTTGCATTGGCCATTTATTGCGTTCTCAACCTGGCCGCTTTCATTCTTATCGGTGGAACATTAACGTTGCCAGGTATTGCTGGATTCCTGTTAGCGTTGGCTATGTCGCTTGATACCAACATTTTGATCTTTGAACGATTACGGGAGGAAATGGCAATACAACCGAATTTCCTTGCAGCGGCACATGCTGGTTTTGATAGAGCCTGGGCTGCAATTTTCGATAGCCATGTGACAACGTTGATCGCCGCCGTTGTGCTATTCTTCCTGGGTTCCGGCTCTGTCAAGGGATTCGCTCTCACACTTGGCGTTGGTGTTTTGCTCAGTTTGTTCAGTGCCATCAGCGTCACGCGGCTTTTCCTGTGGAGCTTAGTGCATCTGGGCGATTCGCATCACGAACTTTTTGCAGGTGGAGTGCAACGCGCGCCTTCCGAAGATCGCAAATAACACGACTCATCATACCTTTCATTCAAAAGTACTTTTACGCTTATGGACTTTCGCAACCGACATATAGATTTAGTAGGTAAACAATACTTGTGGTTTGGCATTTCTGGCTTTATCATTTTGGTGGGGCTTGTCTCCTGGATTGCCTTCGGCCTCAACCTTGGTGTTGATTTCAAGGGCGGCGGTCAATTACAGTATCTGATTCCTGTGGCACAACGCCCTCACAACGGCAATGATATCGAAGTCCTAGATGAAGCACGCAAAGCACTTGCGGCGGAAGGCCTGGAAAGTGTGCGTCTGCAAATTACCGGCGGTGACACGCTGTTGGTTTCCACGGATGCCAGCACTTCCGACGCGCTTAATGCTCAAGAAAAACTGATCAATATCGCCCTCGCTCCAAATTTCGCTGAAAAAGGCGCCGATGGTAAACCTGGACAACTGAAACTATTGGGACGCGATATGGTCGGACCGGTTATCGGGAAAGAATTGCGCTCCAACGCCATAAAAGGCGTGTTGCTTGGTATTATTCTCATCGCTCTGTGGGTCTATCTGCGATACAATTTTGCGGGTAACGGCGCTCGTTATGCGGCTGCGGGAATTATCGCTTTGATTCACGACGTTTTTGTGTTAATCGGCTTAATGGCGCTAATCGGCCATATTTTTCCCAGTATCGAAATTGATAGCTCTTTCATCGCAGCATTGCTAACGGTTGTCGGCTATTCCATCAATGATAGCGTGGTCATCTTTGACCGTATACGTGAAAACTTGCGTGAGCGCCGCCACGATGGATTCGATAAAATTGTCAACGATTCATTGCTTGAAACCATGAGCCGTTCTGTCAACACTGGGGTCACTGTGATAATCATGTTGATTATCATGTTTTTCTTTGGCGGAGACAGTATTCATGATTTCATTTTGGCAATGCTGATCGGTGTTGTAACCGGTATGTATTCTTCTATTTTCAACGCCTCAATGTTGCTCACGGCCTGGCATGATTGGGATGAACGCAAGCTCGCAAAAGCGGCCGCTGGGCATGCCTTAGAGCGGGAAATTCCTGTTGCAAAAACACAGGCAAAATTACCCGTCAATTCAAATAACCCGAAACAAACAAATCCGACCAACACCACATCTCCAACAAAATCGCGAGGCAGAAAGCGTTTTTAATATCTCTGTTATCTTAAAAGTACTTTCATGGATTTTTTACGTGCCTACACTTTAGAAATTGTTTTTGGTCTCGCGATATTAGTTGTCCTGCAATTCATTTTGCTGGCTAATCACGGCAATCGGCTCAATCGTCTGCACAAACTCCTCCGTTCCATGCTCACAGGCCCGGAGGGCGAAGATTTGGCTGCGCAACTACAACGTTCTATGCAGGAAAGTACTTCTGCCTTTGAACAGGGAAAAGAGTTGCAACAGCAATTGCAGAATTTGCAAACCACCATAAAAAGCTGCACGCAGAAATGCGGTATCGTGCGATATGATGCATACGGTGATGTCAGCGGTCAACAATCATTTTCGCTGGCGATGCTTGATGGCAACCACAACGGCATCATTATCACCGCGCTTTATGGCCGTCATGACACCCGCTGTTTCGGCAAAACTGTCAACACAGGAAGCGCCGTGCAAACACTGTCTGATGAAGAAACAGAAGCATTGGCGCAGGCATTGAGCGGCACTTTTAGTGATGTTTCCGCCACACCCAAAGAAACGGGCAAACGCCGTTTCCTCAAACGTGGAGAATAAATAATGATGACAAACTCAAACATAGAATTGCGCTTTATGCGTTTGCCGGATTTTCCAGAAATCGAACTGCCTTCCTATCAATCCGAACACGCGGCTGGTATGGATGTGCGCGCCGCTGAGGAACGCACGTTACAACCTGGTGAAACGGCATTAGTTCCCACCGGTTTCGCTATGGCAATTCCGCCCGGATATGAAGCTCAATTGCGCCCGCGTAGTGGACTTGCCTTGAAAAATGGTATTACCTTACTCAATTCGCCGGGAACCATTGATGCTGATTATCGCGGCGCCGTGCAAGTGATTCTCACCAATTTGGGCCATCAACCTTTTTTCATCAATCCTGGCGATCGAATCGCTCAAATGGTTATCGCAAAAGTGGAACGTGCGGAAATACATGAAGTGAAAGAGTTGGACGAAACTATCCGTGGAGAAGGCGGATTTGGGTCGTCAGGCATTTCCTAAAGAAGCTGTTCAAAATGAGTGGGGCTGCCTCCACTGAGCTCCTACAAATTAGCCATCAATCGATCAAACAGTCGATCTACTTCTGCCCGCGTCAGTGGATCCAGCTCAAATCCCACCGGTCCACGCACCACTTCATTCTTAAATATCCCGCGCCGTCGCATTAAATGTTTTTCGATTGCTAAATACGCATCCAAATTCACAGCCAGCGCCAAAATAGAAGTTACCAACGGCGCGATGGAATAAATACGATCTTCATCATTATTTTCCAGAGCGTGCCATAACGCCACAATCGCATCTAGCAAGTCTGTCCCAGGCATCGTCCCAGTTAATCCACGCCGATAATTTTCCACCAACATTGATCCACCGGAACCCTCAAAAACACCTGCTTTGTTATCTGTTAATTGATGAATAGCAGAAATCACCGGGCCGACTGGCGCCGCTTCAGGTTTGAAATAAACGCGTTCGCCCAGATCATTGAATAGCTGCGCTTGAAACGCCGCCGTCATGGGTATTCCCACATAGCTCGAAGCGTCTTGAACTACCAGCGGCAAATTGGTAGCAGCAAACACATCATGAAAATAACGCCGCAATTGATCCTTGCCAAGCGCCGTAGCAATAGGCGGAATCGCCATCAACGCATCAGCGCCAGCAGCTTCGGCGTGGCGCGCCAATTCTGCTGCCACAAAAGTACTTTCAGCGCCAACGCTAACAACCACAATGCCGCGGCCATCCGAGAACTCAACTAATTTTTCCGCCACCTGGCGGCGTTCTCCTTCTTGTAGCCGCAACACTTCGGTAACCATTGCCATCACCACACCATTAGCGCCGCATTGATACGCAAAGTCCACTTCGGACTTCAAAGTCTCGAAATCAATCTTCTGGTTTTTATGAAACGGCAAATGCAAAACAGGCAAAATGCCTTTGAGTTGTGTTGGCATAGAAATTTTCGTGTGAAGGTATTATGTGGAACGAGAATATTGTATAACAAAACGACATCTTCAGTACTACCGCACGACGCACTACAAAAAGTAGTTCTAGCAGCATAAGCTTTTAAGCTATATCTTGACAACTTATTCCGATTTGTTACAATCAGTTCATCTGTATCGGAACGTTCCGGTTCAGTGGGTTCGATTATTATTCAGGAGAACTTTTCAGATGGCTTTAAAAGAACAATTCAATCAACTTGAAGAAGAGGGTTACACCGTGATCCCAGCGTTTTTAGACACGGAAACAACAGCGCACATTCGCCAGCATATTGATTCGTTGCTGCCACCGGTGGCCCCACGCGATGATAAATCCGCGAAACGGTTGCACACATTACGCCATCCCATTCCAGGCGAAATCATGGCCATCATTTTGGCAAATCCCGCATTAATTGCATTGGCTGGTCAACTTTTGGAAGCCGAGGAATTGCGGCTTTTGGAGCAAGTATTAATTCGCACCGATCCTGCCGATCAAGAACCTGGCGCGCGTGGCTGGCACATTGACATGCCATTTTTTCCTGCGCACTATGAGGCTACGCCGCGTCAAACTTATTACCATATGGTGCACGCGCTAAATCCTGTTGCGCCACATTCGGGAGCGTTTACTATCGTTCCAGGTTCGCATAAAAAAACATATGCCGCCACAGCGCAAATGACTACAGAAGATGAATTGAAAGAATTTAAATCTCACGTTATTGAAAGGTCTGGTGTTGATATTAGTAATGCTATCGAAGTGTTGCCGGAAGATGGCGATTTGCTGGTATTCAATCCGATGGCTTTGCATAGCGCCTCAGCCAATGTAGGCAAAAGTCCCAGGTATGTTTATTTCGCATCTTTTTTCGATACTTCTGCGGATTATTTGCAACGGTGTTTAGACGAAAAAAATGTACGCGGGCATTTTCCAGATTCGCTGCGGGATAATTTGCCGGAAGAGTTAAAAATATTATTGTCGTAATGTACAAAAGTACTTTTAGAAGAGGAAAGCACATGTTCAAATTTTCTGACAAACACATCGAAGAGTATCAGACGCTGGGATACACCGTTTTCCGCGGCATTATTCCGCCCTCGTTGATTGATGAATTGCGCGTGCAATGCGACCGCGGCGCGGAATTGGTTCGCGCGCAAAACGGCCCGCAATCGCAGCGCTTTCAGCCTATTGTAAAATTTGATATTGATCAAAAGCCATTTGAAAAATTCCAAAATTTAGATGCAATCAAAGACGCTGTGAGCCGGCTGATTCAGGTCGATTGGCAACCTTCCGGCTTGGATGTCATGGGCGTTTTGATTGAGCCGGCAAACGAGCCGTATTGCATGATGTGGCATCGCGATTGGCGCGATAACATCCGCGGCTGCGATGTGAAAGATTGGGAAGAGCACAGCCAAAATCCGCAAATGTTCAATCAGGTAAACGCCGCGCTCTACGAAGATTCCTGCACCTGGGTCGTTCCAGGAAGCCACCTCAGAAAAGACACCGATGCGGAAGTGCGGCGCTTCCCTACCCGCCCAATTCCTGGCCCAAATTATGAAGGGCTTGGTGCGGCGGGGCGGGAACGCGTCAGCCTGGATTACTTGGAAAGTTTGCCCGGCGCGCAACGGCTGCTTTTGGATGCGGGCGATTATTGCATCTACCGCAACACTTTGTGGCACACCGGCAATTACACGCCCTACAAAAAGCGCGC
>Ga0164242_10008005_pt1 | contig 11508 bp, 4 predicted proteins | sample OricomgcompostMG_FD_108783 | JGI IMG/M metagenome (GOLD analysis project Ga0164242, IMG submission 108783) | Miracle-Growth compost microbial communities from Emeryville, California, USA - Original compost - Miracle growth compost (MG) ...
GCAACGCGCAACTCTTAATTATCGCTCTGCCCGTTACATAAACCCAATGAGGGAATAAAAGAGATGGTCGGTTGAGCCGGTGCGCAATGAGAGAAAACTAATTACCCCGGAAGAGAAAACGGCCAACGGAGGCCAACGGTTCGGGCCAGCACGCTGGGTAAAGGAGATGAGGGGGTTTAAAAGGGTGGATGAAACAGGCAGAGAGGTATGATTGCAAGATGGACACACGTCTTCTGGCTCGAACCTGTGTGCCACGTCCCGCGTCCCACGTCTCGGTCCCTCGCGCGCGACGGAACGGTTCGGTTCTCGTGGGACGCTAGTCCGTTCTGGCTGCTAGCACAGTAATTAATGGCTACGAAGGGAGCGGACTGTGGAGGCACCGTATTGACCTCCACTCGATTTCCACGCCACCACCACCGGTTTGCCGTCCTTTGGCCCAAGTTGTTCCACCCTTCCGTGTTCTAAACACGTTCCGAACGCGTCCACGTAAAAGTGTTCCGGTTTCCCGCCCGGCCAACCAAGTTAGACAATCTCGTGGCCAACCCGCCAAAAAGGGTCAAAGCAATCCAGGATTCCATCCCATCAACAAGCAACGAATGGTACCGACAACGGTAGTTCAACAGCTAGCGTGGAGTTCGTGGACAAGGGAGAGGTGCAGGGGTTTGGGGCCACCGGGTGCCACCGGTGCCAATTAATCACTGGTGCTACTGGAAGTGGCACATTCCTCCCCTCGTTCCAGCGTGGCCAAGGCGTCCGGGACGCCGCCGTTGCACCCCCGATGGCGTTGATGTTCATAAACCGTCATTTTAATATAACCCAGTGCAACTCCTTGTACTCGCCGGGGCCGCCGGAGCCTAACTTAACACGGCCAAGCACGAACTCCTGTCAAGAGGGAACCCACACGTACCACACACAAAGAAGAAAGGAAGCAGAAGGCGACGAAGAAGAGAGTAAATGCCCTATGTGATGTGTGCCTTTAGCTAATCGCGTACTGTGGTACGGATACGCATGCGTGGCTTCATGCGCGACCCGCACGTGACTACGTGGCTGCAGATAATCCTGCAGCTCGCAACACCACAGAGTCCACGGAGTACAACTTGACTTTGTAAATATCAACGTTGTGTGACCCCACGCCAGCCTAACCTAAGCGCCCCTTCAACAGGCGTAAACTCTTGACTAAAGGCTTAACGCAAGGATATTTCCCCAGGCATAGGCGATGTTCGGCGTTGTCGGCCTGCTGCGGACGTTACGCCTCTGTAGTGGGCTTGGTGCAAGCTGTAGCCCCGGCGTGAGCTGGAATTGACAGATGTCATGCTGAGATATATATTATCAAAGAACTCCCTTCCCGACCACTGTCGTCAGGCCACATACCTGACATACTAAGGCACGCGTAGGTAGGTACATAACTTGGCATGCTTGGTAGCAGATGGATGGAGTTGAGCCAATACCCCACGTGATCCGGCGATGGCGGATGTTCCCTTGCACGAATCAAACTCTCCCCCAATGGTGGAGCAGGTATTATTATTATGGGCCGACCAGGGGTCTACTCCACAACTCATAGTAGTGCACAAAGCTACGCTATTATTACCCCTGAGACTAACAGGAAAGCTCCTATAGGAGCATCTCGATACTCCAATCCGTCTCACCGGGATTCTTCCGCCTGACGCTGTGTGTTTCTGCCTGTAGCAAAGGCCAAGCAACGCCCACCTCGGATCTACAGTTCTTCAAGTCGCTCCCTTATCCGCTGCAGAAACTGCTGTGCAGTCTCGCCATCTCAATTACAGCCTCCCATCGATCTCCAAATCTGGCTCGGCCGCCCTTGCATGCATGCATCGTTGCTCCGTTGCTAACAGCTAACCTTCTTTTTTATTTTGTTTCTTTATTTACTTGCCGCAACGTCATCACGACGGATAACTCATACCCATCAAACAACAACCGTACTATAATCCAAACGGGTCTCAGGTTTAGGTAAACACTGGGCTTGACGGCGCCGAAACTACCAAGGAAGCAAACTAGACCACAGAGGAATCCAAGTAGAAGCGGGAGGTGGGACCTCGGTTGCAACGACAACGCATTCCCCATACCAACCAAACAACACACACTGAGACCATGACGTCCGCTCCGCTCGACAACCCCCCCAAACTCTACTGCGAATCTCCCTCGCCCGATACCTCACCAACTCCAGCCCTCCATGACCGCCCGGAGCTGTCCCGCTGCCTCTCCACCGCTTCTTCCGTCTCCCACGGCTCGGCGACCACCGACGCAAGCAACATGCGTGAGTCTCTCGGCAGCGACATCTCGGCCTTCTCGCGCCACTCGTCGGGGAGTTACCAGTCCTCGCGCCGATCCGATATCAGCAATGCGAGCTTCGGACCGCCGCTCATGCCGCTCTCCCGCCAGTCTACGGGTAGCTTCGACACCAAGAGCGTCTCCAGCTTGACCCGGAGGAGGGGCTACATGCGGCCTCACGGCACCGACTTCGCCGCGAGCGCGAGATCTAGGGAGAGTGTGCTGAGCTTGGGAAGCATCACACATCTGCAGTATTACTTTGCAAGAACCGGCTTGTTGGATGGTAAAGGCGGGCAGATTGCTAGGAAACGACAACAGAAGGCACATACCCTGGACCTCTCGGCGCTGGATACCACGTCCTACCTCAACCCCACCTTTGGCGGCAGCGATGTCGACTCTAGCTATGCGTCTATGGGGAGCAGTCCCGACCTCGCTGCGACCTCGCTCGGCGGCGGCGGCGGGTTCGGCAGCGCCGTGACCAGCGCCGGTGTAGACCCAATCGTCGAATCACCCGTCGAAGAGGACCAGCAGGAGCACGAGTACTACTTTGACGATTACGAGGAGCCAGACCCGCACATGCTCCCCCCAACGGTGAGCACATACAACTATCGAGAAAAGCCGTTACCCAAGCCGCCGTCCATCGTCGAGCTCAAGGCAGACTTGACCACCGCCTTAGATGCTGCCTTCACATCTCTAGCTAAAGCGAAGGAGACAAAACCACCCGAGTCCACGTCATCCACGCCAACTTCATCCCCATCCCACGCCCGCCAGCCCTCCTCCGGCCCACAGCGCTCTTCGCCTCCCGGCTGGTACGAGATCCAAGGGATGCACATCCTCGACGTCATGACGCTCGCCATCCGCGCCGCCAAGGTCTACTACACGGCCCACGAGCAGCCCGACCGGCTCGACTCCATCAAGTCGGAGAAGCAGATCCGCTCCGAGCTGCTGACCGTCATGGACGTGCTCAAGCGCATGGCCACACGCGGCTTTGCCGGCGGCATGCGCGAAGACGAGTTCGCCGCCATGGACGGCTGGATCGCCTCCGTGCGCCTCATGCTCGCCGCCGAGGAGGAGATGGAGGCCACCGACGCCGTCGAGAGGGCGTCGTGGACCTGGCTCGCCGACGAAGGTTGGCAAGGCAGGGAATTCGAGCGCGAGCACGCCTTCATGGAATCCATGCTCGCCGGCGGCGGGCCCATCGTCAGCACCGGCACCAGCATCCCCAGCCCGGGCCTCAGCAGCCCCATCGACCACACCCAACAAGATCCCCTCAGCGCCCCCACCACCGCAGCCGCCTCCCCCGCCGCCGCCGCCGTCGTGGCCGCCGAGCCTCTCCCGGCCTGGACGCCCATCGACCGCACCCAACCGCTACCCGACCAGGGTGCCACGGCGCCGACGCCCTTCCTCGCGGCGCTGCGGAGCGGCGTGCGGCTCGTGCACCTGCACAACTGCGCCGTGCGCCGCTCGCGCCGCCGCTTCGGCGCCATCCCGACGTTCCACACCGACACGCAGAAACCCTACCGCGCGGCCGACAACCTGCGCTACTGGGCCAAGGCGGCCGAGCTGCGCTGGGAGGTGATGCTTCGCGTCGACGCGCTCGCCGTCGTGTACGGCACGCCGCCCGAGGCGTGGCTCGACTTTGAGGACGCCGTGCTGGCCTGGTGCCGGAGGGTCCGCGAGGAGATCACCGCTGAGGTCCGCGCCGTTGAGTCTGTCTAGCGAGCCTTTTGGTTGAGTCTCTATTTCGGCCTAGCGACTCCCCTTTGCACAGTAGCTTTCGTTTTCTTCTTTTCTTCCGTTTCTTTCTTTGCCTTGCCCCTATGACGGGACTTATGAATGGGAGTTGGGATATGGTGTAGCGTGGTTTTACGAGTCGATTCGTTTCACCCTTTCCTCCTTCTCACCCTACTCTTTTTATGATCTTAGACTACTATTTTCTACCCCCTTCTATCTCTTGAGGGATTTTGCCTGCTACACCACCGCAACTTCCTTCTTTCTTTATATTTCTACTATATCCCCCCCATTTGCATACCATTTTGCGCTACTACGGAGAGAGAAAACAACCAAACGCACAAACTGTCGTTCTCGGGGGCCCATAGCGATCCGTGGCTGGAGAAAGGATAGGAAAGGCCGAGCAACGAAGAAAGAGAGAGGGAAAACGAAGGGGACAAATGGGACGTATCCGAGGAACATGCTTGTATGGAAGGCATGAGGAGGATGCGAATATGAGACAATACATCGAAGAGCAGGACGGCCCCCTCCTATATACCCTAGCATATCTTGTATGGCGTACTTTTTTCTTTCTTTTTTGGCTTTCTCCTTCGAAAGAAGGCGGCTCTTTTCGCAACGCGAGGAGCCATGTAGGGTTGAATGGAACTAGACACATCTACTCACATTGAACATGAAATCATTGTTGAAATGAGGGATCTGCGGAAGTCACGGGTACTGTAGGTGAATGCCAATAGTGAATTGGCCTAGCTAGAATACCTTACTGAGACCATAGGAGTTGCAGATTAGCCAGAAGGGTTCTACGATCAACGTACCAGCGGCGGTTTGTGGTAGAAGCAAGCTGATGGTGGAGGTGGACCTCTCGGTATATCCCATGTACCTTTTTTTTTGTCAACCACTTGCGCGACCACCTGGACAAGAGTAGGCGGAACTTGACGACACTCAGCATCGAACGCTTCTGTCCCCCCACCCCCAAACATCAGGCGTAGCGCTGAAAACACGCCGCGATGGCGGAGCTGGTGGGGTTAGTGGCCGGCGTCGCCTCCTTCATTGAGATTTGCGCGAAACTCGGGGCCGCGTGCACTGGAGAGGCTCATCACTAACCGGCTCGATGAAATCAGCACATCCCGGGCTGGAAAGCGAGAGAGCCAAGTCCCTATTAAGGTTCTGTTGGATATAATCACGTGCATAAGCCAGACCGGTTTTCAGGAAGGACCAGCGAGCTACTTGACCCAAGGGCTAGGATCTAAATACCAGATCAGACAACAGCCTTTCCCAACACCAAGAGCCAACTTACCCGACACTTACCTCCTCACCGGTCAGCTTTTAAGTTTATTTATTTCCATCTCGACGAATGCATAAGCTACCCTCGCGCATTCGCCATGGCCTCCAAGCGCAAGGCGACCTCGGCTGTCAAAGGCGCCACCAAAGCGCCAATGGCCTCTCGAGTGTCGACTCCAGGGACAGCGACACAGCGCGGCGATGATAGCGACGATTCCTCTCACGATCTAAGCGAACAGCCAAACGAAATCAATAACGCCATCGCCCGGAACATCCAGAAGTTCGACATCAGCTCTTTCCCCTACCTCCTCCCACCCGGCATCAAGGACTCAGCATCGGGCTTCTTCCAACCCGAACAGGAGCGGGACTTCACCGCCCTCCAGCTAAAGCCCGACCACCATAATCGGCCACTGCTGATCGATGGTTTTGGGAGCATCATCCTCGAGCGCTTCCACCCGCTTGCGCCTCAGGCGCAGGACTTCTTGGTTACGATTGCCGAACCAGTGTCACGTCCAACCCTCATTCACGAGTACCGGCTCACAACCCACAGTCTATACGCAGCGGTCTCGGTCGGCCTAAATCCGAAGGACATCGTGGATACTCTCGACCGATTCCTCAAGACCCAGATGCCTCCTAGTGTCGTCGAGTACATCACGCGCTGCGGCAAAAGCTATGGCAAGGTGAAGATGGTGTTGAGGGATACCAAGTACTTTGTCGAGACTGCGGACCTAGAGGTACTGCAGATGCTGCTAAAGGATGCCGAAATAGGCCCGTGCCGAGTTCATGGCACCCAAGAAATTACTACCATATCAAGCGCTCCCACTATGGCCGGACTCGCTATCGCCGGAACGAGGGAAGCCGCCGGCGTACGCGAGGCTGCAGGGCTAGACAAAGGCGCACTGAAACGGAACTACGCGCGGCAAGATCCCACAGAAGAGAAGGTGTACATTGCATTGGCTGATGATGGTGACGATGGTGACGACAACGAACTAGACGTCATCCACGCATTCCAGATCCAAGATGACAAAGTCAGTACAGTTGCGCAGCGGTGCCTGGCATTACACTACCCTGCGCTCGAGGAGTACGATTTTCGGAACGACCATATCAACGCCAATCTCGAGATTGACCTACGCCCAGGAACTCAGATTCGGCCATACCAAGAAAAGAGCCTCAGTAAAATGTTCGGCAACGGTCGTGTCAAGAGTGGCATCATTGTCCTGCCCTGCGGAGCCGGCAAAACTCTAGTTGGTGTCACAGCAGCCTGTACCATCAAAAAGGGAGTGGTTGTTCTAGCCACTAGCAATATGTCGGCAATCCAATGGAGAAATGAGTTTCTCAAATGGTCCAATATCAACCCAGACAGCATCTCTATCTTCTCTTCGGATACGAAGTCGATGTTTACTGGAAACACAGGAATCATCATCACGACCTACTCGATGGTAACAAATACACGAGGACGTGCTCACGATTCAGCTAAGATGATGAAATTCCTCCAGGGTCGGGAATGGGGCCTGATGCTCTTGGACGAAGTTCATGTTGTCCCTGCACAGATGTTCCGAAGAGTGATCGGTTCTATCAAGTCCCATTCGAAGCTAGGCCTGACTGCAACACTCCTTCGAGAAGACGATAAGATTGAGGATTTAAACTTCCTGATCGGGCCGAAGCTCTACGAGGCTAACTGGATGGAACTCTCGGAACAAGGTCATATCGCTAAGGTCCAATGTGCCGAGGTCTGGTGTCCCATGCCGACCGAGTTCTATGAGCAATATTTAAAGGCCAGTGTGCGGAACCGGTCATTGTTCTGCGTCATGAATCCCTGGAAGTTTCAGGCCTGTCAATACTTGATCAAGTATCACGAAGATCGTGGTGATAAGATCATTGTCTTCTCAGACAATGTATATGCCCTCGAAATATACGCGAAGAAGCTTATGAAGCCATTCCTTTACGGCGGGACTAGCAATACCGAGCGCCAGGAGATACTAGACTATTTCCAAAACTCGCCACAGTGCAATACTCTCTTCCTCTCTAAGATTGGCGATACATCCCTTGACCTCCCCGAGGCAACGTGCCTCATTCAGATTTCCGCGCAGTTCGGTTCCCGCCGTCAAGAAGCCCAACGCCTTGGCCGTATCCTACGAGCTAAACGGCGAAATGATGAGGGTTTCAACGCCTTCTTCTACTCGCTTGTATCTAAGGATACAGCCGAGATGGTCTTCTCATCCAAGCGACAGGCCTTCCTCGTCGATCAAGGCTATGCCTTTAAGGTGATCACCCAGTTGAGGCATATGGAGAATATGCCTGACCTGGCCTTTGCTACCCCTGAGGCCAGGTGTGAACTCTTATTGAAGGTCCTTGCCGATGCTGAGAGCAAGGCGTGGAAGGATGAGGAGAAGGAGAGCGCCGGCCTCCAGGCCGACGGGAACATGTTTTACGGCCCGGATGGCAAGCCGATGCGCAGGGCGAGGAGGACGGCAGGAACGCTAAATGATCTTAGTGGCCGCCATGGTATGGTTGAGCAGAACAGGAGCGTGAACAAGTCGATTAAGGGGAAGAAAGCCCCGTCAAGCGCTTTCTTCCGGTCCATTGCGAGGGAGAAAGAGAGGCGACAGAATTTCGGGATCCAGGATTCCAGACTCAGTCCCACATATTCAGGATCCTAGTCGGACCGTGCCGCTGTGGAAGCCAAACATCTTGCCCAGCGCTGCTCCTCTTGCAGGAGCCAGATCCCTTGACACGACATTCATATATCCCAGCGAATAGTCTGAGTAAAGCCTGTCCGCCGACGGACTTGACCATTGGGTTGCAAAGCGATGAACGACCCTGTGCAAAGTCTGATTAGACACGATGCCGAAACATTCTTTGCCCAGCACTGTGAAAGGTTATTCGACCAGGGGGTATTGTTGTTGCAAATGACAACGTTACCAGCCAATACTACATGTACGGATAACCGCGTACTTGAGGTCTTTGGTGCCCTAAACACCACCATAGCCAACGGTGGTGTCTTTTCGAGACTGGCTTATGTTCGACTGACACAAACCTTGGCCACTCTCTCCGGAGAACAGTATAGAGATCGACAGACAAAACTGGCCGAATATCCCCGCAGAAAGGCCGTGGCAATGTTAGCGTGGCAGTTGATATATATCTTACTGCGCCGGGGACTTCATTAGACTGGGGAAGTCTAGGGAGGAATCACGTAAATAAACGTCTGCGCATCGCCAAGCGTTGGGTCGACTCTGTAGGATCATTGCCGCTATTGCTAATCACATATTCCGACGAAGCCGAGAGAATCATGTAGGTGCTCTTTGAACTTCGGATATTCTTGCTCTGATGTCTCAAAGTTGAAGGTTTTCGATTAAGAACGAGACACTGAAGTCTCTCACAACAGAGGTGTTGCGGGTGTATCCTCCTCCGGAATTGAGCGAAGCCTCGAGGACCCTTGCAGAGATGGCTGGTTCGTGTCCTATTGCCGTCGTTGTGGGACACCGCTGCCTTCGCTGCACACCTGGATGTATTACAGCATCAGAAGAGTCGAGGTATCTTCCTCTCCGTCTCAGATCTCGAATGTCGTATCTTAAATCCCGGATCTCAATCGACGCCTCTTACAGAAGGGGTTATAAAATGACTGGCCGCGTCTGAATAGAATACGAAAGACGCCATCCCGCAATAGCGAAGAAAGTGCCATCCCTGTACCATAGTAACTCCATCCAGAGACAGTATGTCTTTATTTCTAGACGATCGATAAGGCCGAAAACGGGACTTTGAGATCTTGAATCGCGGATGCGAAATTTTAGATCACAGATATTCTTCATCTGGAATGTATGTAGAACTGAACCTCTCGGAGTCCTTGGGTTCTGCGACAGTGGATGGACAGGTACGAAAACTGAACTTGGCTGCCGGAAAGCTGGCTTCGGTAGTTTGCTTTGTGCACTATTACCTAGTTACCTTAGAGGAACCTAGTACTTTGCTCCATCAAAGATTCCAACAAATGTGCACCTATGGTTGACTCTATTCCACATATGTATATTCAGCGTATCCTCTAATGACATGCCACACGAGGAAACGAGTATACAGCAAGTGTTTACTGAATAATATTTTTACTAGCAAGATATACCGCTCTCCACATGCTGGAAGCACCGTGTCACGCCTTTACATGCAAATGCTACCTAGTTACGATGAAAACGTGAAGCTCGTGTCTTCGCCATGTAGCAATAAACAGCCAGATGCCAACGCCAATGTTTCACTCCTCGCTCATATCGGCATCATCCCAATACCACTACCACCCGCTCCCCCACCCGGCCTCCTCGCCCCCACTCTCGCCCTACTGCCGCGGGCCGCCGTGCCGCCCCTCCTCGCACCGCCGGACGCTTTGCGCTTGGCGATTCCTCCTCCCGCAGCTCCTGCTCCCGGTCCGGAGGAGGAACGAGCCCTGGGGGCACGACCGCCGGAGGTTCTACGGCCGCGCGACCCCCCCCTGTTCCCCCGCCAGCCGGAGCCGGAGCCGCCGCTGGTGGCGCTCCTCCCCTTGGAGTTCCCGGCGGCTTGGGCCATAGAGTTGATCCTGTCGATTCTGGCCTGGAACTGGCCGATCTCAGCCTGTTCCCCCCTGCTGGCAGGCTCTGCAAAGTACCTCGAGGACTCCATGGGTTCCTCGTCGTCGTCATCATTATCATCTTCCATGCCGTATGGGTCATCGTCGTCCGAGCTGATAAGGTCAATGCAGTCGTGGTTCCCAGACACGGTCCTGCCCGGTTTCCCAACAGTGGGAGGAGGCCCGCCCATCATCTCTTGGTACTGTGTGTGGTATCGCTTGACCAGGGGTAAGAACTTTGACCCGTACTTGTCGACGTTTTCCGTATTGATGCCAGGAATGCGTCGCATCTCGTCCAGGGTCGTCGTCCACCCGATAGCCATTTCTCGGTACTGCCGCTCGGTGAACAGGTTCCTTCGCTGTCCCGTGTTATTGCGGATCTCCTCCTCCTTCTGCTTTGCAGTATCGACAAATACCGGGAGGATGTCTAGGTGAATCTCATCGATGCTAGCCTCGTCCATACGCGCGTCCCTCGAAATGCTCGGTCCCAGTTCGTGGAGGGTTTGCTGACGGCGACGTGGGAGGACGTGATGAGGTTTCGCCGGCGCGAACCCGTCATCTGACTCTTCGTCATCCGCGACGACGAATCCATCATCCTCGTACCCGTTAGGGTGGAGCGGCCCGTCGGGTTCTTCGTCAGACTCCTCGTCCTCAGCCTCGAGAACAGCGCTGGGAATGGCATTCCGAGCCTTTTGCCTTTTCGCCGTTCCACGAACCGGAGACGATACGTTGGTTGACGGTGGCGGTCGCGGTTTGGCGACAGTCGCTGAGGCGTGCATTATCAGCTCCAGCTTCCGCCTTCCGCTCATGAAGTCATCGGCGGCATGGTGGAGGATGTAATAGCTGATCGCAATGCCAACCCTGTTATTCATCCTGTGGTCCTCGTCCAGCGCTCCCTCGGCAGCTAGCGTGTAGATGATTCGTTGGAGTTCGTGAGGCTTCATCCCCCTGGCCATGCCAAAGTGTTGCATGCAGCCATAGTCCTTCGCTTTCTTCCCTGTCAAGACCTCGACACATTGAGTGAGCGTGAGAGCGTTCGCCTCCTGGATTGTTTCGAGAACAGCCACCGCATACTGGGAGAAATCCTGGACTTCATAATTCCCGTTAATTCTCCCAGACTTGCAGTTGTCGCAACCATTATTGCATAGCGCCTGGTCAAACTTCTCTCCGAAGTAGCGCAAGATCTCAACTCGGCGACAGGCGTGCTGGTTTTCGCCAAAGGACACAACTCTGGCGAGCATGTTAAGCTGCCGCTCCTTTTGTTGCGCACTCCCATCACTATCCTTGATCATCTTCTTTAGGGTCGCGATATCTCCGTATGCAAAATAGAGGTAGCAGCCAGAGGGCTCGCCGTCTCTCCCCGCACGCCCGGTCTCTTGGTAGTAACCTTCGAGACTCTTCGGTATCTGTTGGTGAATGACGAACCGGACATCGGGTTTATCAATACCCATACCGAACGCAATCGTAGCCACCACGACCTTAATCCTTCCCTGTTGCCATTCCTTCTGAACCCGAACCTTGTCTGGTGGTTCCATAGCAGCATGGTAATGATGGGCTTTGATGCCATGACCGCGGAGCTTCTTTGCGATTGACTCGGTCGACTTCCGAGACAGGGTGTACAC
>Ga0164242_10008006_pt1 | contig 11503 bp, 6 predicted proteins | sample OricomgcompostMG_FD_108783 | JGI IMG/M metagenome (GOLD analysis project Ga0164242, IMG submission 108783) | Miracle-Growth compost microbial communities from Emeryville, California, USA - Original compost - Miracle growth compost (MG) ...
ACCGCGAGGGTGGGCGGCGCGACGCCCAGCTCCTCGGCGACCTTGGTGATCCGTGACACCGCCTCGAACCGCGCGGCGTCCCAGTACCTGTCCTGGTAGGTGGCGCCGGACCTGCCGAGCGTGAAGCGGGTGCCCTCGGGAGCGGCCTGGCCGGGGTCGTACTTCCCCGAGAGCAGGCCGCCGGCCAGCGGGTTGTAGGTCATCACCCCCACCGACTCCTCCGCGCAGAGCGGGAACAGCTCTCGCTCGAACTGGCGGAACAGCAGGTTGTACCGCGGCTGCACCGAGTCGAACCGGGCCAGCCCGAGCGCCTCGCTGCGGCCGAGCGCACGCGCCACCTGGTAGGCGAGGAAGTTCGAGCAGCCGACATAGGCCACTTTCCCCGCGCGTACCAGGTCATCCAGCGCGCCGAGCGTCTCGTCGATCGGCGTCTGCGGGTCCGGCGAGTGCAGCTGATACAGGTCGATCCGGTCGGTGCCCAACCGGCGGAGCGAGGCGTCCACCGCCTCCACGATGTGCCGCCGGGACGCGCCCTTGTGCCAGGGTCGCTCACCCATGGCGCCAACGCACTTGGTGGCCAGGACGACGTCGTCGCGCCGTCCGGCCGATGCGGCCAGCCACTTGCCGACTATCTGTTCAGTCCGTCCGGCGGTCGTCGTGTCGCCACCGAGCGGGTAGACGTCAGCGGTATCGAGGAACGTGATGCCCGCCTCGGCCGCGGCGTCCATGATCGCGAACGACGTCGCCTCGTCGCACTGCAGGCCGAACGTCATCGTGCCCAGACACAAGCGCGACACCTGTAGCCCGGTGCGGCCCAGCCTCACGTACTCCATCGACGAACCTCCCGCGTTCGGGCCGACGACATGCCGACACGGGCAGCCTAAGCCGTGTCGGTCGCGGTGCCTGGGATGACTGCCGCCGAGCGGACGATGCCGGCCAGCACCTACCTGCACCGGCTGGCCGTGCGGCAGTGTGGCCCCATGGCGTTCACCACTCGGCCCACGTTGCGGGGCACGTTCGGCATGGTCTCCTCCACTCACTGGCTCGCATCCCAATCCGCGATGCGGATGCTCGAACTCGGCGGCAACGCCGCCGACGGTGCGGTGGCGGCCGCGTTCGTCCTGCACATTGTCGAGCCGCATCTGAACGGTCCCGGCGGCGACGCACCCATCATGTACGCGGCCGCCGGCGACGAGCCGGAGGTGCTGTCCGGGCAGGGCCCTGCGCCGGCTGCCGCCACCATCGAGCACTACCGCTCCCAGGGCCTCGAACTCGTGCCCGGCGCCGGTCCGCTGGCCGCGGTGCTGCCCGGCGCCGTCCCCGCCTGGCTCAAGCTGCTGAGCGAACGCGGCACGCTGCCGCTGCGCACCGTGCTCGAACCGGCCATCGGCTACGCCCGGCACGGCCACCCGCTCTCGCCCGACGCGGTCCACACCATCACCAGCGTGCGCGACCTGTTCACCGACGACTGGCCCACATCCGCGCAGGTGTGGCTGCCGGGCGGCCAGATCCCGGCGGCGAATGCATTGTTCGCCAACCCGACCTGGGCGGACACGCTGGAGCGGCTCGTCACCGAGGGCGAAGCCGTCGGGGCCGGTCGCGAGCAGCAAGTCGACGGGGCCCGCCAGGCCTGGTCGCGCGGCTTCGTCGCCGAAGCCATCGACGCATTCGCCCGCAAGCCGTTCCGCGATTCCAGCGGCGACGCGCATGCCGGCACGATGACCGCCGAGGACCTGGCCGCCTACGAGCCGCCGTGGGAGCCCGCATTCACCGTCGACTTCGCCGGCTACACGGTGGCGAAGACCGGCCCGTGGGGTCAGGGCCCGGTGCTGCTGCAGACCCTGCGTCTGTTGCAAGCCCTTGACGAACCGGCGGCGCTGGACCCCAGCACCGAGCACGGCGCGCACACGATCACCGAGGCGCTCAAGCTGGCGTTCGCCGACCGCGAGGCCTGGTACGGCGACGTGCCGGACGTGCCGATGGCCACGCTGCTCTCGCGCGAGTACGCGGCTGAGCGGGTGAAACTGATCGGGGCGGAGGCGTCGGCCGAGCTGCGGCCCGGTTCGCCCGACGGCCGGCAGCCGCGGATCTCCCAGTACGCACAAGAGCAGGCACGGGTGGGCCGGCGGCGGCTGGGGCTCGAGCAGGACGCGACCGTCGGCGAGCCCACGGTGCGCCCGGACGGCGTCACCCGGGGCGACACGTGCCACGTCGACGTGGTCGACCGTTGGGGCACGATGGTGTCGGCCACGCCGTCGGGAGGGTGGCTGCAGAGTTCCCCGACGGTGCCCGAGCTGGGGTTCTGCCTGGGCAGCCGGGGGCAGATGTTCTGGCTGGAGGAGGGTCTGCCCACCTCACTGGCGCCCGGGCGCCGGCCGCGCACCACGTTGACCCCGACGCTGGTGTCGCGCGACGGGCAGGCGGTGCTCGCCTGCGGGTCACCCGGCGGTGACCAGCAGGATCAGTGGCAGCTGCTGTTCCTGCTGCGGCACCTGGTCGGCGGGCTGGACCTGCAGGAGGCGATCGACGCGCCGGCGTTCAACACCACCAGCCTCCCCGGCTCCTTCTACCCGCGGGAGATGACGCCGGCCGGGCTCGTCGCCGAGCCGAGGCTCGGCGAGGAGGTGCTGGCCGGGCTGGAGCGGCGGGGGCACCGGCTGACCCTGTCCGGGCCGTGGACGCAGGGCCGGCTGTGCGCGGTGGAGCGGGACCCGGCTACCGGGATGCTCAGCGCGGGAGCGAACCCGCGGGGGATGCACGGCTACGCCGTCGGCCGGTGATCGGGCACCTGTTCGGGAGCCCGGCGCAAGTGTCGCCGTCGGTGACCTAGCGCGCCGGTCTGCCCGAGCACGACCGACCCGAGCACGAGCACACCGCCGAACAGCTGCCACCCGTTCAGATGCTGACCGAGCAGTACCCAGCCGAGGAATGCCGCGAACACCGGGTTGATCAACCCGAGGAACGAGGCCGCCGAGGCGGGTAGTCGTTCCAAGCACCAGAACCACAAGCCGTACGACACGACGGCGCCGAACACGGTGAGGTAGGCGTAGCCGGCGATGTTGCGCAGGCTCAGCGTGTGCGGCAGGCCCTCGATCGCCAGCGTGAACGGCACCAGCACGAGCCCGCCGAGCAGGAACGTCCAGCCGGTGAACTGCAGCGGGCCCATGCCGGCCGGCCGGCCCCACTTCTTGGTGAGCACGGTCGCCACCGACATCATCAGCACGCCGGTGACCATGGCCGCGACGCCGAGCATGTCCAGCCGGGCCGACGAGCGGAGTACGAGCAGCGCGACCCCGACGACACCGAGCGCTCCGCCGAGCAGGTGCACCGGACGGATGCGGGTGGACAGCCAGGCTGCCGACAGCACCACCACCCCGATCGGGGCGAGCGAGTTGATGACCGACGCGACTCCACCCGGTAGCCGATACGCCGCGATGAACAGCAACGGGAAGAACGCGCTGACGTAGAGCACCGACAGGAGGAGGAACCGCAGCCGCCACCCGCGGGGCGGCAGCGGTCTGCCGGCCACGAGGACCAGTCCGGCGGGTAGCGCGCGAAGCGTCGCGGCCAGCAGCGGCCGGCCGGGCGGCAACAGCTCGGTGGTGACGATGTAGGTCGTGCCCCAGATGAGCGGGGTGAGCACGGCCAGGTAACCGGCAGCCGCACGTGGATGGGCCGGCGAGGCGCCGGTAGGGGAGGCCATGGCGATGCACAACGTACCGTCGCCCCGGATTCGTCGAGGCCCCGGCTGGGCTCACCTATCCCTGGCTGAGCTCACCGTGCAAGGGGTGCGGAGCCGGGAATGTCGACGTCAACGTCGACTTCCTGCGCCACCCCGCGGCCCGTGTGGGCGGCGCGACCGACAGACTTGGGTGGCATGAGCGACACCATTCGCGTCACCATCGCCCCCGACGAGCCCATCGGCACGATCTCGCCCGCCCTGCACGGCCACTTCGCCGAGCACCTTGGCGAGCTCGTCTACCCGGGCATCTGGGTCGGCCCGGACAGCCCGGTCCCCAACGTCGACGGCATCCGTACCGACGTCGTCGACGCCTTGCGACCGTTGCGCATCCCGGTGTTGCGCTGGCCCGGCGGCTGCTTCGCCGACGACTACAACTGGCGCGACGGGGTGGGTCCCCGGCAATCCCGGCCGGCCCGGGTGAACACCCACTGGGGCATGGCGCCCGAGCCCAACCAGTTCGGCACGCACGAGTTCGTCGCGTTCGCCCGGGCTATCGGCGCCCAGCCCTACTTCGCCGGCAACCTCGGCTCCGGCAGTCCGCGCGACCTGCGCGACTGGATCGAATACTGCAACCATCCCGGCGGCAGCACGCTGGCCGACCAGCGCCGCGCCAACGGAGCCGACGACCCGTTCGGCGTCCGGTTGTGGGGCATCGGCAACGAGAACTGGGGTTGCGGCGGCCAGATGACCCCCGAGGCCTACGCCGAGGCGTACGCCCGGTTCCGCACGTTCGCGTTCGACTTCGGCGGCACCCCGATCACCGGCATCGCCTGCGGCCCGAACGGCTCGGACTGGGACTGGACCCGCAGGTTCTTCGAGCAACTTCGCCGCGGCAGCCTCGGCGATCGCACCCGCCAGGTCCAGGCCTTCGCCGCCCACTACTACTGCGGCACCGCCGGCACCGCCACCGAATTCGACGAATCCCAGTGGCTGGAACTACTGACCAAGGCGATCGCCGTCGAGGGCATCATCACCGGGCATCGACAGTTGATGGACGAGTTCGACCCCGACCGTCGCATCGACCTGATCTTGGACGAGTGGGGCGCCTGGCATCCGGTCGAAACAGGCAAGCCACGTGGCGGGCTGTATCAGCAGAACACGATGCGGGACGCGCTCGTCGCCGCCCTGAGCTTGGACATCTTCCACAACCAGGCCGACAAGCTCGTGATGGCGAATATCGCTCAGCTGATCAACGTGCTGCAGTCGGTGCTCCTGGTCGACGAGCAGCAGTGCATCACCACACCGACGTACCACGTGTTCGCTCTTTATGCCGCACATCAGGGCCGGACGGCGGTTCGGGTGCAGAGCTCCGCCGACGTGCTCAGCACCGGCGAGGCGGCCGAGGACGTGGCCTGCACCCGGTTCATCGACCGGCGCCCCGCGCAGCTGCGTACGGTCGCCGGCTCGGCGTCGGTCTCCGGCGACGATTTGGTGGTCACCCTGACCAACGCGAGCCCATCGGAGCCGGTCGAGGTCGAGGTCGACGTGCGCCGGGTACGGCTGGCCGACGGCCAGCTGATTACGCTCGCGGCCGACGACATCCATGCCCACAACACATTTGCCCATCCCGACGCGGTCTCGGTCGCCGACCCGGCGGCAGTGCCGGCAGTCGACGGCAGGCTCCGAGCGACCCTGCCCGCCGCCAGCGTCAACAAGCTGACGGTCCGGTTGGGCTGATCGGTATGGGGGACGTCCCGTTGTGCATCCGGCCGGTCGAGCTGGCGCGGGATTCGTGGGCCGTGCTCGAGCTGTACCGGCAGACGGCCGAATGGCATGCCCGGACCTGGCCGCACGACCTGCGCACACCCGACCTCGACCGGCTCGCCGACGAGCTGGCCGCCGGCTCGACCGACGAGAACGCGACCATGCTGGTCGCGGACGTCGACGGTGAGGTGGCGGGTCTGGTCACCGGGTCGGTGCGGGAGCCGCCCGCTGGCGGGATGAACCGCTATGACGGGCCCGTGTGTTGGATCGGCGACATCGTCGTGGATCCGAGCCATCGCGGCCACGGTGTCGCGGGCGAACTGATGCGCGCGATCGAAGCCTGGGCTGCGGCCCGCGGTGCGGTCACGGTGGAACTGATGATGCACGTGCACAACGAAGCTGCCGAACGGCTCTACCACACGGGCGGCTACCGGCAGGTGCACGTCCAGCTGCGCAAGGACCTCACCGCACCGCCCGGCTAACGCGTCTGCTCCTCCAGCAGGGCGAGTAGCGGGCGAAACGCTCGGCCGGTGCCGTGCCGCAGGCCGATCTCGCACGGCCGGTTCGTGCTCAGGTAGTCGGCCACCGGGCCGTGCCCCGCCTCGTGCTCGGCCAGCTCGCGGGCCAGCGGCGCGGTGGCGGACTCGGTCAGTTCCGGTCGCCAGAAGCCGCGGTCGCCGGCGAACCCACAGCACGACCCGGCGGCCGGCGTGACCACCTCGCGCGCGATTGCTCCGGCGATCGCCAGCAGCTTGTCGGTTGCCTCGGCGTGCTGTACCGAGCAGGTGGCATGCACCGCCACCACCGTGACCGCGCTGCCGCCATCGCGCTGCAACCGGGACCGCAACCCGGGCATCAACGTGTCGTGCACGAAGTCGATGCTGTCCAGAATCGTCAGCTGGGCGAAGCGGTCCAGGTTCTCGCCGGTCAGATGCTCGGGCAGCTCCCGCAGGCCGAGCGCGCACGAGCTGGCGTCGGTCACCAACGGCAGCCGGCCGCCGTCGGTCCACCGCCAGGCCGAGGCCAGCGTGTGCTCGGCCATCACCGCTGCGCCCTCGGGGTAGCCCTTCGACACCCACGGCGTGCCACAGCAGACCCCGGCGACGTCGCCCGGAATCCAGACCGGTGCCCCGCTCCGAGCGGCCAAGGTCACCAACGCGTCCGGCACCGGCAGGCCCGCACCGGCGTCCGGGCCGAACATCCGGTTCACGCACGCCGGCAGGTACACCGCGGCCGCATGCTCCGGGCCGACGGTGGGCGGTAGCGGCGGTGCCGGTGGCGGCGTCGCATCCAACCACTGCGGCACCAACAGGCCACGGGTGAGCCGGCGCAGCATCGCGGTCAGGTTGCCGACTCGCTCGCTGGAGGTGCGCTCGGCGGCCATCAGCCCCAGCCGCAGCGCCGACCGGGTGATGCGCTCGGCCGCCGCCCAGTGCCGGGCCGCGGCAGCGGCCAAGCGCAGCTCCGCCGGCGGGTGGTCCTGGTGGCGGAAGCGCTTCACCAGCTTGCCGGTGTCGATGTCGACCGGGCAGGCGATCTCACACAGCCCGTCGCCGGCACACGTGTCGCGCACGTCGTAGTCGAAGTCGCGCCGTAACGCCGCCGTCATCGCGTCGCCTTGCCCGTCCGGTAGCGCGGCCTGGCGGACCAGTTCCCGGCGCAGCACGATGCGCTGCCGCGGGGTGGTGGTCACGTCCCGGCTGGGACAGACGTGTTCGCAGTAGCCGCATTCGATGCACCGGTCGGCCTCCGGCTCGATGCTGGGCACCAGCTTGAGATGCGCCAGGTGTGCCCGCGGGTCGTCGGTCAGGATGACTCCGGGGTTGAGCACGCTTTGCGGGTCGGCCAACTGCTTGATCCGGCGCATCAGCGCCACCGCCGGCTCACCCCACTCGGTGGTGACGAACGGGGCCATGTTGCGGCCGGTGCCGTGCTCGCCCTTGAGCGAGCCGCCGTAGCGCACGGCCACCAGGTCGACCATTGCGGCCATGAAGTCGGCGTAGCGCGCCACTTGCGCCGGGTCGTCGAACCGCGGCGTGATGAGGAAGTGCAGATTGCCTTCCTTGGCGTGGCCGAAGACCACCGCATCGTGGTACCCGTGCTCGCGCAGCAGCGCGGACAGCTCGGCGACCCCGTCGGCCAGCCGCTCCGGCGGGAACGTCACGTCCTCGAGTACGACGGCCGTGCCGGACGGACGCGCAGCACCGACCGAGGTGAACAGGCCCTCGCGCACCGCCCAGATCCGCTCCTGCGCCTGCCGGTCCCGGGTGAACTCGGCTGGCGCCAGCGTCGGCGTGCGAGCCACCGCCGTCGCCGCTGCGTCGAGCAGCGGGACGAGCTCGGCCTCGGAGCCGGCCCGGACCTCCACCAACAGCGCGGCGGCCGACGCGGGCAGGTCGTCCAGCCCGGCGGGGACGCCGGGGCGGTGCGCGACCGCCCGCAGCGACGGCCGGTCGAGCAACTCGACGGCACGGGCACCGGCCGCGCGGACATCGGCGACCGCGGTACAGGCGGCGGCCAGCGTCGGGAACAGCACGAGCGCGGTGGCCCGGTGCGGCAGCGCCGGCACGGTGGCGAACACGACGTCGTCGATGAAGGCCAGCGTGCCTTCGGAGCCGACCAGCAGGTGAGTGAAAATCGACAGCGGGGTGTCGAAGTCCAGCAGCGCGTTCAACCCGTAGCCGGTGGTGTTCTTCACCCGGTACTTCGTGCGCACCCGCTCGGCCAGGTCGTGGTCGGCGAGCAGCTGGCGGCGCAGGTCGAGCAGTCCCGCGGCCAGGTCGGGCTCGGCTGCGGCGAACGCGGCCTCGGCGTCGGCAGCCGCCGTGTCGATGCGGGTTCCGGAGGCGAGGACGAAGGTCAGCGACTCCACGGTGCGATAGCTGTTGTCGACGGTGCCGCAGCACATGCCGGACGAGTTGTTCGCGACGATGCCGCCGATGGTGGCGGCGGAGATGCTGGCCGGGTCGGGGCCGAGCTTGCGACCGTACCGGGCCAGCGCGGCATTGACCGTGGCGGCGATCGTGCCCGGGCGTACCCGGACGCGCTGGCCCGCGTCGAGCACGCGGATGCCGGAGAAGAAGCGGCGTACTTCGACGAGGATGCCGGCGGTCTGGGACTGGCCGGACAGGCTGGTGCCGCCGGAGCGGAACGTGACCGGGATGCCGGCACGGCGTCCGTAGGCGAGCACTGCGGCCACCTCGCTCGCGTCTGCAGCGAGCACGACCGCCTGCGGGATCAGCCGATACAGGCTGGCATCGCTGGCGAACCGGATCAGGTCGAGCGGACGGGTGAGCACCCGTTCGGGCGCGACCAGAGCACGCAGGTCGGCGGCCAGACCGGTGGGGGTGCCGTGCGCGACGTGTGCGTCGGCGGCGTCGGTGACCGGCCGGGCCGGCGGGCGCGGCTCGGCCGGTGCGGCAGCCGCGGAGGCGATGACCATGCCACCATTGTCTCGGCACCGTCGGATCCTGCCGGCGTGGGTCGGCGCTCGTCGATGCGGTGCGGCATCCGCTTGCTGACGCCAGAGCCCCGCCGGCAACTGCCGACGGGGCTCTGGTGCTGCTGACCCGCAGGGCCAGGGTGGGGAAGTGCGCGAGTCAGGCGCGCCCACCCTTGCGCAGGCTGTGGTGACGGCCGCGCACCGAGCGACGGACGCGACGGTCACGCACCGTCGACTTGCCGTAACGGCTCGAGTTCAACGCGGCCAGGTACTCCGACTGCGTGAGTGGGGTGGTCGGGAAGCTGAACGTTTGAGACACCCTTTCTGGGCACTAGTCCTGGTGGAAGCCATCGTCGGCTTCTTACATCACGAAATAGTAACGGACCCGGGTGCGGGGTTGTTCCCGCATCCCTGGATCCGGCTCCCCAATCTGTGCCTCCTGGTAGCAGAGGCCTCCGTGCACGCGAGAAAGGTCACTGTTAGTAACTCCATGTCGCCTCAAACCTGCGCGTTCCGGCGCAGTCCCTGGCTTGATAATTACTGAGTGTAGTTGCACCAGGCGCTAGAGGGTCAGCTTGTGAGTATGGTCACGATCTGCCGTCGATGTGCTTGTGACTGAAAGAACTTGCATGATCTTGGTGCTATGGCTCGGTTCGAGGCTGCCGGACAGGCGTTGGCTCGGCCACTGGGGTAGCCATCGCGGCCGGGCGCCAGCGAGCTAGCCTGTGCCGTGTCGGCAGCCGCCGCCGCGCCGCCGGCCCGATGCCCGGGCCGTACGAAGGAACACACGACGATGAGCCGCCATTCCGCGCACCACTGGCCGCTGTGTCAAGCCGCCGGTGTGGTCGGAAGCCTGGCCGTCCTGCTCGCAAGCGTGGCCGTCGCCGCACCGGCGCTGGCGGCACCGCGGCCTGGGCCCGTGCTGATCGCCAGCAACCCCGGCGACCATCAGACCGTGATGTCGGTGCCTGACCACGTGACCCTGACCTTCGACCAGTCGCTCGGCGACTCGACCACCGTGTCCATCGCGGTCACTGGCCCGGGCCCGGCCCGGGTCGATCGGGGCCCGGTCGCCGTCAGCGGCGGCCAGGCGACCATCAAGCTGCGGCCCGGCCTGACCAGCGGCGACTACATGGTGGGCTACCTGGTCGCGCGCACCGGCGGCGGCTCGGTGTCGGGCTCGCTGATCTTCGAGCTGAAGGCGCCGGTGCCACACCAGAAGATCACCGACCCGCCGTCGGCGATCGCCAGCGCGATCGCCGCGCTGAACTCGCCTACCCCAACTGCTGCCCGCCACGCGCGGACTCGGCCGACCGCACCGTCCTCGGCGCGGCCGGCCGCTGTTGCCGTCGACCCGACTGATGCGCGACCGGCCTGGTGGCGGCGCTCCGAGGTCGTGGCGGTCGGCGCGCTCGCCCTGCTCGTCCTGGCCGGACTGGCCGTGTTCCTGCCCGGCCGGAGCGGCCATGACTGAGCCCGACCCACCGTCGCCTTCGGCCACCGTTGCCGCCCGGCCGAGCGCCAGTTCCATCAGCGCCGGGGTGCTCGTCGCGGTTACCGCGACGAGCACACTGCTCGTCCTGGTGGTCGCGTTGCTGGTAGGCGGCGGCGCACCACAGCCGTCGCCGCCGGGCCTGCCCGACGCCGGCCGGTTCGTCGGCTGGACGCAGGCGCTGCTCAGCCACGCGAACATCGCCTGCACCGTGCTCGTCATCGGGTCGCTGCTGTACGCCGCGGTGCTCGCGCCCCGCCGCGACGGCCTGCTCGCCGGCACCAGCGGTCGCGCGGTGCGGATCGCCGGCCGGATCGCGGGCGTGTGGGCGCTGATCGCCGCGGTCGGGGTCGTCTTCACCTACAGCTACGTGTTCGCCACCCCGCTCGGGGACCTGACCGCCGAGCAGGTGTGGTTCTTCGCTACCCGGATCGAGACCGGTCGCGCCGGGCTGGTGACCGCCGGGCTGGCCCTGCTCGTTGCCGTGCTGTGCACTGGCGCGCGCACGCTCGGCCGCGCCGGGGCGGCCTTCGCGGTCAGCCTGATCACGGAGATCCCGCCCGCGGTCATCGGGCACGCCGCCGGCCAGGCGAACCACGACGTGGCCATGACCAGCATCTTCGTCCACGTACTGGCGGCGTCGCTGTGGGCCGGCGGTCTGTTCGCGCTCGCGGTGTATCCCCGCCGGGCGAGCGTCATGTTCTCGACCGCAGCCACCCGGTACAGCGCGTTGGCGCTCGTCTGCTTCCTGGCCACGGCAGCCTCCGGCGTCGGCAATGCCTGGCTGCGATTCGACTCGCTCGGCCAGGTGTTCACCTCCGCCTACGGGCTGATCGTGCTGGTGAAGGTGCTGGCGCTGGTCCTGCTCGGCTGGTTCGGCTGTCGGCATCGGCGGCACACTCTCGCCCTGCTGGCACGCGGACGACGCGGTGCCTTCGTCCGGTTGGCGGCCGCGGAGCTGATGGTGATGGCCAGCGCTATCGCCTTCGGCGTGGCCCTGGCGCGCACGCCGACGCCACCGGCGCCGGTGCGCGACTGGACCGCGGCAGAGAACCTGGTCGGCCACCCGCTGCCGCCGATCACCCCGCTACGACTGCTCACGCAGTGGCGCCCGGACCTGTCC
>Ga0164242_10008007_pt1 | contig 11501 bp, 10 predicted proteins | sample OricomgcompostMG_FD_108783 | JGI IMG/M metagenome (GOLD analysis project Ga0164242, IMG submission 108783) | Miracle-Growth compost microbial communities from Emeryville, California, USA - Original compost - Miracle growth compost (MG) ...
AACTTAGGGATCGGGCTCGCGGTTTTCCGGCGAAGACGCATAGATGCGGCCGTTGATCTTCAGGTACGGGGTGGTGAGGTAGGCCGAGAAGGCCACCACGGCCGCGAAGATCGCCGCCGCCAGGACGCCGTTGGGCCACAGCCGGCCGGTCCCGAACGCGAAGCAGACGATGCCGATCACCGATGTCGCCCAGTAGAAGCGCCGGCCGGCCCGCCGGTCGTTGATGAACCGGTAGCGCGCCTGCGCCGCCGAAACCAGGATGAAGATCAGTCCGGTCGCCAGCAGGGTGAGTTCGATCCGTTGCGCCGACACGTCGACGATCTTAGGGCCGGCCGAGCGTCTGCCACAGGAACGAATAGGTCAGCGCCGACTTGAACGCCACCTGCTCGTTGTCCGCCGCCCCGGCATGACCGCCCTCGATGTTCTCGTAGTAGTACACCCGGTGGCCGGCGGCCTCCAGCGCGGCCGCCATCTTGCGGGCATGCCCCGGGTGCACCCGGTCGTCGCGGGTGGAGGTGGTGATCAGCACCGGCGGGTACCGGCGCGTCGCCGAAATATTCTGGTACGGCGAGTATTCGGAGATGAACGCCCAGTCGTCCGGGTTGTCCGGGTCGCCGTATTCGGCCACCCAGGAGGCGCCGGCCAGCAGCAGGTGGTAGCGCTTCATGTCCAGCAGCGGCACGCTGCACACCAGCGCGCCGAACTTCTCCGGATACTTGGTCAACATGATGCCCATCAGCAGTCCGCCGTTGCTGCCGCCCTGGGCCCCGAGTTGGGCGACCGTCGTGATGCCGCGGTCCACCAAATCGGTTGCCACAGCGGCGAAGTCCTCGTGCACCTTGTGCCGGCCCTCGCGGATCGCCTGGGTGTGCCAGCCGGGGCCGTACTCGCCGCCGCCGCGGATGTTGGCCAGCACGTAGGTGCCGCCGCGGGCCAGCCACAGCCGGCCCAGCACCCCGCTGTATCCGGGGGTGTTCGAGGACTCGAAGCCGCCGTAGCCGTAGAGCAGGGTGGGCCCGGGCCGGTCGGCCGCCGGGCCGGTCGGCCGCACCACGAAGTAGGGGATCGGTGTGCCGTCGGTGGAGTCGACGAAATACTGTGCCACGCTGATGTTTTCGGCATCGAAGAAGGCCGGGGCAGTCTTGAGCTGCTCGAGTCGCCCGTCGTCGGTGCCCCGCATCAGCCGCGACGGTGAGTCGAATCCGCTGGAGTCCAGGAAGAATTCGTCGCCGGTGTCGTCCGCGGAGACGACGACGGTGTTGGTCGCGGCCGGGATCCCGGCCAGCTGCTCGCGCCGCCAGTCACCGGGCCTGACGATCTCGACGCGGCTGGCCACGTCGACCAGGGTCACCATCAGCAGCCGGTCTTCGGTCCACGCGTAGTGGTTGAGCGCGGTGTGCTCGTCGGGTTCGAAGACGACGCGGAAATCCCGTGCGCCGGAAAGGAATTCCTCGTAGTCGGCGGCCAGCAGCGAGCCCGCGGCGTAGGTGCGGGTGCCCAGCGTCCAGTCGCTGCGCAACTCGACCAGCAGCCACTGGCGGTGCAGGCTCACACTGGCGTCGGTCGGGGTGTCGATGCGGACGAGCTGGCCGCCCCGCAGCTCGTAGACCTCTTCGTTCCAGAAGTCCAGCGCCCGGCCGATCAGGGTGCGCTCGAAGCCGGGGATGCGGCTGACGCTGGCCACCACGTTCACGTCGGAGCGGGCGCCCTCGAACACCGTCTGCGCCTCGTCCAGCGGCGTGCCCCGGCGCCACCGCTTGACCACCCGCGGATAGCCGGACTCGGTGAGGGTGCCGGGGCCGAAGTCCGTGCCGACCAGCACGGTGTCGGGGTCCTCCCAGCTGAGCTGCGACTTGGCCTCGGCGAGCGCGAACCCGTCATCGACGAATTGCTTTGTCTGCATGTCGAATTCACGCACGATGCAGGCGTCCGAGCCGCCGCGAGACAAGCTGATCAGCGCGCGGGTGTATTCGGGGTGGATGACGGCGGCGCCGGCCCACACCCATTTCTCGCCGTCGGCGCGGCCCAGCTCGTCGACGTCGATCAGCACCTCCCACTCGGGCGCGTCGGTGCGGTAACTGTCCAGCGTGGTGCGCCGCCACAGCCCGCGCGGGTTGTCAGCGTCGCGCCAGAAGTTGTAGAGGTGCTCGCCGCGGCGGACCACGTACGGGATGCGGGCGTCGGTGTCGAGCACCTCGAGCGCCTCGACGCGCATCCGCTCGAACTCGGCGTCGCGGAAGCGGGCCAGCGTCGGCTCGTTGCGGGCGCGCACCCAATCCAGCGCCTGCTCGCCGGTGATGTCCTCGAGCCACAGGTAGGGGTCGTGCTCGGCGGCGGCATCGGTGCGGGCGTGCGACGTCATGCCAGCCATTGTGGTCGCGGCGGTAGTGTGAGGTGTATTACACAGGTGAACGAGGAGTGAGAGCAGATGACTGTCTTCGCACGTCCGGGTTCGGCCGGGGCGTTGATGTCGTACGAATCCCGCTACGACAACTTCATCGGGGGGCAGTGGGTTGCACCGGCGCGCGGGCGCTACTTCGAGAACCCGACACCGGTCACCGGCCAGACGTTCTGCGAGGTGGCCCGCTCGGATGAGGCCGACGTCGACAAGGCGCTCGACGCCGCCCACGCCGCGGCGCCGGCGTGGGGCAAGACCGCGCCGCCGGAGCGGGCCGCGATCCTGAACAAGATCGCCGACCGCATCGAGGAGAACCTGGAATCCCTCGCGGTGGCCGAGGTGTGGGACAACGGCAAGCCGATCCGCGAGGCGCTGGCCGCCGACATCCCGTTGGCGGCCGACCATTTCCGGTACTTCGCCGGGGCGCTGCGCGCGCAGGAGGGCTCGCTGAGCCAGATCGACGACGACACCGTGGCCTACCACTTCCACGAGCCGCTCGGCGTGGTCGGGCAGATCATCCCGTGGAACTTCCCGATCCTGATGGGTGCCTGGAAATTGGCGCCCGCGCTGGCGGCCGGCAACGCCGTCGTGCTCAAACCCGCGGAGCAGACCCCGGTTTCGGTGCTCTACCTGATGTCGCTGATCGGCGACCTGCTGCCGCCCGGAGTCGTCAACGTGGTCAACGGATTCGGCGCCGAGGCCGGCAAGCCGCTGGCGTCGAGCAACCGAATCGCCAAGATCGCCTTCACCGGCGAGACCACCACCGGGCGGCTGATCATGCAGTACGCCAGCCAGAACCTGATCCCGGTCACCCTGGAGCTCGGCGGCAAGAGCCCCAACATCTTCTTCTCCGACGTGATGGCCAAGGCCGACGACTACCAGGACAAGGCGCTCGAGGGCTTCACCATGTTCGCCCTCAACCAGGGCGAGGTGTGCACCTGCCCGTCGCGCAGCCTGATCCAGGCCGACATCTACGACGAGTTCCTGGAGCTGGCCGCGATCCGCACCAAGGCGGTCCGCCAGGGCGACCCGCTGGATTCCGAGACCATGCTGGGCTCGCAGGCGTCCAACGATCAGCTGGAAAAGGTGTTGTCCTACATCGCAATCGGCAAGGACGAAGGCGCCACGATCATCACCGGCGGGGAACGCGCCGAACTGGGCGGCGACCTGTCCGGCGGCTTCTACATGCAGCCCACCATCTTCGCCGGCAACAACAAGATGCGCATCTTCCAGGAGGAGATCTTCGGGCCGGTGGTGGCGGTGACGTCGTTCACCGATTACGACGACGCCATCTCCATCGCCAACGACACCCTGTACGGGCTGGGCGCGGGCGTGTGGTCCCGAGACGGCAACACCGCCTATCGCGCCGGCCGCGACATCCAGGCCGGCCGGGTGTGGGTGAACTGCTATCACGCCTATCCGGCGCACGCGGCGTTCGGCGGCTACAAGCAGTCCGGCATCGGCCGGGAGAACCACAAGATGATGCTCGACCACTACCAGCAGACCAAGAACATGCTGGTGTCCTACAGCAACAAGGCGCAGGGCTTCTTTTAGATGGAGCCGCGGCCCCCGTCCGGAGTCGTCATCACCGCCGCGGCCGCCGAGGTGCTGGCCCGGCTGCAGCGGCAGCACGGCCCGGTGATGTTCCACCAGTCCGGCGGCTGCTGCGACGGGTCGTCGCCGATGTGCTATCCGGTGGGCGACTTCCTGGTCGGCGATCGCGACGTGCTGCTCGGTGTGCTCGACGTCGGCGCTGATGGGGTGCCGGTATGGATCTCGGGCCCGCAGTACGCGGCGCACTACCGCGACAAGCACACCCAGCTGGTCATCGACGTGGTGCCGGGCCGCGGCGGCGGGTTCAGCCTGGAGGCCCCCGACGGCGTCCGGTTCCTGTCCCGCGGCAGGGTTTTCAGCGCGGCCGAACAGGCGGCCGTGGCCGCCGCGCCGATCATCACCGGCGCGGACTACCAGCACGGTGAACGGCCCGCGGCGCGCGGCGCGGTGGTGGCCGACGCGGCCTGCAGGACCTGCCCTTGACGCCGGTCACCGCAGTACAGTCGAGACGGTGATTCCTCTTCCGCGTCCCTGGGTGCTGGCCGGCGCCATGCTGATCGGAAGCGCGGTCGGGCTGTTGGCCGGCGTGGCGTTCACCGTCGCCGTGCACGCCCGCGTTCGCCCGGACCTGGCGGTCGCGGCGGTGGTCGGCATCCCCAGCGTGATCGGCCTGGCCCTGATCCTGTTCTCCGGGCGGCGCTGGGTCACCACCCTGGGTGCGTTCGTGCTGGCGGTGGCGCCCGGCTGGTTCGGGGTGCTCGTCGCATTGCGGGTGACCGCCGGTGGCTGACGACAAGGACGCCTCGAGCCCGGGCACGGAGGCGTTCGTGCCCGACTTCTCCGATGACGACGACGCCGCCGACACCGGCACCCAGTCGTGGGCGCCGGACTTCGACGATGACGCCGAGGACGACGACACCGAGGCGGCCGAGCCCGCGGCCGAGCGGGGGCCGGAGCCGGAGCCCGAACCGGAGCCGGCCGGGTTCGCCGGCCCGGTGCCGCCGGTCGCCGTGCCCGGCCGCTACTTCTACGTCAAGTGGTGGAAGTTGGTCCTGGTGCTGCTCGCGGTGTGGGCCGCGTCGGCGGTGGTCGGGCTGGGCCTGTTCTCCTGGTGGTACCACTCGATCGACAAAACCCCGGCGCTGTTCGCGGTGCTGGTGTTCGTGGTGGTGTGCGTCGTCGGCGGCGTCATGCTGGCGATGGTCGAGGCCAGGCCGCTGATTTCGGCGCTTGCGGTGGCAGTGCTGTCCGGGCCGTTCGCCGCGCTGGCGGCCGCGGCGCCGCTGTACGGCTATTACTACTGCGCGCGGGTGGGGCACTGTCTGGTGGGCGTCGTTCCGTACTGACGTGATTCGAGGCCACCGCTCGGCGCGTTGGGAGCGGCGCGACTCACGGCGTTGTCCGCTGCCAGCCGGCGCCCACTAGGGTGGGCACGTGACTTCTCACTATGACGTCGTCGTCCTCGGGGCCGGTCCCGGCGGATATGTGGCAGCCATCCGCGCCGCGCAGCTGGGGCTGAGCACCGCCATCGTCGAACCGAAATACTGGGGCGGCGTCTGCCTCAACGTCGGCTGCATTCCGTCCAAGGCGCTGCTGCGCAACGCCGAACTCGCCCACATCTTCACCAAAGAGGCCAAGACGTTCGGCATCAACGGCGAGGCGACCTTCGACTACGGCGCCGCCTTCGACCGCAGCCGCAAGGTGGCCGAGGGCCGCGTCGCCGGCGTGCACTTCCTGATGAAGAAGAACAAGATCACCGAGATCCACGGCTACGGCCGGTTCACCGACCCGCACACGCTGGCGGTCGAGCTCAACGACGGCGGGACCGAGACGGTCACGTTCGACAACGCGATCATCGCCACCGGCAGCAGCACCCGGCTGGTTCCGGGCACGTCGCTGTCGGCCAACGTGGTCACCTACGAGGAACAGATTCTGTCCCGGGAGTTGCCCGAGTCGATCATCATCGCCGGCGCCGGCGCCATCGGCATGGAGTTCGGCTACGTGCTGCACAACTACGGCGTCGAGGTGACCATCGTCGAGTTCCTGCCGCGCGCGCTGCCCAACGAGGACGCCGACGTATCCAAGGAGATCGAGAAGCAGTTCAAGAAGCTGGGCGTCAAGATCCTCACCGGCACCAAGGTCGAATCCATCTCCGATGACGGCTCGCAAGTGACGGTGGTGGTCAGCAAGGACGGCAACAGCCAGGAACTCAAGGCCGCAAAGGTGTTGCAGGCCATCGGTTTTGCGCCCAACGTCGAGGGCTACGGCCTGGAGGCGGCCGGGGTCGCGCTGACCGACCGCAAGGCCATCGGCATCACCGACTACATGCGCACCAACATCGAGCACATCTACGCCATCGGCGACGTCACCGGCAAGCTGCAGCTGGCCCACGTCGCAGAGGCCCAAGGCGTGGTGGCCGCCGAAACCATCGCCGGCGCAGAGACTTTGGCGCTCGGCGACTACCGGATGATGCCGCGCGCCACCTTCTGCCAGCCCAACGTCGCCAGCTTCGGGCTCACCGAACAGCAGGCCCGCGACGAGGGGCACGACGTGGTGGTGGCCAAGTTCCCGTTCACCGCGAACGGCAAGGCGCACGGCGTGGGCGACCCCAGCGGGTTCGTCAAGCTGATCGCCGACGCGAAATACGGTGAGCTGCTGGGCGGGCACCTGGTCGGCCACGACGTCTCCGAGCTGCTGCCGGAGCTCACCCTGGCGCAGAAGTGGGACCTGACGGCCACCGAGCTGGCCCGCAACGTGCACACCCACCCGACCATGTCCGAGGCGCTGCAGGAATGCTTCCACGGCCTGACCGGGCACATGATCAACTTCTGAGCCCTCGACGATGCTGCGCACCCTGACGCCCCAGACCATCGCGGCCGCCCTCGGTGGCCTGGCGACCGGTTATGTCCTTTGGCTGCTTGCCATTTCGAACGGGGACAACGCCACGGTGGGCCAGTGGGGGCCGCTCGTGTTGGTGGCGTCGGTGGTGCTGGGCGGCGCCGCGGCGGTGTGGGGCGCCTGGCAGCGCCGGCGCGGCAGCCGGCCGCGGGCCGCCTTCGCCTTCGCGCTGCCGGTGCTTCCCGTGCTGCTGACGCTGGCCATCCTGGCCGACGTCTACCTATGACACCTGCTCATGACCCCTCGGGGTGGTCCAGCGGAATCGCCAGTGCCGACATGGTGGCCGCCAGCCCGTCGTATTGGCTTGCCAGCAGGCAGAATTCGATCAGCTGCCGGCGGTCCAGGTGCTCCGCCAGCTGCCGCCAGGTGGCCTCGCTGACGGTCCGGTCGTTGACGAACTCGTCGGTCGCCGCCAGCAGCGCCTGCTGACGCACGGTCAGGCGGGCCTGCACCGGTTCGAGTCGCTGCGGCCAGGCGAAGATCGCGGCCTGCAGATCCGGGTCCAGCCCGGCCGTCCGCGCCATCCGGCGATGGTGCTGCAGCTCGTATTCGCAGCCGCGCAGGTGCGCGACCCGCAGGATCACCAGCTCGGTGTCGGCGGTGGGCAGTTTGCCGCGCAGCAGCCGGCCCCCGTAGGCCAGCCAGGTCCAAAACAGCAGCCGGCGTTGACCCAGCGTGGTGAACAGGTGCATCTCCGGCGCGCCGACGGTGCGCGCGCCCAACTTCGCGATCACCCAATTGATCGGTCCCAGTTGGCGAAACCGCCCGGCCGGGATGCGGGGCGCGGTCACGGCTGCTTCACCAGGTAGGGAGACACCGTGCTGCGGTGCTCGTCGAGGTCGAGGGCGCGGCCGAGCGCGGGGAAGGCGCGCTGCGGGCAGTTGTCGCGTTCGCAGACCCGGCAGCCCGCGCCGATCGGTGTCGCCACTGTTCCTGGGCCCCCCGAGACGTCGAGTCCCTCCGAATAGACCAGCCGGTGCGCATGGCGCAGCTCGCAGCCCAGGCCGATCGCGAAGGTCTTACCGGGCTGACCATACCGGGCCGCGCGCCGCTCCACGGTGCGGGCCACCCACATGTAGTTGCGGCCGTCGGGCATCTGGGCGATCTGCACCAGGATCTTGCCCGGGTTGGCGAACGTCTCGTAGACGTTCCATAGCGGGCAGGTACCGCCGCTGGAGGAGAAGTGAAAACCCGTGGCGGACTGGCGTTTTGACATGTTGCCGGCCCGGTCCACCCGGATGAAGGAGAACGGCACCCCGCGCATCGACGGCCGCTGCAGCGTCGACAGCCGGTGCGCGATGGTCTCGTAGCTGACCGAGTAGAACGACGACAGCCGCTCGACGTCGTAGCGGAAATTCTCGGCGACGTCGTGGAATTGGCGATACGGCAGCACCGCCGCGGCGGCGAAGTAGTTGGCCAGCCCGAGCCGGGCCAGTTTGTGCGACTCCTCGCTGGTGAACTTGCCCTGCGCCACCAGGCTGTCGATCAGGTCGCCGAACTCCAGGTAGGCCAGTTCGGCGGCCATCTTGAACACCTGCTGCCCCCACGACAGGTGATTGCTGATCTCCAGCGTCTTGGTCTCGGGGTCGTAGCGGTGCAGCACGGTGTCGCCCAGATCGATGCGGCGGTTGATGTGCACGCCGTGCACCTCGGTGAGCCGGCGGGTCAGCTCCCGGGCCAGATCCCCGTGGTGCAGCCGCATCTTGATGGTGAGGTCCTCGGCGGCGGTGTCCAGCTCGTGCAGATAGTTCTGCCGCTGGTAGAAGTAGTCGCGGACCTCCTCGTGCGGCATGGTGATCGACCCGGTGCCGCTGCCGTCGAAGAACCGCTCCTCGGTGGCGGCCGCCAGCTGCGCGGTGGTGATCCGGTACCGCCGGTGCAGGTTGACCACCGCGCGGGCCAGACCGGGATGGGCGCTGACCATCTCGGCGACCTCGGTGGGGTCGACGTCGATGTCCAGGTCCCGGTCCATGGTGACCTCGCGCAGCTCGGCCACCAGCCGGGTGTCGTCCTGCGAGGAGAAGAAGGTGGCGTCCACCCCGAACACCTCGGTGATGCGCAGCAGCACCGCTACCGTCAGCGGGCGGACGTCATGCTCGATCTGGTTGAGGTAGCTCGGCGAGATCTCCAGCATCTGGGCCAGCGCGGCCTGAGAAAACCCGCGTTCGTGACGCAGCTGGCGAACGCGTGAGCCGACGAACGTCTTGGACACTCCACCCAGGTTACCGGGCCTGTGAAGCCCTGGTTCGCAGAGTTGGCAGCCCCGATGGCCGCGTCGCGATTGGTGTTCGGCGCACGTCGTTGGCATGATTCGAGCGGGGCCGCAGGCCTTAGCCTGGGGGCACCGACGAGGAGGAAACGGGGAGCGACACCGTGAGCCTGGACAAACAAATGATGCCGGTGCCCGACGGTCACCCCGACGTTTTCGATCGCGAATGGCCGCTGCGGGTCGGCGACATCGACCGCACCGGGCGGCTGCGGCTGGACGCCGCGGCCCGCCACATTCAGGACATCGGCCAGGACCAGCTGCGGGAGATGGGTTTCGAGGAGACCCACCCGCTGTGGATCGTCCGGCGCACCATGCTGGACCTGATCCGGCCGATCGAGTTCAACGACATGCTGCGGCTGCGCCGGTGGTGCTCGGGGACCTCGAACCGGTGGTGCGAGATGCGGGTCCGCATCGACGGCCGCAAGGGCGGCCTTATCGAGTCCGAGGCGTTCTGGATCAACATCAACCGGGAAACCCAGATGCCGTCGCGGATCGCCGACGACTTCCTGGCCGGCCTGCACAAGACGACCTCGGTGGACCGGCTGCGCTGGAAGCCCTACCTCAAACCGGCCAGCCGCGACGACGCGGTCGAGATCCACGAGTTCCCGGTCCGGGTCACCGACATCGACCTGTTCGACCACATGAACAACTCCGTGTACTGGAGCGTCGTCGAGGACTACCTGGCGTCGCACACCGAGCTGATGCGGACGCCGTTGCGCGTCACCATCGAACACGAGGCGCCGGTGGCCCTGGGCGACAAACTGGAGATCATCTCCCATGTCCACTCCGCCGGATCCACCGATCAATTCGGTCCCGAGCTGGCCGATCGCACTGTTACAACGCTCACATACGCCGTCGGCGACGAGGCCAAAGCCGTCGCCGCGATCTTTGCTCGCTAACAGTACAAGCGTCCGGGTTAATTTGCGGCGTGACCTGCGACTTTGGGGTTACTGACGGGTAGCTTCTGAAACGGTTAAGTTCGTTACCGGCTTAGCAAACTTCGCAAAATCACCCGGTCCCGTTGCTGAAATTGGCAACTGAAACGGCTGGACCGGGCGTTATCGGCTGTGCCATCTTCGAGTTAGCACACCAGTGAAGTTGAGCCGCTAGCTACCGCCGGTGAGGCATCCAGCAATTCCGTAGTGAAGATCGTGAAGGAGCATGCCCATGTCTGTCGTTGGCACCCCCAAGAGCGCCGAGGAGATCCAGAAGGACTGGGACACCAACCCGCGCTGGAAGGATGTCACCCGCACCTACACCGCCGAGGACGTCGTCGCCCTGCAGGGCACCGTCGTCGAGGAGAACACCCTGGCCCGCCGCGGCGCCGAGGTGCTGTGGGAGCAGCTGCACGACCTGGAGTACATCAACGCGCTGGGCGCCCTGACCGGCAACATGGCCGTGCAGCAGGTGCGCGCCGGCCTGAAGGCCATCTACCTGTCGGGCTGGCAGGTCGCCGGTGACGCCAACCTGTCCGGTCACACCTACCCCGACCAGAGCCTGTACCCCGCCAACTCGGTGCCGACCGTGGTGCGCCGGATCAACAACGCGCTGCTGCGCGCCGACCAGATCGCCAAGGTCGAGGGCGACACCTCGGTGAAGAACTGGCTGGCGCCGATCGTCGCCGACGGCGAGGCCGGCTTCGGTGGTGCGCTCAACGTCTTCGAGCTGCAGAAGGCGATGATCGCCGCCGGTGTGGCGGGCTCGCACTGGGAGGACCAGCTGGCTTCGGAGAAGAAGTGCGGCCACCTGGGTGGCAAGGTGCTGATCCCGACCCAGCAGCACATCCGCACGCTGACCTCGGCCCGGCTGGCCGCCGACGTGTGCGACGTGCCGACCGTCGTCATCGCCCGCACCGACGCCGAGGCGGCCACGCTGATCACCTCCGACGTCGACGAGCGCGACCAGCCGTTCATCACCGGCGAGCGCACCAAGGAGGGCTTCTACCGGGTCCGTAACGGCCTCGAGCCCTGCATCGCCCGGGCCAAGGCCTACGCGCCGTACTCCGACCTGATCTGGATGGAGACCGGCACGCCCGACCTGGAGCTGGCCGCCAAGTTCGCCGAGGGCGTCAAGGCCGAGTTCCCCGACCAGATGCTGGCCTACAACTGCTCGCCGTCGTTCAACTGGAAGAAGCACCTCGACGACGCCACCATCGCGAAGTTCCAAAAGGAGCTTGCCGCAATGGGATTCAAGTTCCAGTTCATCACGCTGGCCGGCTTCCACGCGCTGAACTACTCGATGTTCGATCTGGCCTACGGCTACGCCCGCAACCAGATGACCGCCTACGTCGAGCTGCAGGAGCGCGAGTTCGCCGCCGAGGAGCGCGGTTACACCGCCACCAAGCACCAGCGCGAGGTGGGCGCCGGTTACTTCGACCGGATC
>Ga0164242_10008008_pt1 | contig 11501 bp, 11 predicted proteins | sample OricomgcompostMG_FD_108783 | JGI IMG/M metagenome (GOLD analysis project Ga0164242, IMG submission 108783) | Miracle-Growth compost microbial communities from Emeryville, California, USA - Original compost - Miracle growth compost (MG) ...
CCCAGCGTAGCACCGCCCAGCAACGCCATGGCGGCAATGGGAGAAAAGTTATAGGGATGAGGCAGTAACCGGCTGAACGAGGCAGCCACGATCAACCCTGCCCCCAGAATCCATTGATGTTTTTTCACAACTTTGATCATGATATGCGCTTAGGTTAGGGTGATGTGCAAATGTAAAAAGAAAAATGACTTATTTCGCGCCCCATTTTCACGAAGGCACCGACGCCCGGTAAATCAGGGTATCCTCATGCGCCCTCCAGGTGGCCTGTTCTCCGGCGGTCATGATCACTGCATTTCCACGTCCCCCCGTCAGTGCACCGTCACCTTGCAGGGAGATTTTTCCGGCCAGGATAAGTAAAATATCTACCGTATTGCATTCCATATTAATCACTTGATCTCTATTAATAGCTATTTTACTTAAAGTAAAATCCCGAACGGCAGAAGGATAATCCCACCACCGGCCCGCTTCCTGTCCACTGGGCAGGATCGTGGGAACAATCCCTTCAAACCGGGTATGGCTCAGCAGTTCATCGACGTCTACATGCTTAGGGGTAAGGCCCCCGCGGAGCACATTATCGGAATTGGCCATCAGCTCCACGTTCTGTCCCTCCAAATATGCGTGGGGGATACCTGCGGCCTGGAAGATGCCTTCTCCCGGAGCCATTTTCACCAGGTTGAATAAATAAAGCGAAAAAATCCCCCGATCCGGATCGTCGACCGAACTCATGGCCCGTTCTACAGCCCGGGCCGCCCAAAAGTCAGGATGGTCCCTGGAAAGCTTGCCCTGTTGATACAACGGAGTGACCCGCCTGAGCAGGGGGGCCAGTATTTCATGAACCCGGAGCGACGGCATATTCATCACGTGGCTGTAGAGACCGGCATATCCTCTTTTGTCAAAATAACCACTCAACACGCGGAGTTCCGGCACTTCATTGAGTATCCGGCGCAGAGAAGCCTCCGGCCGGAAACCATGGAGCAGATAAAATTCGCTCAAGGCCACCATCATCTCCGGCTTATGATTGTCATCCTTATAATTTCGTTCGGGAGCATCCAGCGGAATACCTGCCTCATTTTCACGGGCAAAGCCTGCTTCGGCCTCCTCCTTGGTAGGATGAACCTGGATGGATAGCATATCCCGTACGTCCAGGATCTTCAGCAAATAGGGCAGCCGGCCAAAAGTGTCGGCGGTCTTTTGCCCCAATATGCCGGCAGGATCCCTGGCAATATAGGTATCTAGGGGCACGGATTGCTCCCTGTCATACCAGAGTAAGGAAGGGGCCTTTTGATGGGTTCCCAACCAATATTCGGCACAGGGCTTTTGTTCAGGGTTGGCCTGCCCGAGCCATTCGGGAATAAATTGATAGCCTCCCCAGGCATAGTGTTGTATGGTTCCAGTGATCAAATGCGGCATCGCAACGGTTTAAATACTAGATAGGACTTTTCATTTGCCCGTATAATTGGCCGGCGTAATTTTCTTCAATTCTTTCTTCACCTCCTCAGCCACCTGCAGGGAGTCGATGAAAAGGTGGAGCGTCTTCTGGTCCACGTTATTCCCCCCGCGGGTAAGCGCTTTCAAAGCTTCGTAGGGCTTTGGATAACGCTCCCGTCTTAAGATCGTCTGGATGGCCTCGGCGACGACCGCCCAGTTGTGTTGCAGGTCCTGCGCCAGGCGGGACTCGTTTAAAATGAGTTTGCCGATCCCTTTTTCCAGGGAGTATAGAGCCAGCAGGCTATGTGCTGCGGGAACACCTAAGTTACGCAGCACGGTGGAGTCGGTCAAATCCCTTTGCAGCCTGGAAACCGGCAGTTTCGCGGCCAGGTGCGCATAGATGGCGTTGGCCATGCCCAGGTTCCCTTCCGCATTTTCAAAGTCAATGGGATTTACTTTGTGCGGCATAGCCGAAGAACCAACTTCCTGTTTATTGACCTTCTGCTTGAAATAATCCATCGAAATATAGGTCCAGACATCGCGCGCAAAATCGATCAGGATGGTATTGATGCGCTTCAGGGCATCACACTGGGCAGCAAGGTTGTCGTAAGGCTCGATCTGTGTGGTATACCGGGTTCGCGATAGTCCTAAAGACTGCTGGACGAACGCATCGGCAAATTTAGCCCAGTTCCGATCGGGAAAAGCGACGTAATGGGCGTTAAAATTCCCGGTGGCCCCTCCAAACTTGGCAGAAAACGGGATCCTTTGAAGCTGACTTTTTTGCCCTTCGAGCCGTTGGATGAATACCTTAATCTCCTTACCAAGCCGTGTGGGAGAGGCGGGTTGCCCGTGTGTGCGGGCAAGCATGGGCACTTTGGCCCAGGCGCGGGCCAACTCTTCAAGCTTCTCCAACAGTCGCTCCAGTTGCGGCAAATATTGCTGCTGCAAGGCGTCTTTCCATAACATGGGGATGGCGGTGTTATTGATGTCCTGGGAGGTCAGTCCAAAATGAACCCATTCGGCCTCGGCACCGTGCCCGAGCTTGGTCAGCCGGTCCTTGACAAAATACTCTACCGCCTTGACATCATGATTGGTGATCCGTTCGGTCTGTTTGATCTCTTCGGCATCTTCGGCGGAAAAATCCTGATAGATCTTTTTAAGGGATGCCGCCTTTTTGGCCGGGAAGCTAAAGATGCCTTCCCGCGCCAATGCCAGAAAATATTCGACTTCTACTCTTACCCGATAGCGGATCAGGGCATATTCGGAGAAATAATCCGAAAGCCCGGCCAGTTGCCGGTAATACCGTCCATCAATAGGGGAAATCGCTGTAAGGGGAGTTAATGACATGGCAGCTTGCACGTTTTATAGGTTAGTAGACCAAAAAAGAGTCAGCCCGGAGCGAGGGCCTTTAGCTTTTTGCCCTTAGCTTTCTTATCTTTGCGGGACAAAATTAGTTAATTGTTGCCGAAAGGATTTAAGAAGAATGTTATGGGTGCCGCATCCGGAAAGATTAAAGTAGCCGCCGTTAGTTATCTCAATACCAAGCCCCTCTTACATGGATTATATCATCACCCGGTAAAAGATTCCATAGAATTATCCATGGACTACCCGGCCAAGATCGGCCAGCAGCTCATGGACGGCGAAGTGGATCTGGGGCTGATTCCCGTCGCTTTGCTCGCTAAGCTTCCGCAACATCACATTATTACTGATTACTGTATCGGGGCTGAAGGTCCTGTGGCTTCGGTGTGCTTGTTCAGCGATGTGCCATTGGAGGAAGTGACCACCATATACCTGGATTATCAGAGCCGTAGTTCGGTGGCCCTGGCCCGCTATTTAATGCGGGAATTTTGGCATTTATCTCCCCGCTGGCTCCCCTCGCACGAAGGATATGAAGACAAGATCAGCGGAACTACCGCAGGCGTGGTGATCGGCGATAGGGCGCTGAAGGCGCGCCACCGGCATCCGTATATATATGATTTGGCCGAAGCCTGGATTACCCATACCGGGTTGCCCATGGTCTTCGCGGCATGGATCAGCAACCGGCCACTTCCCGCCTCGTTCATCGAGGCCTTTGACGCGGCGACCGGAGAAGGCACCACAGGAGAAGCCCTGGAAGAAGTGATCGCCGCCACTCCGTGTGATTTTTTTGATTTACATGCATATTATAAAAAGCACATCAGTTTTGCGCTGACCGAGCAAAAGAGACTGGGACTGCAAAGGTTTCTGCAAGTGTTGGAACAACCAGTGGTGCTGTAAAGAAACCGACGGTAAAACCCCGCCGGGGGCTCTTTTATAAAAAATGAGCGGTGTTGATAAGTCAATTTTGGAGTAACTTGCACAGGGTGCATATCATAACCATTAACATGCGACACGCAGGTGTTGCCTTGGGATTATTACCAGGGTCCGGCCACACGCCTCCTTTCCGGCAGTACCGCGGCGTATATATTGATCATTCTCAAAATTTCTTTTAATTCATGATGAAACAGCAGATCGCTTCACTGAAAAAATTACAGGATGAGGGGAAAGCCATCGACAAACTGCCGTTTTCCATTCGTATTCTTTTGGAAAACGCCCTCCGAAACCATGATGGATTCGGCATTACCGACACACATCTGGATACCCTGATCAATTGGAAGCCTGAAGGCGTAGACAAGGAGATCCCCTATAAGCCGGCACGCGTGTTAATGCAAGACTTTACCGGTGTGCCCAGCGTCGTGGATATTGCCTCAATCCGGGCCGAAGCCATCCGCAAGGGCAAAGACGGCAGCAAAATCAACCCTGCAATCCCGGTGGATCTGGTGATCGACCATTCCGTACAGGTGGATTTTTTCGGCACCGATTACGCGGTCCGCAAAAACGTGGAATATGAATACGAAAGAAACCGAGAAAGATACCAGCTTTTAAAATGGGCACAACAGGGCTTGGATAATTTTACGGTGGTACCTCCCGGCATGGGTATCTGCCATCAGGTAAACCTCGAATATCTCGCCAAAGGGGTGATCGAGCGGGACGGCTGGGCCTTTCCCGATACGCTGGTAGGTACCGACTCCCATACCCCCATGGTGAACGGCATCGGCGTACTGGGATGGGGCGTAGGGGGTATAGAAGCGGAAGCTGCCTTGTTGGGACAGCCCATTTACTTTACCTGTCCTCAGGTCATTGGCTTGCGGCTGAGCGGCAAGCTTGAGGAAGGGATCACGGCCACGGATATGGTGCTGTCCATCACCCGCCTGCTCCGCGACTACGGGGTAGTGGGCAAATTTGTAGAAGTGTTCGGCGACGGCCTTAATCACCTGACCGTGCCGGACCGTGCGACGATCTCTAACATGAGTCCTGAATTTGGATGTACGGTGACTTATTTTCCGGTAGACGACCAGACGCTGGAGTACATGCGGCGAACCAACCGCTCTGCCGAACAGGTGTCTTTAGTGGAAACCTACTGCAAGGAAAACCTGCTGTGGCGCACCGGTAAGGAACAGATTCAATATTCTGATGTGGTGGAACTGAATCTTTCGGAGCTGCAACCCTCAGTGGCCGGACCAAAGCGTCCTCAGGACAAAATCCTCGTCAAGGACCTGCATGAAAAATTTGAGGAGCTGATCTCCAAAGAATTTGAGCGGGGATACGTGCCAGTCAAAGAGCGCAATGAAAAAGCCTGGCTGTCTGAAGGTGGATCGGGAACCGAATTTACCTTTACCGACAAAATGGGGAGCGACATAGACCGGATCGCGGTAGAAGAAGTCGACACCCTGCATTCGGTCAAAGTAAAGATCAAAAACGAAGAGTATATCCTCAGCGACGGGGACATCGTAATCGCAGCCATTACCAGTTGCACCAATACGTCTAATCCCAGCGTCATGGTAGGCGCAGGTTTGGTGGCGCGCAAAGCCATGGAAAGGGGACTGGACGTAAAGCCCTGGGTGAAAACCAGTCTGGCTCCCGGGTCCAAAGTCGTGACCCAGTATCTGGAACGATCCAAATTGCTGCAGGATCTGGAAGCCTTGCGTTTCCATGTGGTGGGCTATGGCTGCACCTCCTGCATCGGAAACAGCGGACCCCTTCCGGCGCATATTGCTACAGCGGTAGAAAAAGGAGAGATGGTGGTCGCTTCGGTACTCTCGGGGAACCGCAACTTCGAAGCTCGTGTGCATCCCCAGGTAAAGATGAACTTTTTGATGTCACCCATGCTGGTGGTGGCCTATGCACTGGCTGGCCGGGTGGATATCGATCTGACGAAGGATCCTCTCGGTTATGATCCCAACGGCGAGGCGGTCTATTTGAAAGACATCTGGCCGACCCAGGAAGAGATCAGCCGGGTGATCATGGACGCGTTGAAACCGGAGGATTTCAAAGAGACCTATGATGTGATTTTCCAGGGAGAAAAAGAGTGGCAGGAACTGAAAGCGCCTACCGGAAAAGATTACCAATGGGACGCTAACTCCACCTATATCAAGGAAGCACCCTTTTTCCAGAATATCTCAGAGAACCATGGCGAACCTTCCGACATCAAGGATGCCCGGGTACTGCTTAAGCTGGGAGACTCCGTGACCACGGACCATATATCTCCGGCAGGTTCCTTTGCTCCGGATTCTCCGGCCGGTAAATACCTGACGGAAAAAGGAGTGGAGCGGAGGATGTTCAATTCCTATGGCTCCCGCCGTGGAAACCATGAGGTGATGATGCGGGGTACCTTTGCCAATGTCCGGATCAAAAATCAGATCTCCCAAAAGGAAGGAGGCTACACCACGCATTTCCCCGATAATAAGGAGATGACGGTATTCGATGCCGCTATGCAATACCAGCAGGAGAAAGTTCCCCTGGTGATTCTGGCTGGCAAAGAGTACGGCAGCGGTTCTTCGCGGGACTGGGCAGCCAAGGGTACGATTTTATTGGGTGTCAAAGCTGTGATCGCTGAAAGTTTCGAGCGTATTCACCGCAGCAACCTAGTAGGCATGGGTGTATTGCCTTTGGAATACATCGATGGCCAAAACGCGCAGTCATTGAATCTGGACGGGACGGAAGTGTATAGCATTACGGGCATCACCGATGGGCTGACTCCCGAACAGGTCTTACAGGTTACCGCCAAGAAGGATTCCGGTGAGGTCATCACCTTTTCAGTAAAATCTCGGCTGGATTCAGCCATTGAGGTGGAGTACTATAAAAATGATGGCATCTTGCAGTACGTGTTGCGGGGTTTTCTGAAAAAAGCATAATCGGTCGCTTAAGATCTCAATCAAAGTCGTCTCCAAGGAGGAGACGACTTTTTTGCTTTTGAATGGTGGGGCTACCTTATGGCATCTGGTCGACCGCTACAAAGCCGGCGAGAGGGGCCATTCTTGCCTTATTTAAAGTTAAATGGTTGCCATTCAGGCTATAGTTATCGACGGTTTCCAGAATCTTCTTGAACTCCTCTTCGGTATGCATATCCGGACATGCCATCAGGGTTGAAGCCACCCCCGAAAACCTGATCCGGTTGCCGGGCTCCAGCACATAAGTGGCAAAGAACGTGTTACAGCCGGCAAAGCCCTGTACCCGCTGTTCGCCCATCTTCAAGATAAAGTAAGGCGGACGTCCATCCTCCGGTGTCGACACCGGTTTACCCCTCAGTTCGGTCAGTTTCCAATATCGCCCCCGCAAATCACCGGGGGACTGGAGCTCCGTCTTTGCCAGGGCATATTCAGATTGTCCCGATCCCTGGATCCGGTTACCTGAACGATCTACAGCGATAAGCCGGTTTTCTGCCACCAGAAAACGGGAAGGCATCTTGCGCAGGTGTTTCAGCCGGATAATATTTCCCGGCTTGTTCCAGATAAATCGACCACTTATCGCAGAATCCCCTGAGTCTGCACAGGTGTAGGTCAGATCGGGATTGAGCGTAATCTCCACCTTTACTGGCTCCCCGCCTGCGACAGGAAGCGAACCCCGATATAGGCCGTCCCAATCCAGGGAATTGGCGCTTGTATCTCCCACGGAAACGGAATGTGAGGTGCCGCAAGACAAGCCAAAAAGGGCAATCATCATGATAAAAGGACTTATTCTCATAGCGATATGATTAAATATTAATGCTTACGTATAAATCGCACAATATGACTTCTCGGACAAGGGAGTAACAACAATCTACGTAATTATGGATAAGATTCCAAAGGGCCGCAACAACAAGAAACCACGTGCGCGGCTATCCCATGTCGGATTAATTCCCCGTCTTGTAGAGAATACACCGCAATCTCCCACAACGTTCTGACTACTAGGACGAAAGGCCCTTTCACTCCCTGGCAGTTCTTAAATGACCAATAAGAACACACTGCTATTGAAAACCATGAAAAAATCAGCTGACATGCTGTAATCGGAGGACCACGCTATTTGTCGCCCCGCCATTGTGGTATAGCAATTGAATACTCATCAACAAGTTTCTATAGGTGCGGGTCATAAAAGCATGGGCGGAAGACGATTGGATAATGCGGGTATTGTCGCCCCGCTCTGAAAAAGGATTTGGGATAGGGGTTAACTGCGGTTTCCGACACATGCTATCAGGGGTATGGCCTCCACCCACACGCAGTCAATCTGCGGCGGCTATTGGACAATCTTGTTCACTGCTCATCTAAAACAACTATCATGGGTAAAAAGAAAAAAAAACGTCAGCTCCGTCGAATATTTGATTCCTTTGCCAACACGGTAACCCGAATCACAGGATCACCATGGGCTTTTTGCTCCGCAATCTTTATCGTATTGGTTTGGGCCATTACAGGGCCCATATTCGGATATTCAGACACTTGGCAACTGGTAATCAACACCGGCACGACAATTGTCACTTTTTTAATGGTCTTCGTGATTCAACAATCTCAGAACAAAGACACCATGGCACTCCATATGAAACTCAATGAGTTAATCGGGGCCAGTGAAAAAGCCAGCAACCGGCTGATTGATGTCGAGGACTTGACCGAGGATGAATTGCAATTGATCAAAAAATACTATGTCACGCTTTCGGGCATATCTAAAAGCCAGAAGGAACTTCAACGCTCTCATTCTATTGAAGAGCTGGAAACCAAGAAAATAGAAGAAGAGATTGAAGATGGAAAATCTGAAAGGGACAAAAAAGGTAAAACAGCTAAATAAGACCAGCATTTATTTTTCTGTTTTTGACCTTAACCATCCTCTTTTTTTGAAATCCACTTTGTCCTTGTCGGATACAGTAACCAAATTCCATTCAACCTTCGTGTTTGGCCACCCCTTTGGGCGCATTCCAAATGATATGGCGATTGCTTAAATGATTTGCGCTTTGTCGCTCATATTCCTACAGCACCTCAGCCTTGGTTCCGGCGGCCCTGCGGGGTTTGTCACTCTTAAATGTGCATCTTACCAATTGCATCATCTGATAAGATTTAGGGAACCATGTCAATATGCCGCAAATAATCCGAATCTTTAAAGGGAGCTGTTTCATATAGGCCGTTTTAAACACAGAGATCATGTCCAAACGCTTTAACCGTTCATCTATGCGATCGATATCCTCTTCATGATCTACAGACCACTTTAGTACAGCACCTATGGTATGCTTCATTTTCTTGTTTCCTGATTGGATCGCCTCACGGCTCATGACGTCAAAAATAATTTGCCCACCTGCAAAATGATTTATAATCCGCTTGAAAAGCGCATGAACTTCCTGATCCGACAAATACTCCAAAACGCCGTCAGCTATAATTAGCACCGGTTTGTCAGCGGGAATTTGCTCCAACCACTGCGCAGAAGTGATGGAGCTACCGATCATTCGATAATGGTCATGTTCGGTAAAAAAATTCTGACGGAGTGCTATCACTTCAGGATAATCAATATCAAACCAGACACTCAAAGCCGGTAGTGGAATTCTGGTGATTCTGGTATCAAGACCGCAACCCAAATACACAACTACCGCCTGGTCGTGGGTAGACAAAAAGGCCTTTACCCATTCATCAAGCTGGCAAGCACGGATGACAGTAATAATATTTAAGGTTGACCCATACTTACGCACATCAATACCGGCCTGTGCTACAATGCGGTTCGCCTGGCTATCTTTGAGAATAGATTTTTTAGCACGATAATCCAAAGCCTTTGCACAAAGCGGGATAAACAAGGTTTCTTTCTCCGCCGTCAATGCATGTCTGTCCATGTCGCTGATTGAAACTGACTTACCGTTTAAAACAGCACGTTTGCCCTTCATTGGCTCGCACGTGACTAAAATACTAAAAGACAACATAGCGACCAGATTTTTGCTAAAAAATTTGCGTAACTGAAAAGTTACCTATATATTTGCGTAACCTAAAAGTTACGCGATATGCAAAAAGCAATTACACATCAATTCACGTTTTCCCAGCCGCCTGAAGAGGTCTGGGAATACCTGACCAATGCCGAACTTCTAGCTCAATGGCTGATGCCAAACGACTTCAAGCCTCTGGTAGGGCACCGGTTCCAATTCAATGCAAAACCCAAATTTCCATTAGGTTTTGACGGGAAGATTTATTGCGAAGTATTGGAAATCATGCCCGGTAAGAAATTGGTTTATTCCTGGAAAGGAGGGCTATCAAGAGAGAAACCCTCGCTTGATTCTATCGTGACCTGGACACTGACACCTCACCAGAAAGGAACCATTTTAACTTTAGAACACAAAGGATTCAAGGGAGCCAAAAACTACCTAGCCTACATTATCATGAATAAGGGTTGGGCAAAAATCGGCATGCGACTTTTTCATAGGTTAAATCCTGCATAGTATGGAAATCCCCACATTTGACGTATTTCAGGCTATTTCCGATCCAAACAGGAGGAAGATTTTGCAACTATTATCAAAAGACAGTTTAACCATAAATGCGCTTGCGGAAAATTTTGAAATGAGCCGACCCGCAGTTTCAAAGCATGTCAAAATTCTTCATCATGCGGGCTTCATCTCCGTTCAGCATATCGGTAGAGAACGTTATTGCATCTTAAGACAAGACGGATTTAACCAGCTGCAAGAGTGGATTGACTATTTTGATAAGTTTTGGCTGTCAAAACTGAAAAAACTGGAAACACTATTAAATCAAAAATCATCCACAACTAAAAGATAAAAAAGATTGAAGTCCTTAATATTCCGTAGCAAACCGGAAACACCAAATATGCTTATGCCGGTACTTTGGGCCTTCACATCTCATTTGGTGTGCCCCAAAATACTATCCGGATGACACGAAATACAATACCAAAAATATTCTAACCCTTGAGTACAAAGCTTGCTTCAGCAGCTGCCAGCCTATCTATTGGCCAATGGACGATCATCTTTTAGTTCACGGACAAGGCGGAGCAGCGTGAGGGCTGTTTTCCAATTTCGAGTGGTGGCGGTGACTGCTAGCCTGCGTTCAAAAAAGCTATTAGTGAGTTTGGAGACTCCATAACCGCCCGGGCAATACAGGTAAATCGACCTGCCAACCAGCGCCAAGCGATCCTGACCATATCCTGTCCGGGCAAGCTGATCAGAAACGGCTTGTTCAGGCTTATCCGATAAAAAGGTGATGTGGAGATACTTGGGATTTATTGACGGGTCCCCTACGAAAGGATTAGCCTGAATTATCTTATCCAACTCTTCTTCCAGGAACGTGATGACCGGTACTTCAAAGCCAAACTGTTTCATAAGGGCATCCTTCAACCGGGCACTGATCTTAACGGGATCAGTCTTTCTATATTGAAAAACGATGTTGCCACTCTGAATATAAGTCTGTATCTGTCGAAAGCCTAGCTCCTGACAAAGGGCCTTAAGATCATTCATTTTGATCAGGCGATGTCCGCTGACGTTGATACCCCGCAAAATGGAAATGTAAGCACTCATCTGTGTGTCGATTTACATAGGGTTCGCTAGAATTTTCCCATCCAATTTAAAGATAAAGATAGGGAAGTTTGTCGTTGACACTCCAGATAAAAGGAATATCTCTAATGGATTTTACAAACATTCCAGAACGTGGACTGAAAGCTATCATCTTTAATGTCACCTTCCCTTGGTGCTCCTGTGTCCCATGGCCTCTATGATCAATGGTTCGTCTTTTTGCACTGTATGTGATTTTCTCTATTTTCACAGTCAG
>Ga0164242_10008009_pt1 | contig 11500 bp, 14 predicted proteins | sample OricomgcompostMG_FD_108783 | JGI IMG/M metagenome (GOLD analysis project Ga0164242, IMG submission 108783) | Miracle-Growth compost microbial communities from Emeryville, California, USA - Original compost - Miracle growth compost (MG) ...
CCGCCCTCTCGGCACACGTTCCGCTCGCGCCCGCCCGGCGCTTTCAGGAGGACGAATGAGCGTCTCGGTGGTGATCGTCGACGACCACCCGATCGTGCGGTCGGGGTTGCGGGCCGTGCTGACATCCGACCCCGAGCTCGACGTCGTGGGTGAGGCGGCCGACGGCGCCGAGGCCATCGCTCTCTGCGAGACGCTGCGCCCCGACGTCGTGCTGTGCGACCTGCGGCTGGGCGAGGGCGCCGACGGCATCGCCACGACCCGCACGCTGCGCGCACTCGATACGGCGCCGGCCGTCGTCATCCTCACCACCTACGACACCGACCACGACATCTACCGCGCCGCACAGGCGGGCGCTGCGGGTTATCTGCTGAAGGATGCCGCACCGCAGACCATCATCCACGCGATTCGGGATGCCGCGGCCGGCCGCACAGCATGGGCGCCCGAGCTGTCGGTCCGGGTGCTCGAAGCGGTGCGGTCGCCCGCGGCGACGCTGACCGCGCGCGAGATCGAGGTGCTCGAGCACGTCGCAGCCGGGCACTCGAACGAGGCGATAGCGAAGGCGCTGTTCCTCACCGCCGCGACTGTGAAGACGCACCTCGGCCACATCTACACGAAGCTCGACGTCGACAGCCGCACGCAGGCCGTCGCGCGGGCGCGCGAGCAGGGCGTTCTGCCCTGACGGACGGCGCACGTCCGCCGTCTGAGACGTTCCTTAGCGCGCGGGTCTGACGATCGTGGCGTGGACATCACCGCACTGCTCATCTCGTTCGGGCCGGCCGCGATCGCCGTCATCGCCGCGATGGTGTTCGTCGAGAACGGTCTGCTGTTCCCGTTCCTGCCCGGTGACAGCCTGGTGTTCGCCGGGGCGGTGCTCGCCGCAGCCACCGGTATCCCGCTGATCGTCGTCGCGGGCGCGGCCGCCCTGGCGGTGATCGCCGGTGGCGAAGTGGGCTTTTTCCTGGGGCGCCGGTACGGCAGGCGATGGTTCCGCCCGAGTTCGCGCATCCTGAAACCCGCCTACCTCGACGAGACGACGCGCTTCTTCGCCCGTTGGGGGCGTCTTGCGGTGGTGATGGGGCGCTTCGTCCCGATCGTGCGCACCTACATCTCGCCGGCGGCCGGGGCATCCACGATGCGCCATGCGACCTTCACGGTGTGGAACACCGCGGCGGCGATCATCTGGGCGGGCGCGCTCGGTGCAGCCGGGGCCCTCCTCGGCACGATCCCGTGGGTCGCGGGCAACATCGAGTGGCTCGCGCTGGGAGTGATCGTCGTGAGCGTCGTCCCTGTCCTCGTCGGGCTTATTGCCCGTCGTCGCAAGAACCGCTTGCGCGAGTCGTGCGAACCGCACGCCTGACCGGACGGACCGGGATGCTGATGCTCGCTGTTTCGTCGTCGCCCACGGCTGCGCACGTCGGGGTCCGCAAGCTCGTCGCGATCGCCGCAGGCATCGCTGCGGTGGGGTTCGCCGGCAGCTTCGCGGGCTCGTGGATCCCCTCGCTATGGGGCGATGAGGCGGCCAGCGTGCTGTCGGCGACGCGTCCGGTGCCGAGCCTGCTTGCGATGGTGCTGCATGTGGACATCGTCCACGCCGCCTACTACCTCGGCCTGCACATGTGGGTGCTGCTGTTCGGTGCCTCTCCGCTGTCGGTGCGACTTCCCTCGGCGCTGGCGGCGGGCGTATGTGCGGGCACCGTCGCGTGGATGGGTGGGCGCGCGCGTTCGCCCCGATTTGCAGTGGCCGCGGGCCTGTTCGCGGCGATACTGCCCCGGCTGACCTATGCGGGGGAGGAAGCCCGCTCCTACTCGTCCGACGCCGCCCTGGCCGCGCTGCTGTGCGCGATCGTGCTCGAGATCGTACTGCAGCGCACGACGGCGCGCCGGTGGTGGATCGCATACACCGCCGTGCTCATCGTCGGCACGTACGCGTTCCTGTACCTCGCGCTGATGACGCTCGCCGTCGGCGTATTCCTCGCTCTGCGCCCGGCGACGCGCATCCACCTGCGTCGATGGTTGTTCTGTTCACTGATCGCGGCCGTCGCGGCGCTCCCGTTGCTCGTGATCGCAGCGACGCAGACCCGGCAGATCGCGTACCTCGCGGCCCGAAATGCCGCCAGTCCGGAGGCGGTCCTGGTCCAGATGTGGTTTTCCGCCCCGCTGTTCGCTCTCATCGGGTGGGCGCTGATCGTCGTCGCCGCCGTGGGGATGCTGCGGGACGCGAGATTTCCCTCCCGCTCCCGTGTCGGCAGTCTCGACCTGCTCGCGCTCGCGTGGCTGGTCATTCCGATGGGGCTACTGGTCGCGGTGAACCCCGTGCTCCCCGGGTACACCGCCCGCTACGGTACGTACGCGGCACCGGCCGCGGCAGTGCTCATGGCTTCAGGCGTCACGCGGCTCGCCACGATCATCGACGGCGCTCGCGACCGCACGATCGCCGGGAGCGTCCTCGTGGCCGTCGTCCTCACCGCCGCCGTTCCGGCGTGGGCGGCGCAGCGCACCCCGTTCGCGAAGAACCAGTCCGACTGGAATCAGATCGCGAGCGTCATTCATGACGACTCGCGTCCCGGCGACGCCATCGTGTTCGACGAATCCACGCGGCCCTCGCGTCGGCCCCGACTGGCGATGGACACCGATCCGGCGGCTTTCGCCGCCGTGCGCGATGTCACGCTGTCGTCGCCGTACGCCGACAACCGGACCTGGCACGACACCACCCTGGGCATCGACGCCGCGGAGCGGCTCGGCCGCTTCCGGAACGTGCAGCGCATCTGGCTCGTCGAGTATCGAGCGGGCGCACGGGTCGACAGCTGGGGTGAGGCGTCACTCCGCCGTCTGGGTTTTCGTTTGGTCGGGTCCGTCCTCGACCATCGCAGCGTCATCGTCCTTTATGCGAAGGCCGGCATCATGACGCGAGCGCCCGCGGCAGGGTGAGGGTGATGGCAGTGCCCGCCGCCGAGCTGTCGGTCACCTCGACGCGCCCGCCGAAGCGGGCTGCGGTGTCCTGTACGAGCGACAGTCCGATGCCGAAGCCGGACTCGCCGTCGCCACCCCCGCCGCTCGCCGCCGACGAGCGCGCGAAGCGGTCGAAGACGCGTGCGGGATCGATTCCCCGGATACCGCGGCCGTGGTCGCGTACCGTCAACCGCACGTCACGACGGGTCGTGCGCACAGAGAGCTCGACGATGCCGCCGCGGTCGGAATGCTTGACCGCGTTCTCGACGAGCGCGGTCAGGGCCCGCTGCAGGCTGGTCTCCACGGCGACGACGAGCACGCCCTCATTGATGGGCTCGGCCACGATGCGCACGCCGCGATCGGCACCGAGCACCTGCATCGATGACACGACACCGGCGACGACCGGCGCCACCGGCACCATGCCGTCATGGTCGCCTTCGGCGACCTCGAGGGAGGCGAGCAGATCGTCGACCACGGCAATGAGCGCGCGCGCATCGCCGCGCAGCTCGTCGACGACCTCGCGATGCGGATCATCGGCGGTCAGGGAGCGCTCGAGGGCCTGCAGGCGAGCATCGAGGATCGCCAGGGGAGTGCGCAGCTCATGCGACGCATCGGCGACGAAGTGGCGCTGTCGTGCGAGGGCATCCACGAGTGGCACCACGGCGTGGCGGGTGGCGACCAGGCTCAGGGCGGCGGCCAGGGCAACAGCCAGGGCGCCGATGACGAGTACGCCGGCGAGCACGTCCCATCCGCCCACGTCGACGGTCTCCTCGTGATGGCGCAGATCGAGCAGATCACGCAGCGGAATCTGCTGCAGCACGATGAAGACCGCGGCGACGAGCACGCCGACGACCAGGACGACGGCCGCCCCCGTGATCCAGGCGCCCACCCGCCACGCGGTGCGTCGCACCAGCTGTGCGTCGCCGTCGAGCCGTCTCGGCCCGCGGTTCACAGCAGCCCCAGTCGATAACCGCGCCCGCGCACCGTGGTGACGATGTCGGGGTCGGTCTTGCGCCGCAGATAGTGCACATAGGTGTCGACGGTGCCCGGAGTGTCGGACGCATCGAACACCCGGCGCAGGATGTCTCCCCGCGAGAACGTCATCGACGGGTTCTGCGCGAGAAGCCGCAGCAGATCATTCTCGCGGTCGGTCAGGATGACGCGCCCGTCGTAGGGCGAGTACACCGCGCGTGAGTCGGGATAGAACTCCCACGGCCCGATGCGCAGGAACGGCCCTTCGACGTCGCTGACGCGCCGGATCGCGCGCAGCCGGGCGAACAACTCGTCGAAGTCGAACGGCTTGACGAGGTAGTCGTTGGCGCCGGCATCCAGTCCCCGCACCTTGTCGGGCACCGTGCCCAGCGCCGTGAGGATCAGCATCGGCGTGGTCATGCCGCTCGAGCGCAGCTGTTCGACGATCGCGACGCCGTCCAGATCGGGCAGTCGCCGGTCGATGATCATCGCGTCGAAGCGCCCCGTCAGTGCGGCATCCAGCGCCGCGTCGCCGCGCTCGAAGAGCTCGACCGCATAGGCCTCCTCGAGGACGCCTGCCATGAGCGGCCCGAGTTTCGGGTCGTCCTCCGCGAGCAGCAGGCGCGGCCGGTCAGCCATGACGATGCCTCATGCGCTCAGCATCTCGCATTATCGGCACCGTCGGTGAGGTCATCGCGCGTCGCGGCGCGCGGAGCGCGGCCGGTCGAGGACGAGCGCAGGAATCCGCCCGAACAGGCGATCCACCGCGACGGCCAGCACCGGGATGAGGATCGTCGAGGCGATCACGTCCGTGGGGAAGTGCACTCCGAGGTAGACCCGCGACCACCCCGTGGCCAGGGCGATCACGGCGGCCGCTGCGATCGCGATCGCGCGGGCGCGTCCGGTCACCAGCACCAGCACGACGGCGCAGCCCACTGCGGCGGCGAAGGCGGTGTGGCCACTGGGGAAGCTGAAGGTCGCCGGCACCACAGAGGACCCGTCGATGCCTGCGCCCGGCCGCGGCCGGCGCACGATCTCCTTCATCACTTCGGCGATGACCCACGGCACCCCCAGCACGGTCACCGCCCGGGCCACCACCTGCCACGACCGTGTCAGCAGGTACCCTGCCGTGGCGATGATCAGAACGACCAGCGGTGCGCCCACCGGACCGAACAGTGCGGAGATCGCGCTCGCGGCGACATCGGCGCCGATCCCTCCGGCGGACTGCACGGCGCCGATCGCCGACTGCTCGGCGGCGGACCACCCCGGGTCGGCGGTGATGAGGAACCCGGCACCCATGACGAGAGCCGTGACGACGGCCGCGATGATCAGGGGCATCGTGAGGGAGGGATGCCGGTGCGAGATGTCCATTGCTCCACAGTGGCCCTCCTGCTCTGAGAATCCGCTCAGGATGGCGGCATGCCGGGTGCCGGGTGAGCGGATTCTTAGAGAGCCACCGACAGCGTGTGACTGTGACGATCACGACGCGCCCGGGCGTGAACACGGTGGCTGCACCCTCCGCGGGTTTCTGGATGGCCAAAGCGGCTTCAACGGCGTTCGGCGAGGCGCTCTCCGACTTCTCGATCCGAGTGATGCCGCCCGTGGCGGCCGTCCTCGTGGGGTTCGCCCTGTTCGTGGCCGTGCTGGTGCTGCAGCTGACCCGCCACCGCTACGTGCCGGGCGTCTACTGGCTGACGGTGGCGATGGTGGGGGTGTTCGGCACGATGGCGGCCGACGTCGTCCACGTCGTCATCGGTCTGTCCTATGCCGTCTCCGCATCGCTGTACGCCGCGTTCCTGGCGGCGGTGTTCGTCGGGTGGCGCACCGTCGAGCGCACGCTCGACGTGCACGCGATCGTCACGACACGGCGCGAGCTCTTCTACTGGGCGGCCGTGGTCGGCACGTTCGCCATGGGCACCGCACTGGGTGACCTGACCGCTGTCGGCCTGGGCCTCGGGTATCTCGTCTCGATCGCGCTGTTCGCGCTGCTCATCCTCGTGCCGGCAGCCGGATACACGTTCTTCCGTTTGAACGGCGTGTTCGCGTTCTGGTTCGCCTACGTGCTCACTCGCCCGCTCGGAGCGTCGGTGGCAGACGCCCTCGGCAAGCCGGTGGCCGAGGGCGGTATGGGGTTCGGGTCGGGCTGGGTCGCGCTGTTCTTCGCGATCGTTATGGTCGCGGCGGTGCTGGCCTCGCCGCGCCTGCGGACGGCGCCGGCGTGGAGTGCGTCGTCGGGTCTCGACCTACGGTGAGGCCGAGCCCCACCGTAGGCTCACGGCATGAGCATCCCCGCTGACCTCGTCCCGACGCTGATCGGCGTCGCCGTGCTGGCGGTGGTGGCCACGGCGGTCCTCCTGCTGTTCCGTGTGCCGGGCCCGTGGGCACCACCGGCCGCGATCCTGCGCGGTGTGATCCAGCTCGCCGTGATCAGTGTGATCCTCACCGGCATCATCGCCGAGCCGGTGTGGATTGCAGTGGCGCTGTGCGTCATGTTCACGATCGCGGTCTCGGTCGCCACCGGTCGGGTCGGCTGGTCATGGCGGTCGGCGGTCATGATGGCCACGTCGATCGGTGCCGGCATCCTGCTCGCCGCAGCGATTGTGTTCGGCACCGGCGCGTTGACGCTGACCCCGCGATACGCGCTGGCGATGGGGGCGATCCTCATCGGCAATGCGATGTCGATCGCCACGCTGTCGGGGCGGATGCTCACCACCGCCGTGATCGATCACTGGGATGAGGTCGAGGGATGGCTTGCGCTGGGTGCGACCGCGCGTCAATCGACCATTCATCTCGCACGACGGGCGGTGCGCGACGCGTTGATCCCCTCGATCGATCAGACCAAGACGACGGGACTCGTGGTGCTTCCCGGCGCCTTCGTGGGTGCGATCTTCGGTGGCATCTCGCCTCTGGAGGCCGGACGGTTCCAGATCATGGTGCTCGCGGCGATCATGGCGGCGGGGTCGCTGACCGCCGTGCTCATCGCGCGGTGGATGGGTGACGTCCGGGTCAAGCCCTCGGCGGTGCGGTGACCGCTCAGTCGGTCAGCTCGAGCACGCTCTCGAACTCGCCGGCGCTGAAACCGCTCGCGATCGACTGGCGGGGGCCCGCGTGCGAGGCGCGGAAGGCCTCGGATGAGACGTACGCGTCGTAGGCGGCCTTGTCTTCGAACTCCATGAGCGCCATGTAGCCGCGGTCGGGGGTGCGGCCGGTGCCGCGCAGCAGCACCGAGCGGACGAGCCCGGGCACGCCGACGAGCGTGTTCTTCATGCTGCCGCCGAAGTGCTCTTCGAACGCGGAGTGGTTCTCGGGGGCGACGGTGAACTCAGAGACGGCGACGAACATTCAGGACTCCTTGCGCGCGGTGGGGATTAGCACTCCGTCACAGCGTCTGACAGAATGTAGACCAACTATACACACTGTCTATAAATGGCGAGAGGATGGGCGTGATGCCAGCGGCCGACGACCGTGATGACGACGACTGGGGCCGCGCCGTTTCCGCCCACAAGCAGCGCCGGCTGCAGCGCATCGGCGCCGTGGCCTTCGACCTCGTCGCGCGTGAAGGTCTCGCCCACGTCTCGATGAGCAGCCTCGCCCGTGCGGTCGGCGTTTCGCGTGCCACGCTCTACAACTACGTCCCCGACGTTTCCACCGCCCTGCGCGCACACCTGATCGCGCAGGGTGAGGCGTTCCACGTCGCCGTGACGGCCGCCGTCGCCGAAGAGAGCGGTGCCGAGGCGCAGCTTCGGCGTTATGTCGCCGCGCAGGTGGCCTATGTCGCCGGCCACGACCACCGGGCGGTGGCTGCACTCGCCGAGGTCGACCCGTCGCTGCGCGGCGAGGGCAGTGCCGCCGCGCATCGGTCGCGGCAGGCCGAGGTGCTCGACGAGATCCTTGAGCGCGGCATGCGCGAGGGCGTCTTCCGCGACGCGCCGGTCGCCGTGCAGGCGACACTCATCGGGCGCCTGCTGTACTCCGCCGACGAGTTGCTGCACGCGCAGGGGATCTCCGAAGCCGAAGCCGTCGACGCCATCACGGCGCTGGTCTTCGACGGCATCGGTCGCTGAGCGCGCACCGACCCGCGCACGCACTCATCATTTCGGTCGATGTGCCCGCGGCATCCACCATCAAGACTGATTTCATGACCACCACTCCGACCCGAAGGAGTCACCCATGACCATCGACGAACGGACGGCTGCCCGCCCCGCGCTGTTGAACCGCATCAGCCCGCGCGGCTGGTACCGCACGGTCGCGATCGCCGAATCGATCACCTGGACGCTGCTGATCGCCGGGATGCTGCTGAAGTACGTCGGCGGCCTCGGATCGCTGCCTGTGCTCATCGGTGGTTCGATCCACGGCTTCGTGTTCATCACCTACGGCATGAGCGCCGTGCTCATCGGCGTGAACCAGCGCTGGAACGCCGGTCGGATCGTCGGGGCCGTCGCCACCGCCATCGTGCCCTACGCGACGATCCCGTTCGACCGGTGGCTCGAGCGACGGGGGCTGCTCGAGGGTGACTGGCACCTCGAGGCGTCCGACGATGCGCGCGATCAGGTCTGGACGCGCCGATTCCTGCGATGGATGCTGAACCACCCGGTCGCCCTGATCGTCACGTTCATCGTCGGCATCGCCGTCATCATGAGTGCCCTGCTGCTGATCGGCCCTCCCGGCGGCTGGAACCGCTGAGCCCCTCGGGCCGAGAAGTCACCCGCCCGCGCGCCACACCGCGCGCAGCACGTCGATGACGTCGTCGAGTTCGGTGCCCGCGGCGGCAGAGGCCTCGACCAGTGCCCGCACCTGCTGCAGCACAGGCCGGGGGAGCACCGCGGCCGACGCGGCGACCCGCGTGCCCGCGGCCGTGCGGGTGACGACGAGGCCGTCGCGTTCGAGCAGCTTGTACGCCTTCGCGACCGTGCCGGGGGCTACGCCCAGATCGCCGGCGGTCTGCCGCACGGTCGGCAGCCGCTCGTTCGCTGCGAGCTGCCCTGACACGATCAGGCCGCGCAACTGGCGATAGATGTCGACGGTCGGGTTGGTGTCGGCAGCTGTATCCAGGAGCGCGGTCATCGCAGCGCCTCCACTCCGGCGAGGTCGGGCTGCGGGGCGGTGCTCGCGACGCGTGACCGCCGCACGGCGACGAGCAGCAGCAGGGTGAACCCGACGATCTCGGCGACGGGTGCGAGCCAGCCGGCGAGATCGGCCAGGGCGCCGTAGCGCCAGCTCGCGTCGTAGGGCTGCCCGCCGTTCTGCCCGTCGATCCACAGCAGCGTCACCGACCCGGCCGACGAGATCAGGCGCCAGGCTCCGGCCAGGGCGAGCAGCATCGCGCCCGTGGCGATCTGCACGACTCCGGCGGCGACCGCGCGCCGGGCCGCCCGCTCGGCGGCGACGGTGTCGGGGTGGATGAACGGCCGGGCCGCGTTGCGCTGCAGCGTCGCCCAGCCCGCGATCGTCAGCGCGAGCGTGCAGATCAGCACCGGTACCCCGTACGCCCACCCGTAGAACCAGGTGCGCAGCGGGTCGATGCCGCTCTCGTTCGGCACCGGGATCACCAGCCAGATGTAGCGTCCCTGCCCGTCGGGCGATGAGGTCAGCCCCGCGGCGACCGTGGTGGCGACGAGGGCGACCAGAGTGATGCCGGCACCGATCAGACCTGCGCGCGGACCGAAGCTTGTCCAGGTGCGCCGCGCCGTGGGCGGCACCGCGGCTTCGGGTCGTCTCGTGCCGCGCGTCGCGATGGGCGCGAGCACGACGCATACGCCGACGAGTGCGATGAACAGGGGAGTCGCGAACCGCCACCACGAGATGACGTCGCTCAGGTCCAGCAGGTATCGGCGCACCAGGTCGTCGATGACGAAGACCACCATGACGCCGATCGCCGAGATGCTCACCGCGCGGAGTTCGGGAAGGTGGCGGGATGCCGCGGCTCCGGCCGGCAGTGCGGAGGCGGCCTCTCGTCGCCGGGAAGCGGCGATCAGGATGCCGCCCACCAGGATGCCGGCAATGAGCAGCGAGACCACGGGGAGTGAGAGCGCGGCCTCTCCGAGGGCGAGCGGGGTGAGAGCGGTGTGCGGCATCGGTGCCTCCTCAAGTTGTGTCATATGTCTAACACAATTTGTCACGTCGCGGTAGTACAAGACGCATGAACGGACGGCCGCGGCATCCACGAATGTGTCGTTCTGACGCGCTCGATGACGGTGCATGTCCGACTGTTGCAGGCGCACGGCCCGGGGATTGTCGAGGCGGTGGGCAGTCGCCATACTCAAGTAATTCGCATGACTTACTCAGGAAAGGATCGACCATGACGACACCTGCCCCTTCACCGGAGGACGCGCCGCCCACACAGGCCGCGCCCCGGTTCCGCCTCGCTCTCGACTGGTGGGCGGTGATCGTCGCGGGAGTGTTCGTCGTGCTCGCGGCGACCGGCCTGCTGCCCACGATCGGGTGGTGAGCGCGATGGCGAACAGCACCACGACCGATACCACCGACCGCGACGCCACCCAGCTCGAGGCGCTCGCCGAGACCGACCCGTTCCGCAGTCGCAATCCGCTCGACTACGTGCCGGGCATCCTGCTGCTCCTGGCCGTCGGCCTGCTCGGCAAGTTCTGCGAGAAGTGGTGGCTGCAGCTGGGCGCGGCGCTCGGCTGGAAGGTGCCCGACATCGAGTACGTGCTCTGGGCGATCGTCATCGGCCTGATCATCACCAACGTCTTCGGGTTGCACAAGGTCTTCAAGCCCGGCGTCGCGACCTTCGAGTTCTGGCTGAAGGCGGGCATCGTGCTGCTCGGTGCGCGTTTCGTGATCGGTGACGTCGCGAAGCTCGGCGGCACGAGCCTGATCCAGATCCTCGTCGACATGACCCTGGCGGGCACGATCATCCTGCTGGTCGCCCACTGGCTCGGGCTGTCGGGCAAGCTCGGCTCGCTCCTGGCCATCGGCACCTCGATCTGCGGCGTCTCGGCGATCATCGCCGCGCGCGGTGCCATCCGCGCCAAGAACTCCGAGGTCGGCTATGCGATCGCCGCGATCCTCACTCTCGGCGCGGTCAGTCTGTTCGTCCTGCCGCCACTCGGCCACGCCATCGGGCTCAGCGACCACGAGTTCGGACTGTGGGCGGGCCTCGCCGTCGACAACACCGCCGAGACGACGGCCACCGGCTACGCGTTCTCCGACAAGGCCGGCGATCTCGCCGTGCTCGTGAAGTCGGTGCGCAACGCGCTGATCGGATTCGTGGTGCTCGGCTTCGCCCTGTTCTGGTCGGCACGTGGCCAAGCCGACCGGCTCGCGCCCGGCATCGGCGCGAAGGCCGCGTTCGTCCGGGCGAAGTTCCCGAAGTTCGTGCTCGGCTTCCTCGCCGTGTCGGTCCTGGTCACGATCGGCGCGTTCAGTCCCGAACAGGTGGCGAACCTCGGCAACCTCTCGCGCTGGGCGTTCCTGTTCACGTTCGCAGGTGTCGGGTTGTCCACCGACATCCGCGCGCTCGTGAAGACCGGCTGGCGCCCGCTCGTGGTGGCGGTCGTGGGTCTGGCGAGCGTGGCCGTGATCTCGCTCGGGCTGGTGCTGTTCACCTCGCGCGTGCTCG
>Ga0164242_10008010_pt1 | contig 11498 bp, 17 predicted proteins | sample OricomgcompostMG_FD_108783 | JGI IMG/M metagenome (GOLD analysis project Ga0164242, IMG submission 108783) | Miracle-Growth compost microbial communities from Emeryville, California, USA - Original compost - Miracle growth compost (MG) ...
CGGCTGGCAAACATGGACCAGCACCACCGCCGCCATGACAAGCACCTCCGGCGTCCACGACGTCTACCTCGGCTTCAGCGGCTCCTCCGGCGACTTCGTGAACATCAACTGGTTCACGTTCGGGACCAGCTCGACAGGCGGCGGCATGACCAACCCCGACCTCGGCCCCAACGTGAAGATCTTCGACCCGAGCATGTCGACGTCGTCGATCCAGTCGACCATCAACTCGGTCTACAGCTCGCAGCAGACGAACCAGTTCGGGACGCAGCGCTACGCGTTGCTGTTCAAGCCGGGAACCTACAACGGCTTGAACGTGCCGGTCGGGTTCTACACACAGGTCGCAGGCCTGGGCCTGCAGCCGACGGCCGTGTCGCTGACCGGCGGCCGCGGCATCTACGTCGACGCCGCCTGGTCCGGCGGCAACGCGACGCAGAACTTCTGGCGCAGCGTGGAGAACCTCTCCGACACCCCGAACAACGGCCAGCTCGAATGGGCCGTGTCGCAAGCCGCGCCGTTCCGCCGGATCGACGTGCACGGCAGCATGATTCTCGACGACAACACGTCGGGCAACTCGTCGAGCAACTGGTCGTCGGGCGGCTTCGTCGCCGACACGCGAGTGTCCGGCCAGATCAACTCCGGCACGCAGCAGCAGTTCCTCACCCAGGACACGCAGATGGGCAGCTGGGCGGGCTCGAACTGGAACATGGTGTTCGTCGGCGACCAGGGCGCGCCCGGTCAGTCGTTCCCGACGTACACGAATGTCGGTCAGACGCCGACGGTACGGGAAAAGCCTTTCCTGTACGTCGATTCCGCCGGCGCCTACAACGTCTTCGTGCCCGGCATGCGCGCCAACGCCGTCGGGCCGTCGTGGACGAGCGGCAGCACGGCCGGCACGTCACTGCCGATCAGCTCGTTCTACGTCGTGAAGTCCGGTGACAACGCGTCGACCATCAACGCGGCTCTGGCAAGCGGCAAGAACCTGCTCGTGACGCCGGGCGTCTACCACCTGAACGCGGCGCTGAACATCACCCGTGCCAACACGATCGTGCTCGGCCTCGGCCTGGCGACGTTCGTGCCGGACAACGGCGTCACCGCCATCACCACGGCGGACGTCGACGGGATCGACATCGCGGGCCTCATCATCAGCGCGGGCACGACGAACTCGTCCGCGCTCGTGCAGATCGGCCCGTCGGGCGCGTCGGCGAACCACGCCGCCAACCCGATCATGCTGCACGACGTCTTCCTGCGCGTCGGCGGTGACGTGGCCGGCAAGGCGACGCAGGGCCTCGTCGTCAACAGCCCGAACACGGTGCTGAGCGACCTGTGGATCTGGCGTGCCGACCACGGGAGCGGTGTCGGCTGGACGACGAACCCGGCCGCGAACGGGCTGGTCGTCAACGGCGCCAACGTCACGGCGTACGGGTTGTTCGTCGAGCATTTCCAGCAGTACCAGACCCTGTGGAACGGCAACGGCGGGCGCACGTACTTCTACCAGTCCGAGATGCCCTACGACGTGCCGAACAACGCGAGCTGGACGCCGGGCGGCGAGAACGGCTACCCGTCATACAAGGTGGCGAACGGAGTGACGTCGCACCAGGCGTGGGGCGTCGGCGTCTACTGCTACTTCAGCACCAACAGCGCGGTCTACGCCGACCGCGCGATCGAGGCGCCGAGCAGCGGGACGACGTTCCACGACATGGTGACCGTCGCCCTCGGTGGGGTCGGCTCCATCATCCACATCATCAACAACAACGGTGCGCAGGTGTCGAATTCCAGCACCGTCGCATATCTCACGACCGGCCCGTAAGGGCCGGGCCGGCACGGCCCGTGAGGGCGGGGCCGGCACGGGCTGTCGGTAGCGCTACCGACAGCCTGTCGACAGCTCGGCACGTGTGACCACGACCCCAACCCCGTGGCACGTTTGCCGGACGCCGTCGGCGAGGTGCGGCCGATGGGTTTGCTACCCGACCCATCGGCCGCACCTGCAGAAGCGCTGGCGACCCCGGCACGCTAGGTCGGCGGCTGATCGCGTCGCCCGCGTAGATCCTGACCGGACGCCGTCTCGCGGGCGGCCGCGTCGCCGTCCTCATGACGCAGGTTGAGCGTGCGGACGACGGCCAGGGCCCCGGTGATGCCAAGCGGCCACACCGGCCAGAACCCGGGGACGTCGTCCGACGTCACGGCGGTAAGCACCCAGACGGCGGTGAGCAAGATCGCCATCGAGGCCCAGGCGGTCCAGATCTTGCGCAGCTCACGGCGGCGGGCGGGGTCGGGGCCCATGGGCGCGGGCGCGGGCGCCGGCAGATCGGCGGTGAGCGGCGCGAGGTCGGCGGCGGTTCTGGCCACGAGCGCGCGGTCGGTGCGCTCGTGGAACTCCTGCGCGCTCAGCCGCCCCTCGGCGTACGCGTCGCGCAACACGGCGGTGGCGCGCTCACGGTCGGCGTCGGAGATGCGAAGCGACGGCTGGTCGGCCATGCGGTGGCTCCTCGGTCTCCCGGTCGCCGCTCAGCGCCCGCCAGGCGCGGCGGGCGTGACGGGCGCGTGACCGCCCGGGGCCGAGACTCCGCCGGTGACGGCGCCGCCCAGCCGAGCGACCCCCAGATCGGGCGCGGTCAGGACCAGCGGGCCGTCCGGCGTGACGGCGAACGTGTGCTCGAAATGCGCGGCCCAGCTGGCGTCGACGGTCGAGACGGTCCAGTTGTCGTCGAGGGTGAAGACCCGCCGGTCGCCCATCATGATCATGGGCTCGACGGCGAGTGTGAGGCCTGACTGCAGCCGCAGCCCTTTGCCGGGGCGGCCGTGATTGGGCACGTGCGGCTCCTGATGCATCGCGGTGCCGATGCCGTGGCCGCCGTACTCCTCGACGATGCCGTAGTCGCCCTGCGAGCGCACGTAGCTCTCGACCGCGTTGCCGATGTCGCTGAGCCGGCCGCCGACCACGCCGGCCGAGATCCCCCGCCACATCGACTCCTCGCAGACGTCGAGCATGCGGGCGATGGCCGGATCGACCTCGCCGACGGCCGCGGTGAAGGCGGAGTCGCCGTGCCATCCGTCGACGACCGCGCCGCAGTCGACCGAGATCACGTCGCCCTCGCGAAGCGCCCGCTTACCGGGGATGCCGTGCACGACCTCGTCGTTGACCGAGGCGCAGATCGTCGCCGGGTACGGGGTGTCGCCGCCGGCCTTGTATCCCTTGAAGTTCGACGTCGCGCCCGCGTCACGGATGACCCGCTCGGCGATCGCGTCGAGGTCGGCGGTGGTGACGCCGGGCGCGATGGCCGCTCGGACGGCTTCGAGCGCGGCCGCGACAACCAGGCCCGCCTCGCGCATCTTCGCGATCTCGGCTTGTGACTTCAGGTGGATCATCCGCTGCTCCTGTGCCCTTCCGACGCCTAACCCTGCCGGCCCGTTGATCACGTTAAGTGAACGTGGACGGCCTTGACGCGTTCTGCAGACCCCGTCAGGGACCTGTCGATCACGTCTACGTGATCAACGCGCGACGCCAGCCGAGGAGCCGCGGTCACCGGTCCCAATGTCGCAAGGATGCCACGGCGCGCGCGGTGACGTCTTCGACCGGCCCGGTGGCGTCGATGCCCTCGAGGATCCCGCGGGCCGCGTAGTACCCGACCAGCGGCGCGGTCTGGTCGGCGTAGACCTCCAGCCGGTGCCGGATCGTCTCCTCGCGATCGTCGTCGCGCTGGAACAGCTTGCCGCCGCAGTGGTCGCAGATGCCCTCGGTGGCCGGCGGGTCGAAGAGCACATGCCAGACATGGGCGCACTCGCGGCAGGTGCGGCGTCCGGACAGCCTGCGCACGACTTCGTCGTCGTCGACGACAAGCTCCAGGACGACGGACAAGGGCGTGCCCCGCGACTCCAGGAGTTCGTCGAGCACCTTGGCCTGCGCCTCGTTGCGCGGGAAGCCGTCGAGCAGGAAACCGTCCCGGGCGTCGTCTTCGGAGAGGCGTTCGGTGACCATCGCGATCGTCACCTCGTCGGGCACCAGATCGCCGGCGTCCATGTAGCGCTTCGCCTCGTGGCCGAGCTCGGTGCCCATTGTCACGTGCGCGCGAAAGATATCCCCTGTCGAGATCTTTGGTATCGACAAGCGGGAGGCGATGAACTGAGCCTGAGTCCCCTTGCCAGCGCCTGGAGGACCCACCAGGACCAGTCTCACTACCGGAGAAAGCCCTCGTAGTTGCGCAGCATGAGTTGACTCTCGATCTGTTTGACGGTGTCAAGGCCGACGCCGACGATGATCAGGATCGACGTGCCGCCGAACGGGAACGCCTGGCTGCTGCCGACGAACGACAGCGCGAGCTCGGGCAGCACGGCGACGAAGGCAAGGTAGGACGCGCCGGGCACGGTGATGCGCGACAGCACGTAGCTGAGGTACTCGGCGGTCGGCCGGCCGGGCCGGATGCCCGGGATGAAGCCGCCGTACTTCTTCATGTTGTCGGCGACGTCGTCGGGGTTGAACGTGATGGCCACGTAGAAGAACGTGAAGAAGATGATCAGCACCGCGTAGGCGAGCAGGTAGGTCGGCGTCCCGCTCGACGGCGAGAGGTACTTGTTGACGAACTGCGCGAACCCGATGTTCTTGCTCCAGACCTGCGTCATCAACGACGGGATGTAGAGCAAGGACGACGCGAAGATGACCGGGATGACACCGGCCTGGTTGACCTTCAACGGCAGGTAGGTCGAGGTGCCGCCGTACATTCGGCGGCCGATCATTCGTTTCGCATACTGCACGGGTATTCGCCGCTGGGCCTGTTCGACGAACACGATCGCCGCGATGATCACCGCGCCGACGATGAGGACGCCGGTGAAGACGGTCAGGCCCTTGCTCATGCGGATCGCGTTGAGCTCGGAGGGGAAGCGGGCCGCGATCTGGACGAAGATCAGCAGCGACATGCCGTTGCCGATGCCCCGATCGGTGATCAGCTCGCCGAGCCACATGATGAACGCGGTGCCGGCGATCATGGTGAGCACCATGGTGCCGATCACACCGAAGCTGGTGTTCGTGACGATCTTGACCGGGTTGCCGCTCGCGTCGTTGCACGAGCTGAAGATCTGGCCGGGCGTTCGCGCGAGCGCCACGAACGCCGCCGACTGCAGCACCGCGAGACCGATGGTCAGGTACCGGGTGTACTGCGTCATCTTGGCCTGGCCGGCCTGGCCCTCTTCCTTCAGCTTCTCGAGCCTCGGGATCACCACGACGAGCAGCTGGATGATGATGCTCGCGGTGATGTAGGGCATGATGCCCAGCGCCAAGATCGACAGCTTCAGCAGCGCCCCACCGCTGAACAGGTTGATCAGCGTGTAGACGTCGTTGCCGCTGTTGCTCTCGAGCTTCAGGCAGTAGTTGATGTTCTTGACCGACACGCCCGCGACCGGAACCGAGCTGCCCACGCGGAAAAGCACCAGGATGAACAGCACAAAGAGCAGCTTCTTGCGCAGGTCGGGCGTCCGAAACGCCTGAGCAAAGGCCGAGAGCACGATTCCTCCTGCGCGGTCCTACGCGGGGTGCGAAGAACGCCGGTCGAGCGGGTCGGACGGATCTGCGGGGTCGGACAGGTGTGACACAACCGCCGAAGCGGCGTCCCGCGACTGTAACGCACAGCCGGGCCACCACCGACGCCGATCGGCCCGGTTGGTGACCGTGCCCGCTACAGCGCGGTGACGCTCCCCCCGGCGGCTTCGATCTTTGCCTTCGCCGACGACGAGAATCGGTGCGCGCTCACCCGCAGCGCGACCGAGATCTCGCCGTTGCCGAGAACCTTGACAAGCTCGCCAGAGCGGACGGCGCCCTTCGCGGCGAGATCCTCGATCGTGACGTCGCCGCCCGTGGGGTAAAGCTCAGCCAGCCGGTCGAGGTTGACGACCTGGTACTCGGTGCGAAAGCGGTTCGTGAAGCCCTTCAGCTTGGGCAGCCGCATGTGCAAGGGCATCTGCCCGCCCTCGAACCGGCTAGGCACCTGATACCGGGCCTTGGTGCCCTTCGTGCCGCGGCCGGCGGTCTTGCCCTTGGAGCCCTCGCCACGCCCGACACGGGTCTTCGGCGTGCGCGAGCCGGGCGCGGGGCGCAGGTGGTGGACCTTGAGCGGCGCGGCTGCGCGAGCGACCGCGCCGTCGGCGTCGGCCTTCGTGGCCGTGCTTGATGTGTTGGTCATGGCTGCTAGTCAACTTCCTCGACGGTGACCAGGTGCGAGACGGTCCTGATCATGCCGCGAATCTCGGGGCGGTCTTCCTTGACCACGGTGTCACGCAGTCGCTTCAGGCCCAAGGAGCGCAACGTGTCGCGCTGGGTGCTGGTTCCGCCGATCTCGGAGCGGAGCTGGGTGACCTTCAAACGTCCCATCTCAGGCTCCTATCCCGGCCGCGCGAGCCCGCAAGAGCGCGGCGGGCGCGACATCTTCGAGCGGCAGGCCACGCCGGGCCGCGACCTCCTCGGGCCGCACCAGCCCCTTCAGCGCCGCGACCGTCGCGTGCACGATGTTGATCGCGTTGTCGGAGCCGAGCGACTTGCTCAGCACGTCGTGGATGCCGGCGCACTCGAGCACGGCGCGCACCGGCCCGCCGGCGATGACGCCGGTGCCCGGGCTGGCGGGGCGCAGCATGACCACGCCGGCCGCAGCCTCGCCGGTGATCGGGTGCGGGATCGTGTGCTGGATGCGCGGCACCTTGAAGAAGTTCTTCTTCGCCTCTTCGACGCCCTTCGCGATGGCGGCCGGCACTTCCTTGGCCTTGCCATAGCCCACGCCGACCGAGCCGTCGCCGTCGCCGACGACGACGAGCGCGGTGAAGCTGAAGCGGCGTCCGCCCTTCACGACCTTCGCGACGCGGTTGATCGCCACGACGCGTTCGACGTAGTTGGTCTTCTCCGCGCCACCTTCGGGACGACGGTTGTCGCGGCGATCGCGCCGGTCGCCACCACCGCTTCCGCTTGAACCGCCGGGGCCGCCCGGCCCGCGGCGCTGAGGTCCTGGCATCAGAGGTTTCCCATCTCGGTGTTGGCGTTTCGAGTTGTCGGCGTGATCACAGCGTCAGACCACCTTCGCGCGCGCCGTCGGCGATCGCCGCGACCCGTCCGTGGTACTGGTAGCCACCGCGGTCGAACACGACCGCGCCGATGCCGGCCGCGGTAGCGCGCTGCGCGATCAGGTTGCCGACCTTGCGGGCTTTCGCCGTCTTGTCGCCGGCAAAGCCACGAAGCGAAGCGTCGAGAGTGGACGCCGACGCCAGCGTGCGGCCGGCGCCGTCGTCGACGATCTGCACGAAGACGTGCCGTGCGGAGCGGTTCACGACAAGGCGTGGCCGGGCGGCCGAACCGGCGACCTTCTTCCGCACCCGGAAGTGCCGGCGCGCGCGCGAGGCCGCCTTGGTCGAGCCTTGCGCCTTGCGGCGGCTCAGCAACGAACCGTGGGCTCTGTTTGTCACGACTACTTACCAGCCTTTCCGACCTTGCGGCGCACGTTCTCGCCCTGGTACCGCACGCCTTTGCCCTTGTACGGCTCGGGCTTGCGCAGCTTGCGGATGTTGGCGGCGACCTCGCCGACCTTCTGCTTGTCGATGCCCTTGACGACGAACCGGGTCGGCGCCTGCACCTCGAAGCTGATGCCGTCGGGGGCGACCACGTTGACCGGGTGGCTGAAGCCGAGAGCGAACTCGAGGTCGGAGCCCTTCGCCTGCACGCGGTAACCGGTGCCGACGATCTCGAGCGTCTTGGCGTAACCCTCGGTGACCCCGGTGACCATGTTGGCCACCAGCGTGCGGGTGAGGCCGTGCCGCTCCTTGCTCGCGGTCTGGTCGTCGGGACGGGTGACGAGGAGAGAGCCGTCGTCACCCTTCACGACCGCGATCGGCTCGACGACGTCGAGCGTCAACGTGCCCTTGGGGCCCTTGACCGTGACGACGCGGCCGGCGATGTCGACGTCGACGCCGCTGGGGATCTGGATCGGAAGTCGTCCGATGCGCGACATGAGTTGCTCTCCCTTACCAGACGTAGGCGAGGACTTCGCCGCCCACGCCGCGCTTCGCGCATTGTTTGTCGGTGAGCAGCCCGGTCGAGGTCGAGATGATCGCGATGCCCAGGCCGCCGAGGACACGCGGCAGGTTGGTCGCCTTCGCGTAGACCCGCAGGCCCGGCTTGCTGACGCGGCGGACGCCGGCGATCGACTTCTCCCGGTTCGGGCCGTACTTCAGCTCCACAACGAGATTCTTCGCGGTGGGGTGGTCTTCGACGTCTTCGATGTGGAAGCCGGCGATGTAGCCCTGCTCCTTGAGGATCTCGGCGACATGCACCTTGATCTTCGAGTGCGGCATCGGGACGGAGTCGTGGTATGCGTTGTTCGCGTTGCGCACGCGGGTGAGCATGTCCGCGATCGGGTCGGTCATCATGTCGTGGCCACTCGGCCTTTCTCGCCGTGGTTTCCGAGGCCGGCGTCGGGCGCGGACCTGCGGCGTTGGGTGTGTGCGAGCTGCACGTCTACCAGCTGCTCTTCGTGATGCCAGGAAGCTCGCCGCGGTGCGCCATCTCGCGAAGGCAGACGCGGCACAAGCCGAACTTGCGGTACACGGAGTGCGGGCGACCGCACCGCGTGCAGCGGGTGTAGGCGCGCACGGCGAACTTCGGCTTCGCCGCGGCCTTGATCTTCAGCGCGTTCTTCGCCATCGCTAGTTCTCCTTGAAGGGGAAGCCGAGCAGGCGAAGCAACGCACGCCCCTCGTCATCGGTCGCCGCCGTGGTGACCACGGTGATGTCCATGCCGCGGAAGCGGTCGATCTTGTCTTGGTCGATCTCGTGGAACATGACCTGCTCGGTGAGACCGAACGTGTAGTTGCCGTGGCCGTCGAACTGCTTGGGCGACAGGCCGCGGAAGTCGCGGATGCGGGGCAGCGCCAGGGTGAGCAGCCGGTCGAGGAACTCCCACATGCGGTCGCCGCGAAGCGTGACGTGCGCGCCGATCGCCATGCCCTCACGCAGCTTGAACTGCGCGATCGACTTCTTCGACCGGGTGACCTGCGGCTTCTGCCCGGTGATCGTGGTCAGGTCGCGCACCGCGCCGTCGATCAGCTTGGAGTCACGCGCGGCCTCGCCGACGCCCATGTTGACGACGACCTTGGTCAGGCCGGGGGTCTGCATGACATTGCCGAACCCGAACTGCTCGCGCAGCTGCCCCGCGATCTCGTCACGGTAGCGCTGCTTCAGGCGCGGGGCGGTCCGCGGCGCCTCGATGGTGGTAGTCATCTCTTCGCTCGTCCCTCAGATCTCTTTGCCGCAGCGCTTGCAGACGCGCACCGGACGGGTCTTGCCGGTCTCTTCGTCGACGACGTCTTGGCGGCGGCCGATCCGGGTGGGCGTATCGCACTCGGGGCAGACGACCATGACGTTGCTGACATGGATCGGCGCCTCTTGCGTGACGATGCCGCCGGTCTTCGCGCCGCGGTTGTTCGACGTGATCTTGGTGTGCTTGCGGATGCGGTTGACGCCCTCGACAAGGAGCCGGCCCTTGCTCGGGTCGGTCTCGATGACCTTGCCCTTGCCGCCCTTGTCCTTGCCCGAGATCACCTGGACGGTGTCGCCCTTGCGCACCTTCAATCCAGCCATGAGTTACAGCACCTCCGGAGCCAGCGAGATGATGCGCATGAACTTCTTCTCGCGCAGCTCACGGCCGACCGGGCCGAAGATGCGGGTTCCGCGCGGGTCGCCGCCGTCCTTGATGAGGACGGCCGCGTTCTCGTCGAACTTGATGTAGGAGCCGTCGGGACGACGGCGCTCCTTCACTGTACGGACGACGACCGCCTTGACGACGTCGCCCTTCTTCACGCCCGCGCCCGGCAACGCGTCCTTGACGGTGGCCACGATGACGTCGCCGATTCGCGCGTAGCGCCGCCCGGAGCCCCCGAGCACGCGAATGCACAAAATCACTTTGGCACCCGTGTTGTCGGCGACCCTAAGGCGCGACTCCTGCTGAATCACTGTGACTCCTGCTCTCGGACGTACAACGGTTCTGGGACGTGACGTTCGCTACGCGGCGCGGCTACTTGGCCTTCTCGATGATCTCGACCAGCCGCCAGCGCTTGGTCGCGGACAGCGGGCGGGTCTCCATCAGCAGCACGCGGTCGCCGACGCCCGCCGTGTTGCCCTCGTCGTGCGCCTTCAGCTTGCTGGTGCGGCGCATGACCTTGCCGTACAGCGGGTGCTTGACGCGGTCTTCGACGGCGACGACGACGGTTTTGTCCATCTTGTCGCTGACGACGAGACCCTCGCGCACCTTGCGGAAGCCGCGCTTCGCGTCGTCGGCGCTGTCTGCGGTGCTCTTGCTGGTGCTCTGCTGGCTCATGCCGCGCCCTCGGTGTTTTCGTCTCTCACGGTGATGCCGAGCTCGATCTCACGCATGATCGTGTAGATGCGAGCGATGTCCTTGCGCACGGCGTTGAGGCGCCCATGGCTTTCGAGCTGGCCCGACGCGTACTGGAAGCGAAGCTTGAACAGCTCGTCCTTGGCCTCGCGAAGCTTCGAGACCAGCTCGTCGGGCTCGAGAACCCGCAGGTCGTCGCCTTTGCTTGTCATCAGGACGCCTCCCCGACCTCGCGCCGCACGAAGCGGCACTTCATCGGCAGTTTGTGCATGGCACGCCGCATCGCCTCGCGGGCGATCGGCTCGGGCACGCCGGCCAGCTCGAACATGACACGACCGGGCTTGATGTTGGCGATCCACCACTCCGGCGAGCCCTTGCCGGAACCCATGCGAGTCTCGGCCGGCTTCTTGGTGATCGGCCGGTCAGGATAGATGTTGATCCAGACCTTGCCGCCACGCTTGATATGACGGGTCATCGCGATACGCGCCGACTCGATCTGCCGGTTGGTGACGTAGGCCGGCTCGAGAGCCTGGATGCCGTATTCGCCGAACGCGATGCGGGTGCCGCCCGTGGCCGCCCCGGACCGCCCGGGGTGGTGCTGCTTGCGGTGCTTGACCCTGCGCGGGATGAGCATGGCTCAGCTCTCCTCTGCCGTTGTCGCGGTGTCGGCGGCCGTCTCGGTCGCGGTGTCGGTCGCGGTGTCGGTCGCGGCGTTGATCGCGGTGTCGGCCACGGCCTCGGCGACCGGCGTGACGACGGCCGCTTCGGCCACCGGCGCGATCGGCTCGGCAGCCGGGGCCGCGGGCTCGGACGCCGCAGGCTCGGGCGCCACGGCCGGCGTCTCACGCGGCGGGCGGGCCGCGCGTGGCGCGCGGGCGGGCCGCGCGGGGGCACGCGGCGGGATGCGGCCGGGAACGGCGCCAACCTCGTGGTCAGCGCGGCCGACGACGACATCGCCCTTGTAGATCCAGACCTTCACGCCGATGCGGCCGAAGGTGGTGCGCGCCTCGTAGAAGCCGTAGTCGATGTCGGCGCGCAACGTGTGCAGCGGAACGCGGCCTTCGCGATAGAACTCGGTGCGGCTCATCTCCGCGCCGCCGAGGCGGCCCGAAACCTGAACCCGGATGCCCTTGGCGCC
>Ga0164242_10008011_pt1 | contig 11498 bp, 11 predicted proteins | sample OricomgcompostMG_FD_108783 | JGI IMG/M metagenome (GOLD analysis project Ga0164242, IMG submission 108783) | Miracle-Growth compost microbial communities from Emeryville, California, USA - Original compost - Miracle growth compost (MG) ...
ATCAAAGGAATTAAATTAACCAGCATTGCGGGAGCCTACTGGAAAGGGGATGAAAAAAATAAAATGCTCACCCGTATTTATGGTGTTACATTTCCGAATCAAAAAGAATTGGAAGAATACCTCGTTTTTTTAGAAGAAGCAAAAAAACGGGACCATAGAAAATTAGGTAAAGAACTACAGCTTTTTACATTTTCAGATAAGGTTGGGCAAGGCTTGCCCTTGTGGTTACCAAAAGGAGCCATGCTTCGCCAAAGACTACAAGACTTCATGCAGAAAGCGCAATTGGAATCCGGGTATCTTCCTGTGGTAACTCCTCACATTGGTTCCAAAAATTTATACGTCACAAGTGGTCACTATGAAAAATATGGTGCAGATAGTTTTCAGCCGATAAAAACTCCTGTTGAAGGGGAAGAGTTTTTTTTGAAGCCAATGAATTGCCCTCATCATTGTGAAATTTATAAAGCAGAGCCAAGAAGCTATAAAGACCTGCCATTGAGACTTGCAGAGTTTGGAACGGTTTATCGCTATGAGCAATCAGGCGAATTACACGGGCTTACCAGGGTTCGTGGATTTACACAGGATGATGCACATTTATTTGTAATGCCTGACCAGGTAAAAGAAGAATTCAAAAAAGTAATTGATTTGGTTTTACACGTTTTTGCATCACTTGGATTTAAAGATTATACTGCCCAGATTTCTTTAAGAGACCAGGAAGACAGAACCAAATATATTGGTAGCGATGAAAACTGGGATAAGGCAGAAAAAGCAATCATTGAAGCGGCAGCAGAGAAAGGATTGAAGACTGTAATTGAATATGGGGAAGCTGCTTTTTATGGTCCTAAGCTCGACTTCATGGTTCGTGATGCAATCGGGAGAAAATGGCAATTGGGAACCATCCAGGTAGATTATAATTTGCCTGAAAGATTTGATCTGACTTACATAGGTGAAGACAATATGAAGCATCGGCCGGTGATGATCCATCGTGCACCGTTTGGAAGTTTGGAAAGATTTATTGCGGTACTGACAGAACATTGCGCAGGAAAATTTCCTATGTGGCTGGTACCGGTACAGGTAAAGATTCTCCCTATCAGCGATAAATTTTTGCCTTATGCAGAAAATATTTTAAGTCAATTAAAAAATAATGATATTCGTGCTGAAATTGATGATCGCAGTGAAAAAATTGGTAAGAAAATCAGGGATACAGAATTGGCAAAGATCCCAATAATGCTTATTATTGGGGAGAAAGAAGTAAGTGAAGAAAAAGTTTCTGTACGCAGGCAAGGCAAAGGAGATGAAGGAACAAAAACTTTGGCTGAAGTAATTGAAAATATTAAGGAAGAAGTGAGGAATAAAACGCAGATTTAATTAATAATACAATTATTGAATTATTTTAGACAGCCGGCCCTGAAAATGAAATTTTAAATAATGACCACAACACAATCTTTACGTATTTATGAAATTATTCATAACCAAATAAAAATTTATAACCTAAAATCAATTAATGGCATTTCCACCAAGACCGCCGAGAGGCACATTTAATCCACGTTTTAAAAAAGAACAACAACAGGAACACCGTACCAATCACATGATCAAAGTACCACAGGTACGATTGGTCGGCGAAAACATTGAAGTAGGAATTTATTCTACTGCAGAAGCACAACGAATCGCAAACGAACAGGGACTCGACCTCGTAGAGATCTCTCCGCAGGCAGATCCACCCGTTTGTAAAGTGATCGACTACAACAAGTTTCTTTATGAAAAGAAGAAACGTGAAAAAGACATGAAGGCAAAAAGCAAAGTTTCTGAGGTAAAAGAAATTCGCTTTACGCCGAATACTGACGATCATGATTTCGATTTTAAATCAAAGCATGCCGAAAACTTTTTAAAAGATGGCAATAAAGTAAAAGCGTATGTTCAGTTTAAAGGACGCGCCATCATGTTCAAAGAAAGAGGTGAATTGTTATTATTAAAATTCGCTGAAAGGCTGGTTGACGTTGGCACCCTTGAGAGCATGCCGAAACTGGAAGGCAAAAGGATGTTCGCCATCTTTGCTCCTAAAAGTCAAAAGAAAAAATAAGATTACTCCAGCTTTTTAAAAGTTGAATATAAAATTTCCAAAAAGCATTGTGAAGGCAGTGCTTTTTCTTTATCCCAACATTTAACTTTTATTATTAAAACAACTTTAGCAATTTTAAAAACAGCATTTAAACATGTATTACATTTGAAGGTTGCAAGTGGTGTTTCAAATTATTGTCAGTTTTTTTACCCAATTAATACGTATTATTACGATTGCATAAATTTGGTAATTATTCGGTTTGATAGCATACAAATAAAGTGGAGTTTTGCTGTGTTCATTTAAAATTTAAAAAATTCATTTATAGACTATGAAAGAAGAAACAGGTGAGGTGATCAATGTGATGATTGTTGATGATCACGTACTTTACAGGGCGGGCGTAAAAACTGCACTTTCCTCAAAAAAAGATATCAAAGTAATAGCAGAAGCCGACAACGGCGCACATCTTTTGAATATGCTCAAAGGAATTCAACCGGATGTGATTTTGTTAGACATACAAATGCCAATTATGGATGGAATTACGGCGCTGCCGGAAGTAAAAAAGCTGTACCCGGGAATAAAAATAATTATGCTCACTTTACTTGATGACCAAAGTGTAATTACGAAATTAATGGAACTAGGCGCTAATAGTTACCTCGTAAAAACATCAGACGCAGAAGTAATTTATGAAGCAATCAAAACGTGTCATCAACAGGAATTTTATTTTAATTCTCTTACCAATAAAGCACTTTTGAATAATCTTCGGCAGAAAAACATCGCTTCTCCATTCAAGACAAACCATGAAGATGCGGTGCTGACAGAAAAAGAAATTACCATCCTGCGTTTAATGTGCGAAGAAAAAAGCACCCGTGAAATCGCAGAAGCGGTTGACCTGAGTCCACGCACCATTGAAGCGATCCGTGATAAACTAAAAGTAAAAACAGGAACAAAAAGTACTGCCGGGCTGATCATGTTTGCAGTAAAAAATAACCTTCTCGACCAGGAAAATTAATCCCGATTACTCAAATCATACTTCTATTTTTGCTCATTCATTTTTAAAATATGAATGAGCATTTTTTTATTTACAACAATCAGTATTTTCTTTCTGATCAGGCATTTTTATCTGTTGATAACCGGGGCTTCCGGTTTGGAGATGGCCTATTTGAAACAATGAGATTATACGATGGAGTCATTTTAAATATAGATTACCATTTTGAAAGATTGTTTCATGGAATGGGAATGCTGCAATTTGATGTTCCCCAAAATTTTTCTAAGGAATTTATTATTAATCAAATAAATCAACTTTTATTAAAGAACTCAATTTCAGAAAATGCAAGAATCAGGATAATGGTTTTTCGCGGAAATGGAAATCTTTATGAGATCGAAAATAATTCTCCTGATTTTATTATAGAAACTTTTACATTGACAGGAAAAATAGAATTGAATGAAAAAGGAATTTCAATGGACATTTTTCCTGGTGCTAAAAAAGCCTGTGATTCGTTTTCGAATTTGAAATCCAATAATGGATTGCCTTCAGCAATGGCACGTTTATTTGCAAAAAAGAATAACCTTGATGATGCAATTATTTTGAATTGTTATGGCAGAGTTTGCGAATCATCTATTGCCAATTTGTTTCTCGTAAAAGACAAAAACATTTATACACCTCCCTTGTCAGAAGGCTGTATCGCAGGCACTTTGAGGCGATGGATGCTGGAAAGGTTTTCTTCAAAAGAATATAAAGTTGAAGAAAAGGTTATTTCAATTGAAGACCTGCTAAATGCAGATGAGCTTTTTCTTACTAACTCCATTTATTTAATAAAATGGATAGAAAGATTCAATGATAAAATTTATAAGAATAATATAGGAAAGGAAATCTTTCAAAAGGTTATTCAGAATATTTGATTGGGAACAATTCTTCTTCTACAAAAAGATCCTGCTCTGGCAGAATAGCATTATTTATTTGATGAGAATCACGATAAATATTAATAAACTTTTCAATCGCATTTCTTCCATCTTTTCCAAGATTGATTGAATATTGATTTACATAAAGATCAATATGTTTTTTCATCACATCAGGCTCCATTACCTGCGAATGTTGTTTCACATAATCTGTAATGAGAGGATAATTTTCAAATGCATATTCCATGCTTTCTTTGATCAATGCATCAACCTTCATTAAAATATTTTCATCCAGGTTTCTTCTTCCGACAATTCCTCCAAGCGGGATTGGTAAAGCTGTTTTTTCCTCCCAAAAATTTCCAAGGTCTACAATTTTATAAAGACCTCTGTCCATGTAAGTAAACCTGTTTTCATGAATGATCACTCCTAAAACATTTTCTGATTCAAGAACAGATTTTTCTATTTCATCATAGCGTTTAAAAACTTTGTTTTTTGCGTTTGGAAAGGCAAGTGAAAACAGAAGATGAGCGGTTGTATTTTCTCCGGGAATTACGATCGTGTAATTTTCGACATCATTAAAATCAACAGGCTTTTGAGAAATTAAAAGCGGCCCAACTCCTTTGCCTAAAGCACTTCCACTATTCATCACTTTATAATTGGCAGCAACCAAAGGCAAAACTCCATAACTGATTTTTGTAAAATCAAGTGCTTGTTTTTTTGCCAGCTCGTTCAATGTTTCGACATCTTCAAGCCTTACATTAAAATGAAAATCGCCTGTATCTATTTTTTTATTTACCAATGCGTCAAAAATAAAAGTATCATTTGGACATGGAGAAAAACCAAGTGTATAAGTCATAATGCTGTTATATATTTTTAATAATTTTTAATAATTCTGTATTCAGGTTTTCAATTGCTGCTTTAAGTTTCCATTTGGATTTATTTCTCTCTCCTACTTCATTTGAAATGCTGCGAAGTTGCAAAAAATTTACTTCCTGTTGCATGCAAACATAATGAAACGCGGCACCTTCCATACTTTCAATGTCGGCGGCATATTTTCCTTTCATCATTCGATTTTGTAAATCATTATCTCCTACTTTATTTACAGTAATTCCTTTTGCAGTTGGCAAATCTATTTTTTTTAAAAAAGAACTATTATTTACAAGCCACCCGTCAGTATATGGAAAATCATTTGCACCAATAAATTCTTTCTCAAAAAGTGAATAAAAACTTCCGTTCTCTTCAATTCCCAAATCAGCAAACGCATCTTCTTTAACCGAAACTACTTCTGCTAAATCAAATTGGCGATTAAATTTACCGGCAATACCTGCCTGGATTACGAACTCATATTTCTTCTCTAACAATTTCCCGGTCAAATGAAAAACAGTTGCAGGAATTCCAACCCCTGTTATTAAAACTTCTGTTTTATTCTTTTTCTTTAAAAACGGTTCTATTTCAAATTCCGTAGCAGCAACAATTAATAAATTCATCAGGCAAATTTCGCAATTACCTTCGTATTATGAATTATGGGTTTACCTTTGCAAAAATTTTGTCACTCAATGTTGTTTTTAACCCGGATAGAACATTTTAATGCCGCACATAAATTATACAACCCACAATGGACCAAAGAAAAAAACGAAACAGTTTTTGGAAAATGCGCTAATGAAAACTGGCATGGGCATAACTATGAATTGCATGTAACGATCAAAGGGAAAGTAGCTGTTGATACAGGTTTCGTAATAAATGCAAAGATTCTCAGTAAATTAATAAACGAATTCGTATTGGAAAAATTAGACCATAAAAATCTGAATATGGACGTAGATTTTTTGAAAGGTAAAATGTGTTCAACTGAGATTCTGGCCATGGAAATCTGGAAACAATTATCTCCTCATTTGCCGGCCGAAGTAAAAATGCATTCAATAAAATTATATGAAACTCCAAGAATCTTCGTTGAATATTTTGGAGAAGAATAACCCGTAATTTTTATATTTTTAAAGATGAATAAAAGAGTATCGGTCTACAGGAAAGAGCATTTTAACGCGGCTCACCGCTTGCATAATCATACTTGGAATGAAGAAAAAAATTATGAGGTTTTCGGAAAATGTAACAACCCTAATTTTCATGGCCACAATTATGAATTAGTCGTTAAGATAACCGGGGAACCCGGCGCAGATACAGGTTTTGTAATTGATCTGAAATATTTGAGCGATGTTATAAAATCAAATGTGCTGGAAAAATTAGATCATAAAAATCTCAACCTTGATGTTGCGGAATTTGCTGACCTTAATCCAACAGTTGAAAATATAGCAATTGTTATTTACAATATTTTGCGAAGAAAAATCGATGAAAAATTTGACTTACAAGTTCGCTTGTATGAAACTGAAAAAAATTTTGCGGAATATCCCGCATCCTGATTTTAATTTAATAATTCAAAAGATTTCATTTTATGGCTTATAAAAAAATTGAAGAGTACGATAAAGACGTAACGGAAAGTTTAATGAAAAACTATCGTGAAACGATCAGGTTAATTGGTGAAGATCCGGACAGGGAAGGATTACTAAAAACTCCCGAACGCATAGCAAAAGCAATGCAATACTGCACACAGGGATATTCAATGGATGCACATGCCATTTTAAATTCAGCAAAATTTCATGAAGACATCAGCGAAATGATTGTCGTAAAAAATATTGAATTATACAGCATGTGCGAACATCACATGGTGCCTTTTTTTGGGAAAGCTCACATCGCTTACATTCCAAATGGATGGATTACAGGGCTTAGTAAGATTGCAAGGGTGGTGGATGTTTTTTCCAGAAGATTGCAGGTACAGGAACGTTTGACAACACAAATTTTAGATGCGATTAAGGATACATTAAATCCTCTCGGAGTGGCTGTCGTTATTGAAGCAGAGCATTTATGTATGATGATGAGAGGAGTACAAAAACAAAATTCAGTTACAACTACTTCGGCATTTTTTGGTGAGTTTGAAAAACAAACAACCCGGAATGAATTTATCAGTTTGATCAATGCAGATTTAATTAAAAGAAGATAAAAAATAAAAACTTATGGCACATGCATTTATTTTCCCGGGCCAGGGATCGCAGTTTATTGGAATGGGGAAAAATTTATATGATGAAAATGAACAGGCGAAATTACTTTTTGAGGAAGCAAATGAGATATTAGGTTTTCGGATTTCTGATATTATGTTTTATGGTACGGCTGAAGAATTAAAGCAAACAAATGTTACCCAACCAGCGGTTTTTTTGCATTCTGTAATTGCTTTTAAAATTTTGGCAGAAGCAAAACCTGATATGGTGGCAGGTCACTCTCTTGGAGAATTTTCAGCACTTGTTGCAAATGGATGCTTGAGTTTTAAAGAAGCTTTGCAACTGGTATCAGTAAGAGCAAAAGCAATGCAAAAGGCTTGTGAGATTAATCCTTCCACAATGGCTGCAGTGCTTGCATTGGATGATAAAAAAGTTGAAGAAATTTGTGCCTCAATCATGAATGAAATAGTTGTTCCAGCCAATTATAATTGTCCCGGGCAAATTGTTATTTCCGGATCGATGAAAGGAATAGAAGATGCTTGTCTTTTAATGAAAGAAGCTGGCGCTAAAAGAGCCTTAATTCTTCCTGTTGGTGGTGCATTTCATTCTCCTTTAATGCAACCAGCTAAGGAAGAATTATCTGAAGCAATTGAAAACACAACATTTAATATTCCATTTTGCCCTGTTTATCAAAACGTAGTTGCCAAAGCAGTTACAGATCCTTTGGAAATTAAATCAAATCTTATTGCTCAATTAACAGGACCGGTAAAATGGACACAAACCATTGAACAAATGATTGATGACGGAGCGACTGAATTTACAGAATGTGGTCCGGGAAAGGTGTTGCAGGGATTGGTTTCCAAAATAAACAAAAATGTATTGGTAAATGGAATGGGTTAAAATGTTGATTTAAAAATAATTTATCAAAAAAGGATTTATAAAAAAAACCGCTTCAGGATAATTGAAGCGGTTTTTTATTTCTTTAAAAAATTAAATCAATGGTGGTATCTCCTCCGGAATTTGATGTATGTCATCACGGTCATCATGAGGATAAATATCCGGATTTCTAAGCCTGCTGTGATGGCGGCTGTAGCCGAAATAGATAACGAAACCGATCAACAACCATCCGAAGAGGCGTACCCAGTTTGTCCAACCTAACCCAAAGATCATTGCAGCGCAAACTAAAATTCCACATACAGAAATAACCTTTACTGCAGGTACTCTGAATCCTCTCGGAATTTCCGGATGTTTTACTCTCATTATCCAAACTCCGGCACACACAAGAATAAAGGCAAACAAGGTTCCGATACTCGTCATGTCACCTACAATATCTCCCGGAATAAAAGCGGAAAATGCACCAACGAGGAACAGGAAGATAATATTGGATTTGTATGGAGTTTTAAATTTTGGATGAATTTCAGAAAACACTTTTGGTACCAATCCATCTTTACTCATTGAATAAAATACCCTTGACTGGCCCATTAGCATTACTAAAATAACTGAAGAAAATCCAAGTAAGATAGCTATGGTAACCAAATCACTCAGCCACTGGAATGCTGGAACCCATACGCCTCCAATCATTGAGCCACTCATATGTTCGATTGCGTAAACAACAGAAGCTTCACTTCCTTTTGTTCTGAATTCCTGAACAGAAGCGATTCCGGTAAGAACGTAAGAAAATAAAATGTATAAAATAGTACAAATAACCAGCGATCCTAAAATACCAATTGGCATATCTCTTTTTGGATTTTTAGTTTCCTGTGCAGCAGTGGATACAGCATCAAATCCAATGAAGGCAAAGAACACGACGCCCGCCGCTCCGAGAATTCCTAATAATCCCCCATAGTGATAGGAGATTCCCATATGATCGGTGTAAATAGTAGCAGGTGGAATAAATGGAGTGTGATTTTCAGGACGCATATATTGCCATCCCACAACAATCACCACTATAACAATTGCCACTTTTAAAATAACGATGATAGCATTTACAAGAGCTGATTCCTGCATTCCTCTGATCAACAAGAGCGTTAAAACAATTACAATTCCTAATGCAGGTAAATTTAAAATTCCATGATGCAGTCCATCCACCGAATGTTGAAAGGGCGAATGGCACCATTCGTATGGGACACTCGTCCCGAAAATTTCTAAAAACTTATTAAAATATTCTGCCCATGCAATCGCAACTGTAGCGGCACCAACTCCATATTCTAAAATCAGATCCCAGCCAATGATCCAGGCAATAAATTCACCCATGGTTGCATAAGAATAAGTATAAGCACTTCCTGCAATAGGAATCATTGAAGCAAATTCAGCATAACATAATCCTGCAAAAGCACACCCTAAAGAAGCAATAACAAAGCCGTAAGTAACAGATGGCCCGGCGTGTTGAGCTGCTGCCGCTGCGGTTCTTACAAATAAACCAGCGCCTATGATAGCACCAATACCAAGCGCAATAAGGTTTCCGGCGCCTAAAGTTCTTTTTAGTGTGTTTTGCGATTCACCTGCTTCATGCATTAGATGACTAACAGGCTTTGTAATAAATAAACTACTCATCGTATTTCTGCGGAGTTTTTGGTTTTAAAAGAGTGAAATATAAATATTTAATCGACAATTGTTTCGGATTCATTTTAAATATCCGGAAAAATAAGGAATAAATTAAAAAACAAGGAAAAAGATTTTATTAATGGATTGGTTAGCGGATGAATAAATGAACTTTCTTAAGAAGATTTAGCATAAGAAAATGAAGATGGATTATTATTCTTATTTTAATTTTAAAAGTAATCAAATTCATATCTTTAATCTTAATCGCCGCTTGGCCAGCCACCCTGTTATCAGAACAATAACCAATGCAAACAAAAGCGATTTGATAACTCCTATCCATCCCGTTCTGATAATTAAAGGAAGATGAATGCCGATAATTGATAAAAAAATAGCTTCATGCAAATAAGGAAGCAGGTAACAAGTGAGCGTGCTGGTTCCTGCTGGTTTTATCGCTGTGAACCAATTTTCTTTTCCTTTTTTGTCGACTAAAAATATTAAAAAAGCAAAGGTGAGAATGCTAATGGCCGCGCAAATCGTTGTCCACGATGGAGTGGCTCTTATTTTTGAAATACCCCAAAGTGGCCTTGTGGCAAAACCAAAAGCAAAAAGAATCGCCGCAGTTAAAATTAAAACAACTTCAATCTTTATTGTTTTTTCTGAGAATTTCCGGTATAAAACTGCACAGATTACACCTAATATAGTAATAGAAGAATTTGATGCATTTCCCAGACCTAAAGAACCAATGAAATGGGTGAATGGTTGTGTAAATGCACTGACATCAAGCATTGCAGCCGAATTGAAAAAGACAAAGAAGATAAAAAAGACAATTAACCAAACCAATTTTTCCCCCGCGAATAATGAAATAGTTGCACAGGCAAAATATGCCCATCCAATCAATCCAAGAATCCCCCACCAATGAGGTTGCATCCAGATAATTCCATGAGGTGAATTACCTTTATAAACTGCTGCCATTACAATAAGAATGGCAATTCCCAATATTTGCAGCAACCGCATCTTTTTGATTTTTTCTTTAGGATAATCCATCCAAATCAGGAAAAAAGAAACCGTTACCAATATCACCCAGACTGAACGGGGCAACAAAGATTGATTGCTGAAATTTTCCATATTCATTTGAAAAAATCCCATTACAATGAGCGCTACGGAACGGAGTACGATATGCCGAAAGATTTGCAATTTCGATTCACCCTTACCCAGCCGGCTTTGCTGGCTGTAAGGAATAGACAATCCGACAATGAATAAAAATGCAGGAAAAATGATATCTGCAAACCCCATTGCATCTGCCTTGCCGGACGCATGTTCCAGCCATGCGGGAATACTTTTATCTGTCCATAAATCATTTACAAAAACCATTGAATACATGGTAAGTGCACGGATAACATCAATGGATGGAAGTCTTCTTTTAATCATCATCGTCATTTATTCAAATTCATGACTGAAAAAACTTTTCTGAAACAATCGGCCTGCCCACGAGTATTTGAATTATTCGTAGAATCCGTTGCATAGAATTCTTTCAGAAACATATCATTGCGGCTCCAGATAGTTTGCAGAATTCCCTGGAAACGTTCTTTCATTTGAGGAGTAGAACTCCGGCGGAACCGATACATATCACTCACCTGTTGAGCGCCGGTATCTCCATTTCTCCACGGACAAGTCATTACATTAAGACCTTTCATGGCAAAATAAACGGCAGTCTGATCGGGCCTTTCATAATGCCAGTCGCAAATAATTACATCTTTTGGAATCATATCAACTGCTCTGTAAGTATCGTTTTTGCTGGCTTCCCACTCTCCCAGCCCGGTAGTTGTCCCATCCAAAAGCCGATCGCCCCACATCCATAATTGCCTTCCTTTTTCGCCAAGATGATTGTCGATTGTTCTCACTTCATCTGCAAATATTTGTGCCGGATCATGACCCCCACAACGCGGACACTTGGGATCAGC